>Ga0233439_10004610_pt1 | contig 13221 bp, 16 predicted proteins | sample SI_123_September_6_FD_182713 | JGI IMG/M metagenome (GOLD analysis project Ga0233439, IMG submission 182713) | Seawater microbial communities from Saanich Inlet, British Columbia, Canada - SI_123_September2016_100_MG | ecosystem: Environmental > Aquatic > Marine > Inlet | place: Canada: British... | reverse complement strand
ATAGTTTCTTGCACTTATTCGCACAAATGCTTTTGAGAAACCGTTTAGTTCACGTTGAAGAAATAACCAGTTAAACTGTTGTGGTGTTATTGGACAATCTTGTAGAGTAGCGAATTCGCTCTTATTAACGTATTCGCTAAGTTGTGGTTTGTTTGAGTTTGTAAGTGTTTTTTTGTGCTTCATAAAGGTATCTCCCTGCTGTTTAGAAAACGTCAAGCCAGGTTTATAACTTTATAACTTTAATGAATCCTTGCAGAGGAGAGAAAAAAGTAATTTTTTTTACCCCCCCTATAACTGCCCTCGTAATATTGTCAAATGCTCTTCGCTTATGGCCTTTTCTGCAAAAGGCATTATTGTCAGTCTAATGTTATCTTTACCCTTAATGTTATTAGGTGATTGACTAGCAAGTGGAAACAATTTATCTGCTTTTTCTTCATTCTTAAGAGAGATACCTTTTAACCTTGCAAACAACGTTAAATCCCAATAACCAAGCACTTGGTGTTCCGTATATTTTTCTATATCTCTATCACTAACACCCATTTTCTTAGGCTGATCCTTAATGCTCGCTCTGTGCGCTCTAATTAAATCCTTAAATTCATTAAGCAATTTATTTTCTGACATGCTGAGATCTGCAACTAAAACTACGCTTTGTTTATTGCGACCCTTATGTGCCCGCGAATCCCAATCCTGCTTATCTTTTATATTACTAATTGATGGGACTGCTGGAAATAGAAGATCCTTGCATCCAAACGACCATTCATCAACACATACATCCTCATGTTCTGCGACCCTAACAGACTTATGCGATCCTAATGTTGAACCTGAAACCCCAAGTGGGTCGGCTAAAGTGCCGTAAAATATTGAATCAAACATGGGATTTTGATTACCTTTTCCTGCTTCAATTTTTGTTACTTCCCCTTCCATGCGAGCACGAAGACTTAATGCCTGATACCAGTCACCCAGGGTGAACTGAGCGGTATTTTTATAATCTGTAATGTCAAACCAATCAAACCCTGTCGCATCAATAATCTCTGAAATCTTTTCTATCCTTTCATTTATTTCTGGTGAAATCTTTTCAACTGAACCCGTGTCCTTATTATTATGTGTCATAATTTAATCACCTTATTCATCGTATCATTTAGTAATTGGCTCTTGTGGTCTGTACACAAATGCGTATAACGGTCAGTACTGGCTAAAGATTTATGACCCAGTATCTCAGCTATTTCTTTCATCGTTTTGCCGTCACGCGCCAATGTACTGGCTGTGTCATGACGCATATCATGCCAACGGAAATCCTCAACCTCAGCTGACTTCAAACAAGCTAACCATTGTTTACGAAAATCAAATGCTTTATCAGGGTTAGTGGTTGATTTAAATATCAGAGTATTACCCAGCTCACGATACTTTTTAACCTCATCCATCGTCACTTCCGGAACAGGTGTATGCCGAACTGAGCCATTCTTTGTTTCATGAAGTATCGCTAACCCCCGGTCAAAATCAATATCATTCCAGCGTAGTTTATCTAACTCGCCTTTGCGCATTCCTGTCGTTAATGCCATCAAGACTTTCAGATAAAACTTACCGCCAATATTACGAGCCGCTTGAATTAACCGTGGTTTTTCCTCATCTGACAAATACCGAACCCGTTTGTTATCTTCCTTTAATACTGCAATTTCATTGCATGGGTTCTCTCGCACATAAACTTGTTGATTACTTTTGCTCTTATTTTGAGCGACTGCAAACTTGAAAATAGATGACAAAATCGCTCTATGTCGATTATAAGTGGCCGGCGCATTAAAGTGATCAGGATTTAATTTTTCAGCAATTAAATCAGAAGTAATATCTGTGAGTACGACCTCATGAAAAAAACCTTCTAACACAGACACTACACGCGGACAGTCATGATCCTTACCTTTCCATTTACGCATATACTCATCAACTAAGGTACTAAACGTCACTGTACAATCTTTTACGCCAGTTGATACCTGCCGCTCAAGATCTAATACGTAATGGGTTCCCCATTGTTTAGCATCAGTTTTACGCCGAAAAGTTTTGGATTTAATATTTCGCCCAGATTGAGTAATCACAGCCCGGTAACGGACTTCTTTGGACTTAAGAATTGCTTTAGATATGAAATAACTAGCCATCTTTTTTGCTCCCACAAAAAGAAAACAAACACAAAAACCACAGCGATAACTCGAAAATCACTATAGTCGCTCTTGTTGTTTCACAGATGACATAACCTAAAATCCGTTTAAGCTATTGTATTACAAAGATATTCATGGTGGGTCGTGACGGATTCGAACCGTCGACCATCGCATTAAAAGTGCGGTGCTCTACCAGCTGAGCTAACGACCCACGAAGAACAGACTATTATATATAAATTTAAAAAGGTTGGCAAGAAATATGCTGCTACCCAGACGCTATTAACATTACCAAAGCTAGCAATTACGCTCCTGATAACAAGTATTATCCTCAACCCCTGCTACTTTAAAGCCTTCTGCTCGAAGCCGACATGACTCACAAACTCTGCAAGCAAAGCCGTACTGATCGGCCGAATAACATGAAACGGTCATTGAATAATCAACGCCCACTTCAACACCCTTTCGAATAATTTCTGCCTTACTCAAGTCAATTAATGGCGTATGAATCTTAAAATTATCACCCTCAACGCTGGCTTTCGTTGCCACGTTAGCAAGTGCTTGAAATGCACTAATAAATTCAGGTCGACAATCAGGGTAGCCTGAATAATCAACCGCATTAACACCGATAAATATATCCGTGCAATGCAAAACTTCGGCCCATCCCAAAGCAAACGATAAAAAAATGGTATTTCGTGCAGGCACATAAGTCACCGGAATACCTTCCTGAGGCGAATCAGGTACTGCAATCTTGTTATCTGTGAGTGCTGAACCCCCAATAGAACCCAACCCCATATCAATAACTTTATGCTCAACAACATTATAAACTTCCGCAATATTATGAGCAGCCACTAACTCTGAATTATGACGCTGCCCATAGTCAAAACTTAGCGCATAACACCTATAGCCCTGACTCTTAGCAAGTGCTAAAACAGTGATAGAATCGAGCCCACCGGATAATAAGATAATTGCTTTCTTTTTCACAATTCAACTGTTGGTTATTTGCCTGGGGTATCACCCCAAAGTATTTTATGTAATTGCATCTGAAATCGAACCGGAAGTTGATCTCGAAGTATTTTATTCGCCAATTCAGTAGGGTCTTGACGCCCCATGATTGGAGAAAACAAAACCTCACAACGTTCAGGTAACTTGTATTTAGCTATTTGTTCTTTGGACCACTCATAATCTTGCTCATCACCAATAACAAACTTGACCTGATCCTTTTTTGTTAAATATGCTAAATTTTCATAGCGGTTACGGTGATCCTCTTGTGAACTAGGGACTTTTATATCCATAACCTTCACAACTAAAGTATTCACTTGCTCCAGATCTATCGCCCCACTGGTTTCCAGCGATACACTATAGCCCTTATCCACCAATGAATCCAAGAGTTCAACACATTCCCCTTGCGCCATAGGTTCACCCCCGGTCACCGTGACATAACACGTTTCATAGCGAGCTACTTCCATGATGATATCCTCAACGGTCATTTTCTCTCCGCCATGAAACGCATAGGCAGTGTCGCAATAACTACAGCGCAAAGGGCAGCCCGTTAAACGAATAAACACGGTCGGTAACCCAACAGAATTTGACTCGCCTTGCAACGAATAAAAAATCTCGGTAATACGGATCATATTTTTACGGGGTATTTTTTAATTCAACTAATTTCTTTGCCGCTAAATGACCTGCCGTCGACCCTGGATAACTAATAGTTACTTGGGTCAGAAAGACCCTGGCCTTATCAATCTCATTTTGCTCAACCGCTAAATAACTGCGCTTCAATAAAGCAACAGGTATCTGAGAACTGGAAGGGTATTTCAGTATTAGCGACTCAAATGATTGATCTGCTAATTCAAGCATCTGATTGACCAAATAAGCCTCTGCCAACCAAAATTGTGCTTGATCAGCATACTGCCCATCAGGGTAGGCCGTCAAATACGCCTGAAACAAATCAGCAGCATACTCGGCAAAACCATTACGTAAAACGCCATAAGCCTGTTGAAAGTCTAATTCCTCTGTATCCAGAACGCCATTAGGGCTAAGCCAAGGCTCAGGTAAAAGTGCTCTCAACCCATCATGTGATTGGGGAGGGAGGTTCTCTGACACACCCACATTGTCAGAAATACTTTCTTCTGGCTTATCAGTTGTCACATCATTTGTTCCAGATGAAAACTTATCTTCTAAATCAGCGCTGACAAAACCTGTACTTGTGGCTAAAGAACTAACAACCGTTCTGCTTTCGCTTGGTCTACGCAGGCTTCCAAACTGCTCAATAACATAAGCTTGGGCCTCAACCCGCCCTCTTAACTCTTGCATCTCTTGTTGCAATTGTTCCAAACGACCCAAGATCTCATACAACTTAACATCCTTGCCTGAATGTACAACCTCATAGCTAACTGGCGCAATCAGTTCTTCGTCAACTGTTTGCTCCAAAGCGACAACATCTTCATATGAATCTTCAAACTCTTCATCAACAATAGTAGATTCTTCATCAACCTGTAGCTCCGATGCAGGCGAACTCTCGCCGCTCTCATGGCTAACTGGCGCAATCAGCGCTTGTTCAACTGTTTGCGCCAAAGCGACAACATCTTCATATGAATCTTCAAACTCTTCATCAACAATAGCGAGCTTTTCACCAGCCCGTAGCTCCGGTGCAGCGTAACTCTCGCCACTCAGCACCAATAACAAAGACAAGAGTAAGTAGACCATCATGCCTTATTATCTACGATTGTGCCTGATAGGTGATTTCAACGCGACGATTTAATTGCCAAGCGGCCTGATCATGGCCATCTTCACTCGGCTTCATTTCACCGTAACTGATTATTTCAATTTGCTCTGGGAAAACACCCTGCATCTCAAGCATTCTAGCAACCGCTTTAGCACGGCGCTCACTCAAAGCAACATTGTATTCAGGCGAACCTCTTTCATCAGCATGCCCCTCTAAAATCACTCGTTGCCCAGAATTCGCAACCAAATACTGTGCATGAGCCGTTACCACTTCAGCAAAAACAGGCTGTACTTCACTACTGTCAAACATAAAATAAATAACTGACTTGGACAACAGACTATCTGGATTATTAAATTCCCCTCCCATCAATGAACCATTGGTGATTTCTTCTAAATCACCTAAACGTTCATCTTGAATAGCACCGCCTTCAGAATAGCCACTGGTCACCGCATCGCTACCACCAAACCCCTCTGTTTTCTTGTTAGTGGAACTACATCCCACCACAAAAACTACGACTGAAAAAACCATCATCCACTGCAAACATGCTTTCATATCAATTATCCTCTATATAAACCTTTAAAAATCCAAAAAATTCTTACTGCGACCAAGCTGGCTCCCGAACATCACCCTTATCAAAAGTTAATACTTGGTTCATGCTACCATCAACTGAAGTGGCAGACAGCACCCCTTTATCATTCATAATTTTAGCATACAAAACCATACCACTATTAGCTGAAAAAGTTGGCGACTCATCCAAAGGCCCTTTCGTTAATATCGAGAAAACCTTTGTCGCCATATCCATAATAGCAATACGATAATCACCGCGATTGCCGTGCACCATAACCAACTTACGCCCATCTTTAGAAAAACTGCCGCGGGCATTATAATCGCCTTGATAAGTCAATCTTTTAGCCGAACCACCATGACTTGGAATGGTATATAACTGTGGCTTCCCACCTCGATCGGACGTAAAGACTATTTGCCGACCATCAGGCGACCACGCCGGTTCGGTATCAATCGCATAACTTTTGGTTAATTTCTGCCAAGAGCGATTGTTAAGGTCAACCACATAAATATCCGGACTACCGTCTTTAGAGAGGGTTATGGCTAACTGCGAACCATCAGGCGACCACGCCGGTGCACCGTTGATTCCCCGCCCTCTGGGAATTGTACTACGCTGACCGGTTGCCAGTGTTTGGATGAAAATACGGTGTTTCTTTTTCTCAAATGAAACATAAGCGATCTTTTTGCCATCAGGTGACCATGCCGGGGACATGATGGGTTCTCTGGATGAGGCGATAACCTTAGGATTAAAACCATCAGAATCAGCCACTTTTAGACGATAGATGCTCACGCGTTTACTTTTTTTCTTCTGGGTCACATACGCAATACGAGAATTAAAAACGCCTTTAAGCCCGGTGAGCTCCTCATAAACCAAATCACTTATCCGGTGCACTGTTCGCCTAAGCCCGCGAGCCGTAGCTGGCAAACGATAACCCAATAATTGCTTACCCCGATAAACATCAAATAATTTAAACTCGATAATAAACCGGTCCTGATTCTGCTTTATTTCGCCAATCACTAAATAATCCTGTGCTAAGGCGCGCCAATTTCCCAGTTTAATTGCTTCTGTACGACTGGGTTTATTAATCATATCCCGCACCGGCAGGGTTTTAAAATGACCACTACGCGTCAAATCTGCACTCACAATACTCGCCACATTAATGGGCGCATGACCGGACACACCGCGCCAAGCAAAAGGCACCACAGCAACCGGTATTGCCGATTTTGTCCCGCCAGTGATCTGTATCGTTAATTCAGCCGATACCGAATGACTAAAAAAGACGAGCATTGCCAACCATAAAACAATTATTATTTTCGGATTTTTTACTACCATAAAATCAACCTGCACTTATTGCGGATTAAAAATAAAACTAAACACCCTAAATTTTTGGAAAATTAGCGGGTCCGTAGGTACCGGTAACGGTGATGCCTTCCTCACCGCATTCTCAGCTGAACGGTCAAAAATAGCATTACCACTGCTCTCTATAACCTGTGCACTTTTCACCTGTCCCCCTGCAATCAATTGGACACGTATAGTACACGTCAAACCATTACTGATAGCACTGGGCCGAGTCCAATTACGTTTAACCTGACGTTCAATACGAATCATGGCACGGGTAATTTCCGATTCCTCATATTTCTGCCGAGCTATACGTTTCCGCTTCGCTTCCGCTTTGGCCTTTCGTTTCGCCTCTGCGGCTTTCTTTTTACGCTCTAAGGCTACTTTTTCTTTTTTAAGCTTGGCCAACGCTGCCTTTTGTTTGTCTTGGCTTTTCTTTAACGCCGCCTTCTCTCGTAAGGCCTTTTGCTTTTGTTTTTTTAGTGCCGCCAAAGCCTTTTTTTCTTTTTCCGTCGCCTTCGCTGACTTTGATTGCTGATCTTTAATACGTTTTTCTTCTTTAAGCCGCTCTTTTTTGAGTAACTTCAGTTTTTTCTCTTCTGCACGCAGTTTTTTTTCTAATGCCCGCTTCCGGGACTTCTCAGCAGCCCGTTGCTTATTCTCATTTTCTTTTAAACGTTCCACTTCCTGAAGAACTTGCGCCTCATCTAAAGCCTCAGCCTGAATAATTTCAGGCACTGCGGGCATCGGTCTTACCACAGGGTCACTAAATAAACTCACCGTAAAAACACCCAATATCAGCACATGCAGTAACACTGAATAAGATAAAGACTTAAAATTCCTATAAAAATCAAACATGTTAAAAAGCGAGTTTAATAGGCCTTGTATGGACTGGTCATCAACCCAACATTAGGAACGTTTGCCTTCTTTAACGCAGCCATAACATTGACTACCCGTCCATAAGCAACAGACTCATCGCCTCTAATCAATACGTTGGTTTCAGATTTATAACGTAAGACAGCTGCCACACGGATTAAAAGTTCTTCTGCTGTCACTAATTCATCTTGACCGCCCCCTATACTGAGAAAATACTGCCCGTCTTTATCAATAGAAACAACCGTAGGCGGCGTATTATCCTGAGCGACTGTTTTAGCCTGTGCCTTCGGCAAATCAACCTCAACACCCGTTTGTAGTAACGGTGCTGTCACCATAAAAATAATCAATAACACCAACGTCACATCAATGTAAGGCACGACATTAATTTCAGCCATCGGTTTACGCCGCCCCAAAAGCCGGCTCATTATTTGTGCACCTGACGTTGCAACAAGACCACAAATTCTTCTACAAACAAGTCATAACGCCCGGAAAGGCGGTCCAACTGATTAGAAAAACGATTATAAGCCACAACCGCTGGAATCGCAGCAAACAAACCCATTGCCGTGGCAATCAACGCCTCAGCAATCCCCGGTGCCACCTGCGCCAATGTCGCTTGCTGGGCATTCCCTAGAGATCTGAAAGAATTCATAATCCCCCAAACCGTTCCAAACAACCCGACATAAGGACTGGTCGACCCCACCGTTGCCAAAAATGACAACCGTGCATCCAGCAATTCCAACTCTCGAGATAACTCAATCCGCATAGCCCGCTGGGCATTTTCCACCGCAATCGCACCGTTACTATCACTTTTTTGTTGTAATCGTGAGAACTCCCGGTAGCCCGCAATAAAAACATTCTCTATCCCTTCAGCCTCGACACCGTGCGAGGTCAAATTCCGGTAAAGATCACTTAAGTCCATCCCAGACCAAAACAACCCTTCAAATTCATCCGCGATCTTAGTCGCCTTATCTAACTCTTTTCGCTTGGAAAAAATAATCGCCCACGACGCAATAGAGGCCACCAACAACACCAACATAACGAACTGAACGGCGAAACTCGCTTCCAAAATTAAATTAAAAATAGACAGATCGGCATTCATTATTTTAATTTCCCTAATAATTCACTTGGAATAACTTTTGGCTTTAAGGTATCAGCGGCCAAACAACCAATACGTATTTCACCGACACACAAAACCGTATCAGCCCGTGAGATAACTTGTTTAAACAACAAACTAACCGGTTTAACTTTGACAACTTCAGTACTCACTTGTAAAGACTCATTAAATCGTGCCGGACTCAAGTAATCAACCTTAACCGAACGAACCACAAAAATAATATTCTCAGTAGCAATCAATTCATCTTGCTCATAACCTAACTGACGCAGCATTTCAGTACGCGCACGCTCAAAGAAACGTAAATAATTAGCATAAAAAACCACGCCACCGGCATCGGTATCTTCGTAATAAACCCGAATCGGCCATTGAAATAATTCAGTCAATTAAATATATCCTCATTTGGGCGAGTCTCTGCAGGTAATTTCAAACCCAAATGCTGATAAGCTTTACCGGTCACCACACGTCCTCTCGGTGTCCGCATCATAAACCCTTGCTGAATCAAATAAGGTTCCAGTACATCTTCTATCGTTCCGCGTTCTTCGCTCAAAGCTGCTGCCAGACTATCCAAACCCACCGGACCGCCGGAAAAGTTTTCAATCATTGTCCGCAATAATTTATGATCCATCGCATCTAAGCCACTTTGATCAACATTCAACATCCTTAACGCCTGTTTGGCAATCTCTGCGGTCACTTTTCCTTCAGCTTTAACTTCAGAAAAATCCCTGACCCGCCGTAATAACCGATTAGCAATCCTCGGTGTTCCCCTTGAACAACGTGCAATTTCGTAGGCTCCCTCAGGCTCGACATCCATCGCCAGAATTTTAGCTGACCGGGTAACAATCTCCGCCAATTCAGACACCGTATAAAACTCAAGCCGTTGAACAATACCAAAACGATCCCGTAACGGTGATGTTAATAACCCGGCGCGTGTCGTTGCCCCCACTAAAGTAAAGGGGGGTAAATCCAATTTAATCGAGCGCGCCGCCGGACCTTCACCAATCATAATATCAATCTGATAATCTTCCATCGCTGGATAAAGCACTTCTTCAATCGCAGGACTCAAACGATGAATCTCATCAATGAACAATACATCATGGGCTTCTAAATTGGTCAACAAAGCGGCCAAATCTCCCGCTTTATCAAGAACCGGGCCTGACGTTTGCCGAATATTGACAGCCATTTCTGTCGCAATAATATTAGCCAATGTTGTTTTGCCTAAGCCTGGCGGCCCAAAGATCAAAACGTGGTCTAAGGCCTCACCGCGCCCTTTAGCGGCCGTAATGAAAATATCCATCTGGGTTCGTAATTCCGTTTGACCAATATAATCTTGCAGCCGGCGCGGCCTAATAGCCCGGTCAACGCGCTCCTCATCGATATGACCCAGCGCACTAATCGGACGATCACTGTCAATAAACCCGGTCATCTAACCGCACCTTGCAAAGCATAGCGAATAATTTCTTCGCACGACAAGGTATCGCCAGAGACTGCTTGAATCATTCGGGATGCATCCTGGGGTTTGTAACCTAAAGCAATCAAGGCACTGGTCGCCTCTTGTTTGGGATTAGAAGATGGCTGATGCACATCAGAATCGGATGCTGGCGAGATATTAACACTCCCTATGGCGGACAACCGATCGCGCATTTCTATGATTAATCGTTCTGCTGTTTTCTTACCAATTCCCGGCAAACGAACTAATGAAGGGACATCATTATCCTGTATGCATTGCTGAAATTGCTCAACACTCAACCCAGACAAAATAGTAAGGGCTAACTTTGCACCGACACCATTAACCTTAACTAAGGTACGAAAAAGCAATCGATCACGCTCAGTAGAAAAACCATATAAAATATGCGCATCCTCACGAATAGCCAAATGCGTATAAAGCAAGATCTCATCACCAACTGCGGGCAAGGAATAAAACGTGGTCATGGGCGCTTCAATTTCATAACCCACTCCGTTAACTTCAAGCACTAAAAAGGGCGGCGCTTTTAAAACCAGTTTGCCCTTCAAAAAACCGATCATAATTATAATCCTGCTTGCTTGAGTTTTCGTGCGGTTTGGGAATGATGACTATGACACATCGCAATCGCTAAAGCGTCACTCGCATCCACCTGAATATTGCCTCGTACTTGCAATAAAAACTTGACCATGTGCTGAACCTGACTTTTATCAGCATTCCCTTTTCCGACCAAGGCTTGCTTTACTTCACGTGCAGCATATTCAAAAACCGGTACACCCTGAACTTGAACGGCGCAAATAGCCGCACCTCTGGCTTGGCCTAATTTTAACGCGGAATCGGCATTCTTATGCATGAACACCTGCTCTATAGCCATCTGATCAGGCGCAAATTGTGACACAATCTCAGTCACACCATCAAAAATCTCTTTCAATCTATCCGGAAAATAAGTCGCCTTAATACGAATACCGCCACTGGTAACATAACTTTGTTTACCGGCCTTATCTTCAATAATGCCATACCCGGTAATCCGCGACCCAGGATCAATACCAAGAATAAGCATCAGCAATCCCTTTCTTTAATTAAGTTGCGCCATCACTTCTTCGCTGATATCGGCATTAGAAAAAACATTCTGAACATCATCTAAATCTTCGAGTCGATCTATCAATCTTAACATTTGCTCAGCCGTTTTCACGTCAAGAACAGTCGCTGTAGTCGCTTGCCTAGTCACTTCTGAAGCCTCAGGTATTAACTGCGCCTCAGTCATCGCTTCCTTAACAGAAAAATAATCCTCGGGTGTGGTCACAACATCCAGCGTTCCATCTTCATGACTAACCACATCATCAGCGCCCGCATCTAATGCCGCTTCCATAACAGCGTCTTCATCAACAGAATCACTGTAACTCAAAACCCCTACTTTATTAAACAAATAAGCCACCGAACCATCAGTCCCTAAATTACCGCCTGCTTTCGAAAAGGCATGCCGAACTTCAGCAACGGTCCGGTTACGATTGTCGGTCAAACATTCCACCATAACCGCCGTGCCGCCAGGGCCATAGCCCTCATAAAGAACCTCATCATAATTAACACCGTCCTGTGAACCCGATGCTTTCTTGATCGTTGTTTCAACAGTATCTCGCTTCATATTAGCGGTAAGCGCTTTATCTATCGCTGACCGAAGCGACGGATTATTGACCGGATCTGCACCTTTTTTAGCGGCAACAAAAATCTCACGAATCAATTTAGTAAACAACTTCCCTCTTTTGGCATCCTGAGCACCTTTTCTGTGCCTAATATTTGCCCATTTACTGTGTCCGGCCATAACTATCTCTACAATTTTTAAAATCAATTAAGTATATCATTTTCTTTTTCTAACTCGAACGCTCGTCCTCAGTGAATCAAATCCATTAAGGGTGTTAACGAGTCCCCTTCAAAAAAATAATCCGCGCCTTGACGTACCGCCAAACGATTAACCACACCGCCAAAACCAATGAAACTAGCGCCTGCTTGCTTACTTTCCAAATCGGTCTGACCGTCACCGACCATCACCATATCAAACCCATTAGGATTTATTGTTCTGCACACATCAGCCTTACCGCCACTACGCGCTAACGGTGAGTCCGCATCGAAACCGCGATAAGAGCCGTCGGGTGCAAAATAAAGCTCAACCGCATGCACATTTTCATCCGGCAAACCCAATTTTCTCGCCATCGGTAAAATAGCTTGTCGAATACCACCGCTAATAATGTGTACCGTTTTATTCTGCGCCAATAACTGTTCAAAAAGCGCTTCAACACCCGGAACGCTTTCAGCGATATAACGCTCAGCCAACCACGCTATTGCTGCTGTATCCGGACGAATTAATGCTAACCGCTGCCCATAAACCGACTCCAATGCCACCTGACCATTCATCGCCGAATGGGTTAACTCAGCCATTTGCTGACCCATTCCGCTGCGAACACCTAATTCATCGATACCTTCAAGCCGGCTTAAGGTACTGTCAAAATCAAAGCCAACAATGGCGTAAGCCGGTTTTAGACTCATAGCTGAATCTGTGAAACTTTATGGACACTGGGAAGATTATTCAACGCCGCCAATAAGCCATCGTCCAGCGTCTCAGAAATACCAATGACCGCCATCGCTGTTCGATCTTCTTCTTGTGAACCCACTTGCATTCTTGAAATATTAATGCGCGCTTCACTTAAAACCCCGGCAATGGCGGCAATAACCCCCGGTTGGTCATCATGCGGGGTAATCAGCAGCGTGCCTTCTGGAACAACTTCCACTTCAAAATCATCAATACGGACCAAACGTGGGTGACAATCCCCCAATAAAGTACCTGACAGTTGGATCGACTCGCCGCCGAACCAGCCCGTTAAGCGAATTAATGACAAATAATCATGCGTCTCATCAGAGCGGGTTTCTGCCAATGAAATACCTTGGCGCTTGGCAAGATCAGTCACATTAACCCGGTTCACCGGAATTGAAAGTTGCTGATCTAAA
>Ga0233439_10004603_pt1 | contig 13235 bp, 13 predicted proteins | sample SI_123_September_6_FD_182713 | JGI IMG/M metagenome (GOLD analysis project Ga0233439, IMG submission 182713) | Seawater microbial communities from Saanich Inlet, British Columbia, Canada - SI_123_September2016_100_MG | ecosystem: Environmental > Aquatic > Marine > Inlet | place: Canada: British... | reverse complement strand
GGTAAGGCCCGGCCTCGATGCCCGCCTGGAGGAGATCATTCGCCGGGAGCGGGACCTGCAACATCAGAGCGACGAAATCAGACAGGCCCAGGGTGCAGCGGACCCGGAGCAGGCGGCAGCGCAAAAACTGGTGGTCGTTGTCGAGGAAGCGGAACGCTATCTGCGCCTGAAAACATCCGCCCGCCTGTTGCGCTGGGCCATCGAACAACATCGCAAGGAAATGCAGGGGCCGCTGTTGACCCGGGCATCGGCGCTATTTCAAACCCTGACCGTTGGCCGCTACAAACGCCTATTCCCGGATTTCGATGATGCGGATCATGCCCGCCTGATGGGGGAAAATAGTAACGGTGATAGTTTGCTTATCACGCAGATGAGCGATGGCACCCGGGACCAGTTATATCTGGCCCTGCGCCTGGCTGCCGTGGAGCATTACGGCGAAAACGCCTCTGCCACCTTGTTGCCCTTCGTGGCGGATGATCTGTTGATCAACTTTGATGACGCCCGCACCGCAGCAGGTTTTCAGGCCCTGGCCGAATTATCCAAGAGCGTGCAGGTCATCGTCTTCACCCACCACCAACACCTAGGCCATCTGGCGCAGGCGGCAGTGGGCGAGGATGGATTGACCATTCATCATCTGAATTAAGGCTTCCAGGCCTGCAGGGCATCCAACTTCATTTGTCGGCGTTCACCGCTGGGCATGCGCCAATTGCCGCCAAAAGTGGAAGATTCCCAACTGCCGTATGATGGATTGGCCAGCATGAACCATTTCGCGCCCCACATGGCGTCATGCTTTTCATACAGGGCCTGGCGTTCGGCCAAGGTACCTTTATAGCCGTCGACGAAGTCACCGAAATTATCCCCGAATACCATCAATACCCGGTAGTTCGCTGTTACATGAGCCCGGCGCGGGCTTTTCTTGGAAGATTTCCATGCCGCCTGTTCACCGCGGGTCAGAACCGTATCCTCAGAGCTATCAACGGGATAGCCAAGCGCCGCCAGATTTTTGCGGGTTGCCGGTTCCAGGGGAGCCTTGCGATTGGTGACATAGAATATTTTGATGCCCTTCGCAGCCGCCGTCTTGATGAAGTCGAGAGAACCAGGAACGGGGCGCGAGATCATGGTATTGACGAACGGCCCCCAGGTTTTTGAATGGTAGTGATTGTTGTCGATCACGACCCAGGCCTGGTAGGGCGAATTGTCTAAGACCGTTTCATCCACATCCAAAATGATCGCTGGTGGTTTGCCGGCAAAGTCGCCCATCTGCTCATTCGGCGCGGCGGTCCATGATTTATCGGCCAGGGCAGCGTCCAGCATCAAGGTGCCCAGGCGATAGGTTCCCAAGGCATTGGCTTTGTATTCAACGGAGCTTTGCAGCCACAGGGTGGCGTTCAGGCCGTCATTCTGAGCCGGGCCATCGGCATTGGCAGTCGTGGGGACGGTCGCGCTCATGGCGGTCATCAAAAATGCAGCCGCTAGAAATTTCATTTTCATCATGTGCCTCCATTGGTTTCTTTTAGTAGCGCCGGTAACGCGGCAATATTGCTGAGCCGATGATAGCGCGGGTTATCCGGTTCGCTTTCGTGGCGTTCAAACGATGCGGTTACGTGATAGGGGATGTAAACCCCGTGACCGCCCAATTCCAGGATGGGTAGAATATCAGACGGAATAGAATTACCCACCATCATGGCCTTGGCCGGATCAACGCCGTGGCGTGTCAGTAGTTCTCCATAGCTGGCCACATCTTTGTTCATGACCACTTCAATTTCCTTGAAATGATCCGCCAATCCGGATTTTTCGATCTTGTTGTATTGATCCATATGATCGCCCTTGGTGATCAGGAACAACGGAAAATTCTGCGCCAGTTCTGCCAGGGTTTCAGGAACGCCGTTCAGCAGCTCCATCGGCATTTCCAGCATCGCCTTGCCCATCATGACAATTTCATGGATCTCGTCTGCGGTGATCTCGCCCTTGGATATTTCAATCGCCGCCTCGATCATGGACAATGTGAAACCCTTGATGCCAAAGCCGAACAACTTGATATTGCGGACCTCTAATTCATGCAGATGGTCCTGGACCTGAGCATGGGGGGCATGGCGGTCTAGAATTTCAGACAACCGCGCCTGGGTCTCCTGAAAGCGGCTTTCGCTGTGCCACAAGGTATCGTCCGCATCCAGGGCAATTACGTCGATCTTGGCGTCAACCGTAACATCGATCATCACAGACAGGCCTTTCCATGTGCCAGGGGGCCAAGACCAAGGTGGGCCGCAATGGTCTGGCCCATATCGGCAAAGCTGTCACGTTGGCCCAGATCCCGCGCCGCGATATCGGAGCCAAAAAACAACACAGGCACATGTTCCCGCGTATGGTCCGTACCGGGATAGGTCGGATCGCAACCATGATCAGCGGTAATCAATGCCAGATCGCCGGGGCGCAGGGCCGCCTCAAATTCCGGCAGACGGGCATCGAAATCTTCCAGGGCACCGGCGTAACCGGGCACATCGCGGCGATGGCCAAACAGCATGTCGAAATCAACAAAATTGGCGAAGGTCAAACTATGGTCCGGTGCCGATGATGTTTCCGACAACAGGGCATCGAACAGCGCCATATTGTCCGGGGCCTTGTGGGTGCGGGTAATACCCCGGTGGGCAAAGATATCGGACACCTTGCCCACGGAAATCACTGTGCCGCCCTGATCGGTAAGGCGATCCAGCAAGGTCTCGCCGGGCGGCGGCGTCGTCAGGTCCCGTCGGTTGGCGGTACGTTTGAAACTGGCGGCAGCCTCCCCCACGAAGGGGCGGGCGATGACCCGTGCGATGTTCAGGGCATCCACTTCCTGCTTCGCGGCGGCGCATAGATCATACAAACGCTGTAGCCCGAAGTGGTCCTCATGGGCGGCGATCTGAAACACGCTGTCGGCGGAGGTATAACAAATCGGCTTGCCCGTCCGAATATGTTCTTCGCCCAGGGCGGCAATAATCTCGGTGCCCGAAGCATGGCAGTTGCCCAAAATACCCGGCAGGTCACAACGCGCCACCAATCGTTCGATTAATGCTTCCGGGAAACAGGGAATGGTTTCAGGGAAAAAGCCCCATTCAAACGACACCGGCAGACCGGCCATCTCCCAATGACCGCTGGGGGTATCCTTACCCAGGCTTTGTTCCACGGCATAACCCCAGGCCCCGGTCTGTGCGCCGTCATAACCAAGATCAAGGATTGGCGCAGCGGTGGAGGCAGCGGCGGCCCGGCCCAGACCGAGGCGGGCCAGGTTCGGCAAATGCAGCGGGCGGGCGGCAGCGATATGGCCGAGAGTATCTGCGCCCAGGTCGCCAAACTTTTCCGCATCGGCGCTGGCCCCGATGCCAAAGGAATCCATCACCAATATGAAAGCCCGCCTCATCCCGCACCCACGTCCACGCTCACATCTACATGCTCCAGGATTATGGAGTTTATATCTGCTGTTCCTGAAACCGAAATGGCTGCCGTAATTTCCGCGATTGCCGCTGCAGCATCCGCCTCGGTCGCGGCATGTACCATGGCCAGGGGCTGGTCTTTTTCAATTTGTCTACCCACGGCACAGACCCCGGTCAAGCCAACGGCAGGGTCAATCGTATCGGCGGCATCGCGACGACCACCGCCCATGGCAAGTACGGCGACGCCGATACGGCGGGTATCCATGGCGCTGACCACGCCGGATGTTTGCGCCAGGCACGGCCAGATCACTGCTGCCTTCGGTAAATATTTTTGTGTCGCGTCGACAAAATCCACCGGACCGCCCAAATGACTGACCATGCGGGCAAAGACCTCCAAGGCACGACCGCTATATAGTGCGGCTGCAGGGTCTGCTTCCAGTCCAGCCAAATCCAGCATCTCATGGGCCAGGGCCAGGACCAACTCGGTCGTGCGGGGTTCCGGATTATCGTTTTGCAGGAATGTTACCGCCTCCGCCACCTCGAGGGCATTGCCGACATTGCGGCCAAGCACCTGGCCCATATCGGTAATCAGGGCCCGGGTCGGTAACCCGGCACCGGCCGCGACTGTACAGATGCTTTCCGCCAGCGCCAGGGCCATATCACGTTCGGCGGCAAAGGCACCGCTGCCGGTCTTGACGTCCATCACCAGAGCGTCCAAACCGGCGGCCAGTTTTTTTGACAGAATGGACGCGGTGATCAGGGGGATGGATTCCACCGTCGCCGTGACATCACGAATGGAATAGAGTCGGCCATCGGCGGGTGCCAGATCGCCGGTCTGCCCGATGATGGCACAGCCCACGGATTGCACCGTATCTTGAAACAAGGCCATACCGGGCGTGCTGTTGTAGCCGGGAATGCTGTCCAGTTTATCCAAGGTGCCGCCCGTATGGCCCAGGCCCCGCCCGGATATCATGGGCACGAAGCCACCACAGGCAGCAACAATTGGTGCCAGCATCAGGCTGATTTTATCCCCCACGCCGCCTGTTGAATGTTTATCCACCACAGGGCCGGACAGGTTCAGACCGGACCAATCGATGATCTTACCGGACTGGGTCATGGCCTGGGTCAGGGTGATACGTTCGTCCATGGTCATGCCTTGGAAAAACACCGCCATGGCAAAAGCAGCCATCTGACCATCCCCGATAGAGCGGTCGGTCAGGCCCGCGACCATAAATTTGATCTCCGCCGCCGATAGCGCCTCACCATCGCGTTTGCGGCGGATGATTTCCTGGGGCAGCAGGCTCATGTCCCGTACCCCGTCAGGAAGGCCGTCAACAGGCGTTGCACATTGTCCGTTGCCAGGGCGGCGTTGGTTTTCGTCTGGGCATGACTAAGGGGCGTATCGCTCAACCCCGCTGCCCGATTGGTGATGATGGACAGGCCCGCAACCCGTAGCCCTGCATGGCGGGCCAGGATCACCTCCGGTACCGTGGACATGCCAACCGCATTGGCCCCCAGAATACCGGCGGCGCGCACTTCGGCTGGTGTTTCGAAGTTAGGTCCCGCAAACCAGCCATAGACGCCTTGGTGCAAGTCCACATCCATACCTTTTGCCAGGGCCAAAATGCGCTGTCGCAGCTCCACATCATAAGCCGCGCTCATATCAACAAAGCGATCATCGCCCAGGCTACCGAACAGAGGGGACTGGCCGGTGAAATTTATGTGGTCGGTCATCAACATAATGCTGCCGGGCTGCATGTCATCATCCAGGCCACCGGCTGCATTGGTCACCACCAATGCCTCGCATCCCAGTTCCGCCAATGTGCGCACAGGGATTGCCATGGCATCGGCCCGGCCATCTTCGTACAGATGGGCCCGGCCCTGTAGCAGTGCGACCGGGGTGCCTCCCGCATGGGCCAACCGCAATACCCCTTGATGGCCGCTGACCCCGGCTTTTGGGAAACCCGGCAGTTCGTCATAAGAAATTGACGCGGTCTGGTTCAATTGGTCGGCCAAACCTCCCGGGCCACCCAGACCGCTTCCCAGGATCACCCCGACCCGTGGTTGGAAGCCCGGTTGCCGCTGTTGGATAACATCGCGCGCTATCATGACAAATTATCCGGCCCGAAGGATTGCGGCAGCAAATCCGCCAGGGTCATGCTTTGTTGCACGCCGTCAGGGGCGGCAATATGAATTGTTGTCGTCGGTGTGGCGAATTCACGAATGCGCTGACGGCAACCGCCACAGGGCGTGACGGGCTCAGGGCTGATGCCGACAACCAAAACCTCGATGATTTTTGTGTCGCCCGCCATAACCAAAGCCGCGATGGCGGAGGTTTCGGCGCACCAGCCTTCTGGATAGGCGGCGTTTTCCACATTGCAGCCTGTGAAGATCCGACCACTTTCTCCAACTATGGCGGCACCCACCTTGAACTTGGAATAAGGCGCATGCGCCCTGTCACGGGCAGCACAGGCGGCAGCAAACAATTCATCCGTCACGCTTAATGCTCCTTCACGTACGGGATGCCGGAGGCTTTGGGCGCAATGGCCCGGCCAATGAAACCGGCCAACAGCACAACAGTTAGAATATAGGGCAGGGCCTGGATAAATTGTACCGGCATTTCCCCAATTATGGGAATTTCCACGCCTTGCAAGCGAATGGCAATGGCATCGAGAAAACCAAACAACAGACAGGCGAACAAAACCGGGACCGGTCGCCATTTGCCGAAGATCATAGCGGCTAGCGCAATGAAGCCCTTACCGGCGGTCATCTCACGGAGAAAACCCGCGCCATGACCGGTGGAGAAATAGCTGCCGGCAATACCGCACAATATGCCGCACAGGATCAGGGCCAGATAACGCATGCGGATTACGGAAATGCCCGCCGTGTCCACCGCCGCCGGGTTCTCTCCCGTAGCACGCAGGCGCAGACCGAAGCGGGTGCGATAGATCAGCCACCAGACCATGGGCACGGTCAGGAAGGCCAGATAGACCAGAATGTTATGGCCGGAGAGCAATTCGCTATAGATCGGGCCCAGCACGGGCACATCGCGCACCGCCTCGGCCCCTGGAAAGGTCAAAGAATTAAAACGGGCATCCCCGGTCAGGGGCGGGGTCTGCCCGCCAAGAGAAAACCAGGAGACGCCCAACAATACGGTCAGGCCGGAAACCAGAATATTGATGGCGACGCCGCTGACGATCTGATTGCCCCGATGGGTAATGCAGGCAAAGCCATGCAACAGCGCCAACAGGACCGATGCCACAACGCCCGCCCCCAGACCCAGCCAGGCGGAATTTGTTGTGTAAGCAGTGGCAGCAGCGGCAAAGGCAGAGGCCAGCATTTTACCTTCCAGGCCAATATCGATGACGCCGGACCGCTCCACAATCAAACCAGCCAGGGCGGCCAGGATCAACGGCACGGAAACCCGGATGGTGGCGTCAAAGGTCAGGATGATCAGCAGGAAATCTTCCCCCATCACCTACGCCTCCACCGAGGCTATGGGAGGGGGAGGGGGCGGGCGAAGGCGCAGATACAGACGCTCCATAGGTCCGCGCAGCATGTAACTCAAGGCACCAGAGAACAGCACCACCAGGCCCTGGATCACAACGATCAGATCCGGGGAAAAGGCGGAATTCTCAAACGCCAATTCAGCCCCGCCCTGATACAGGGCCCCAAACAGCAAACCGGCCAGAATGATGCCAACGGGATGATTGCGTCCCATCAACGACACCGCAATACCGGTGAAGCCATAGCCGGCGGCAAAATCCAGCAACAGGCGGTGCTGTACCCCCATCAATTCGTTGATGCCCACAAAGCCCGACAAGGCCCCCGATATACACATGGCCAGAATGATGATCTTCGAAGGCGAAATCCCCGCGTAAACCGCCGCCTCCGCATTGGCCCCCACGGCCCGGATCTCGTATCCCCAGCGGGTATGCCAGATCAGTCCCCAGACCAGGACGCAACAGACCAGGGCCCCGATCAGGGACAGGTTCAGGGGCGATTGCGCGACCTCCCATCCGAACCAGGCCAGGGCCTCGTGCATATAAGGCAGCCAGGCAGAGGAAGCGAATTCCCGGCTTTCCGGCGACATCTGTCCCGGCTTGATGACCACGTTGACCAACAGATAAACCATCAACGAAGCCGCGATGAAATTGAACATGATGGTGGTGATGACGACATGGCTGCCGCGCTTGGCCTGCAGATAGGCGGGAATAAAGGCCCACCCGGCCCCGAACAGGGCTGCGGCCAGAACACAGATCGGCAGCAACAAGCCAAACGGCAGATATTGATCCAGGGCCAGGCAGGCAATAGCCACTCCCAACCCGCCGATGTAGGCCTGTCCTTCGCCGCCAATATTAAACAGCCCGCCATGGAAGGCCACGGCCACGGCCAGGCCTGTGAAGATGAAATTGGTGGTGTAGTAAAAAGTATAGCCCAGGCTTTCCTCGTATCCGAAGGCACCCCGCAGCATGATCCAGGTCGCCTCAAACGGATCCTGGCCCAGGGTTGCAATCAACAGGCCTGAAACGACAAAGGCCAGGGCCACATTGATCAAAGGCAGCAGCCCAATGTCGACCCAGGTGGGCAGTTTGGCTGACCCGTTAGCCATTTGCGGCGGCATTTTCTGTTTCGTGCGCATTGGCCATCATCAGGCCAATCATTTGCGCATCCGCATCCGCTGCCGCAACTTCACCGACAATCCGCCCTTCAAACATCACCAGGATGCGGTCGCTCAGGGACAAAATCTCCTCCAACTCCACAGAGACCAAAAGCACGGCGCAACCCGCATGCCGCATCTCGATCAATTGCCGGTGAATAAACTCAATCGCCCCGATATCAACGCCACGTGTGGGCTGACCCACCAATAGGATATCCGGCCGCCGTTCTATCTCCCGCGCCAGGACCAGTTTCTGTTGGTTGCCACCTGAAAAACTGTCAGAGGTTAGTTGCGGGTTTGCAGGCCGCACATCAAAGCGATCCATCTTGCCGTCCGTGTCTTCGACGATGGCGTCGGTCTTCAACAAGATGGGCCCCGTATAGGCGGGATCACGATGATAGCCCAATATCGCCGTGTCCCAGGCCGCGAAGGCAGAGATCATGCCCATGCGCTGTCGATCCTCGGGCACATGGGCCAGGTTCAGGTCGCGCATTTCCTCCGGCTCGCAGGGATGATCATGATCGATCACGCGGTCATGGACGGACAAACGGCCCCGGCTGGGTGGCCGGATGCCCGACAGCACCTCCAGCAATTCGCTTTGCCCATTGCCGGTCACACCGGCGATGCCAACGATCTCGCCCGCCCGCAAATCCAGGCTGACCCCGTCCAGGCGGAGGACGCCGGCGTCATCGATCAGGCTCAAGCCATCGGCATGCAAAACAACATCGCCCGGATCGGCGGCGGATTTCTCCACCCGCAGCAAAACCTGACGACCAACCATCAGTTCGGCCAGTTCTTCCCGTGTGGTCTGGGCCGTTTCCCGATGCGCGACCATCTGGCCCGCCCGCATGACGGAAACATTGTCGGTGATGGCCATGATTTCCTGCAGTTTGTGAGTGATCAAAATGATCGTCACCCCACGATCCCGCATGGCAGTCAGGATTTCGAACAACCGCTCCGCCTCCTGGGGTGTCAGGACCCCGGTGGGCTCGTCCAAAATCAAAATATTCGCGCCCCGATACAGCGCCTTCAACAACTCCACCCGCTGGCGCAGACCAACCGCCAAATCGCCGACCAGGGCATCGGGATCGACTTCCAGGCCATAATCCGCCTCCAGCCGGGCGATTTCCGCACGTGCCGCCGCCATGCCGGGGCCCAACAACGCCCCGCCTTCAGCACCAAGCAAAATATTCTCTAAAACAGTAAAGATATCCACCAACATGAAATGTTGATGCACCATGCCAATGCCTGCAGCCAGGGCATCTTCGGGGCCATGGATGGGGCAAACCTGTCCGCCGACTTCGATCACGCCACTGTCGGCCTGATAAAAGCCATACAGGATGCTCATCAATGTGGATTTACCCGCTCCGTTTTCACCGACGATGCCATGAATGGTACCGACCGGCACCGTCAGGTCCACATCCCGGTTCGCCTGCACCGGGCCAAAATGTTTATTAATACCGCGCAGCTCTATTGCGGGCGGAAACGCAGATGAGGTTGACGACCCGGCGGCGGTCATCACAACCGCCTACCGGGCGCACCTAACCGTAACAACATGTGTGCCTATTTCGGGCACTTATTGTCAGACATATAATCATGCACCATGATCTTACCGGCGATGATATCGGCCTTGGCCTTATCTACCGCCGCCTTCATGGCAGGCGTGATCAGGTCTCTATTGTGTTCGTCCAAGGCCCAGTCGATGCCGCCTTCTTTCAGGCCCAACACCTGGATACCGGACTTCCAGCTACCATCACTGGCGCTTTTGAACGTGTTGTAGGCAGCTACATCGACCCGCTTCAACATCGAGGTCAACATGGTGCCCGGGTGCAGGTGGTTCTGGTTCGAATCGACGCCAATGGCGTATTTGCCATTGTCTTTTGCGGCCTGATAGACCCCGATGCCGGTGCCGCCCGCAGCGGCGAAGATCACATCGGCGCCCCGGTCAAACTGACTTTTCGCCAATTCCGCGCCCTTGGTGGGATCATTCCAGGCTGAAGGCGTGGTGCCGGTCATATTGGCATAGACGGTGGCGGATGCCATGGCGTGCTTGACGCCGTGGATATAGCCGCATTCAAAGCGCCTGATCAGAGGGATATCCATGCCGCCGACGAAGCCAACCTTGCCGGTTTTCGAGGCCATGGCCGCCAGGACACCGACCAGGAAGGAACCCTCATGCTCCTTAAAGACAATTGATTGCACATTGGGCTGCATCACCACCATGTCGATGATGGCAAAGCGCGTGTCGGGAAATGCCTTTGCGCCCTTTTCAATGGCCGAGGCCTGGGCAAATCCGACACCCAGTACAGGGTCCGAACCGCGCTGGGCCATCTTGCGTACGGCCTGTTCCCGCTGGGTTGGGTTTTTAACTTCGAACTCCCGATATTTCATACCGGTTTCCTTGCGGAATTTTTCGACGCCGTCATAGACCCCTTGGTTAAAAGACTTGTCGAACTTGCCGCCCATGTCGAAGACCACAGCAGGCATTTTGTCTGCCGCCAGGGCCACCGTCGCGGTGGCGGCCAGCAAAACTGCACTGGCGTTGAGTATTGTCAGTAATTTTTTCATGATGCCTCCATCTTTTTTGTTTTTCGCCAATTGATTTTCGCAGGCGCTGATACCTATGCCCTACCAAACATCCGGCCACGCTGGACGAAACGATTATGCTGCCTACGAAGCCAGGGGCAGTCAAGCGCCGACTGGGTGGAAACCAGGGCAGCCGTTGCCATTCCCGATAGCGGCTCTATTGTACTGTTGTCGAGATATTGCAGTGATTGAAGGGAAGACCGCATGAGCGATGGAACCATGATACTTGAAGGTATTAAAGTTTTGGACGCCGCCAGTTTTATCGCTGGGCCCATATCGACCACCATCATGGCCGATTTCGGGGCGGAAGTGATCAAGGTTGAACCGCCCATGGGCGATGGTTATCGGCAGATCACCAATATGGCCGGCATGCCCCAATCGGACGCCGCCTATCATTGGTTGATGGACAATCGCAGCAAACGTGGTCTGAGCCTGGATCTGACCACGGACGCAGGGCGCGAAGTCCTGCACAAGCTGGTCGCTGAGGCAGATGTCTTCGTTACCAACTTTATGCCGTCTGTGCGTGAAAAACTGGGCCTGCGCTTTGAAGATCTCGCCGCACTGAACCCGCGCCTGATCTATGCCTCCATGTCCGCCTATGGCGAGACCGGGCCCGAGGCCGGGGTCACCGGTTTCGACACCACGGCCTATTGGGCCCGCAGTGGCCTGATGGACCTGGTGCGCCCGGACCCTGATGGCGAACCGGCCCGTTCCATGGCCGGCATGGGCGATCACCCCACGGGCATGGCCATGTTGTCGGCGATCATGCTGGCGTTGTACCGCCGGGAACGCACGGGCAAGGGTGGCATGGTCCATACCTCGTTATTGGCGAATGGCCTATTTGCCAATGCCTTCATGGCGCAAGCCGCCCTGTGCGGCGCGGAAGTGCCCATGCGCCCGGTGCGGGAGGATGCGGCGAATGCTTTGTCCAACCACTATCGCTGTAAGGACCAACGCTGGTTCATCCTGACGGCGGCGAATGAGGAAAAGGAATGGAGCCGCATTCCCGCTGCCATCGGCCACCCGGAATTGATGGACGATCCCCGTTTTGCCACGCAGGCGGACCGGCAAAAAAACGCCCGGTTGTTGATCTCCATGCTGGATGAGGTATTTGCCCAGCAGGATATGGCCCATTGGCGCAAGGTCTTCGCAGCCAGCCGGGTTACGGTCGGGGAAGTCGCCAAAACGGCGGATATCCTGAACAGCGAACAGGCCCTTGCCGCCGGTATGACAATCCGTGGTGCGCAAGATAATCTGGGCACGGAGCTGACCATCGACAGTCCCCTTTGGGTCGAAGGCGCGGCAAAACAAGCCCCGCTTCCCGCCCCTGAAGTGGGTGAACATAATTTGGAAATCCTGGCGGAGGCCGGCTACGACGAAGCCGCTATCGCCGACCTGTGCGCACGGGGTGCCCTAGGCGGTACCGTGGGATCCACGAAATAGAAAAGGAGGCGATTGTGGTACGACTAGCAGATCTGGAGGAGCCTGAACGCTCTCACCTGGGGGTAATTCCCTGTCCTGATTTTGAAACTCAGCCCTGGGTCACCGGGCCGCCGTTGCAACAGCGCCGGGTTGCCATGATTTCCACCGCCGCCCTGCAACATCGCGATGACCAGCCGTTTTTGATTGGCACGGGCAGCTATCGGGTTATCGCCGACGATACCCCGGACAAAGATTTGGTTATGAGCCATATTTCAACCAATTTTGACCGCTCCGGCTTTGAACAAGACCTGAACGTGGTACTGCCCCGGGACCGCCTGCATGAAATGGCGGCGGCGGGCGAAATCGCATCCGTGGGCACCTATCATTATGCCTTTATGGGATCCACCGATCCGATGGCTATGGAAGATGACGCCCGTGCCCTGGCCGGCCACCTGAAGGCCGATGGGGTTGATAGCGTATTCCTGCTTCCCGTTTGACCCTTGTGTACGCGCGCCGTGGGCGGGCTGGCACATTTTCTGGAAGACGAAGGCCTGGCAACAACCCAGATCAGCCTGATCCGACCGCAGACCGAAAACACCCGGCCACCGCGGGCCCTGTGGGTGCCGTTTGAGTTGGGCCGTCCCATGGGCGTGCCCAATGATGCAGATTTTCAAACAAAAGTCCTGCGCGCCGCACTGGCTTTGTTGGAGCGCGAAGACGGCCCCATACTGTTGGAGGATTTCCCCGAAGAGGCCCCGAACGTAACAGCGATGGAGGGTGAGGGCGAAGGCTGGTTCTGCCCCATCAATCTGCCCCCACCACCCGCCGACCTGGAAGCGGGCGGCGGTTTCAAAGCAGCTATTGAGGCGGAGGTCGGCGGTCTGTCGACCTGGTATGATATCGCCTTGCGGGAACGGGGACGCACCACAGTGGGCTTAAGCGGCATGACCATTGCCGAGGCCACGGATTTCATCTGTGCGTTTCTGGACGGCGAAGTGCCTGAAAATCCACGCGACGATATCGCCCTGGGACAGAGCCTGAAATTCGCGGTAGAGGATCTAACAGTCTGCTGAAAAACTCCGCCATCATCGCTCATTTTATGATTCAATACATTATTGAATCGCTTGGAGATTTACGATGCGTGGAGAAGATCGGCA
>Ga0233439_10004599_pt1 | contig 13244 bp, 15 predicted proteins | sample SI_123_September_6_FD_182713 | JGI IMG/M metagenome (GOLD analysis project Ga0233439, IMG submission 182713) | Seawater microbial communities from Saanich Inlet, British Columbia, Canada - SI_123_September2016_100_MG | ecosystem: Environmental > Aquatic > Marine > Inlet | place: Canada: British... | reverse complement strand
CCAGCAGTTCTTGAGCCAGTACCATCTTGAATAATAGTAATGACATAGACTGAACCATCTACTTGATTAGTGGGTGCATCAAAGGTTGTATTAGCCGTTAAGGTTAATTTACATACTTGGTTGGCTGATAAATTCCAATCTTGGGTAGCATCAAAGGTTAGTGTTGTTGCGTTAAAGTTTTGTTGGCTTGTCCATTCTTGAGCAGTATCTGTCTTAGCGGTATCTGCATCATAGGCTTGAACATCAGTACCGATAACTAATCCTAAAGATGTTCTACCTGTTGATGCTGTTAATCCTGTAGTACCACCATCCCACTTAGTATCTGTATTTGTATCTGTAGGGACTACCCAAGAATTGTCTCCTCTTAAAAAAGTTGAACTTGATGCTGTACCTGTTGCACTTAATTCTGCAACACCAATAGCATCATCTGCCATTTTGATGTTAGTAATAGAATCATCTTTTAACTCTGCTGCTCCAACAGTTCCAGCAGAAGGTGTACCAACATCTACATTCTGACCCTGATATACTGCCCAGAAGGTATCCCCACTAGCAGGTGCTGATGAAAATATTATATTGCTACCTGATACTTTGAAACCATCAGTTCCAGTATCATCAGGTTCTTGCATTACACCATTAAGTCCTACAAGTAGTTGTCCAGTTTTAACGGGGGTAATTGTTGAAGATGATGCAGTTAATGCAAATGATGTAGTAGAACCATCAAATGATGCTGAAATGTCATCAACAATTTGATAACCACCTACGTTTGCAGGACTATTTCCTATATATGCCATAATTCTTTTCCTTTAATCTATATTCTATTTATACCTTCACAAAACTTTATTAATTATATATTTTATTTTTCAAAAATTCATAATGAGTCGGTAAGTTATGTATGTATTCTTTAATAATTTATAGAACCAATAGTAGATTCTCCAACACCAATAGTAGGAATATCACTTGACTCTATTAACGTTAAATCTATATCAGGGAAATGTTTCAACAAACTAGATGCAGTCATCCATCCTGAAGACCCACCACCAACAATTACTACCTTTTCAATCTTAATCATAATAAAGTTTCTACTTATTCTATTGGTGGCTCTGGTGGTGTTACCCAAATTTGATCACCTTCATGCCAGTAATTCTTTCTAGGTGCATCTGCTGGCTCTGCGACTGGTGGAATCCAATCCCACGTTTCAGCATCCCACGTCCAACTAGGATACAGTTTTGGTGGTATAAATGCGTTTTGTGTCGGATCCCAAGTATCTCCTGGACCTGCGAAACGTTTTCTAAAATTTGAATTGTATGATGTTTGAACCCAATTAAACGAATCACCAACAGATCCAGAATTAATAAAATCCTGCTCAGCAACAATTACCCTTAATACAATATTATTTTCGTCTATTTCTGCAAAATGTGACATAATTATTATTCCTTATTATCCTTTAAACTGCGTATCTAATGATACATATTCCCGACCCACCTTGGCCACCAGCACCACCACCGTTTCCAGTATTCGCTGCACCACTGCTACCACAAGCTGCACCACCGTTATTTGGTGCGGTAGAACCCGCGCAACTACGCCACTTTCCGCCTGACCCACCAATACCATACCAATCACCAGTACCATCAAAACCAAAAGTCACTGTGCTTGAATCTGAGTATGTGATGGAAGTACCTTCCTGCAGTCCATCACCACCCTTGGAAGTTGGATTACCACCAACTGCGCCAATGCCGCCACCGCCACCACCACCGTGAGAGCCCCAACTGCCATTATCGGCATCAAAACCAAAACCGTAAGTTCCAGAATCACCAGCACGTGACCTTTGATAAGCACCACCACCACCAGAACCATGATATTTGCCAGAACCGCAACCACCTTCTGACATTGATTCATAGTTATAACCTGCGGCAATACCACCAAAGTCTCTAGATGAACCACCACCGCCAATTGCTTCTAAACCTTTAAAGTCTGTATCAGAGCCAGGTCTTCCTTCACCTTGATTAACAGATCCGGCGCCAACAACAACAGTATAATTTCCGGCAGAAAATGCCTCGTTTTGCTTATACACCATTCCACCCGCACCTGAACCACCAGCATACTCCTCACCAGAACCACCACCGCCACCAATTATCATAATATCAGCCGTACCATCACCACCAGCAACAAAAGTGCCTGAGGTAGTAAATGTGTGAACTTTATAATCAGTACCACCATCAGAATAAGTAGAGATAGTGCCGCCAGTTGAAGAGTTGTAAAAAGTAGGGGGTGGGACTTTATCCATAATAGTAAAAGATCTGTCAGCAGTAGTACCAGAAGCGTCCGTTACGGTAACAGTAAAACTGTGATTTGTTCCGTCTAAATTAGTTGCAGTTCCTGAAATTAAACCTGAAGAACTCAACGAAAGTCCAGCAGGAATAGTTCCACTTGCCATAGAATAAGTAATTGCTTCACCTTCCGCATCACTAGCAGATAATTGTACAGAATAACCACTACCAGTAGTATCAGCAAGAGCACCAGCATCAGTATTCCAAGTAGGAGCATCATTATCAGCAGTATTAGTGATTGAAAAGGTTCTTGTATCTGTATTTGTACCATCAGTAACACTTACTGTAAATGAAGTAGTTGTATTAGATGTTAGGTTAGTAAGAGTTCCAGTTAAAGAACCACCCGAACTTAGAGAACAACCAGCAGGTAAACTTGTTGTATTGGATGCTGTCATAGCAGAACCATCAATACCAGAAACAGCACCAATTGCAATTGTACCAATAGATGCATCTTCATTAAATGTACCAACAGTACCAGCAGCATGCGACCAAGAAACCTTATCAACTTTGCCAGTGATATCTGTAGTTACGTTAAGCAAACCGGAACCATCAATTGCTGGTAAAGCACCGACTAATGCAGTTGCATCAAGGTTTGTTATATTGGAACCATCAATTGCAGGCATCCTGCCACTGTTATCTAGTCTGACCATCTTGTTTCTACTAGTTCCATGGTCCAACTTTGATGATGGAATTGCCGCAGTTGTACTAATATCAGTATTAGCGATAGTCCCATCTGCAATTTTAGCAGATGTTATCGCACTATCTTTAATACCACCTGAAGTTACTTTTGTTATTGCCATAATTGTTTTCCTTTAATCTATGTTCTATTTATAATGTTATTTCTATCCAATTAATAATATCTTCATCCCATTCATACATCTTATTGTCGGATGGGTAAGGTACTGGTGCTTCATATCTACAAGTGGTTTCATTTAATACCCACGAATCAAATGGTTGTGGTGAAATAAAAGCATCTCTTGTATCGTCATAAGTATCACCAACACCAGCATAGTTCTTTCTGATGTTACCGTTATAAGATGTTTGTTTCCAAGTGCCACCGTGAAGTTGTGTTAGAAAATCAATACCTAACTGCTCTTGTTCGTTTCCATCATTATCAGTGATAACTTCGTTATTTAAAGTATGAACACTTATAATATTATTTGTTTCGTCTAATTTTGCGTAATGTGCCATAAGTTATCCCGTGTAAGTTCCATCACCAGTGTAAATAAGAATAGTGTCAGAACCATCTGTAATTACATCAGGCGAACCACTTGTTGTGCCTGAATAAACACTCGTTGCCATACGAAGTATTACTACACCACTACCACCTGCTTTCGTACCGCCACCATATTCCCCGCCAGGATAACCATCAGCACCACCACCACCACCAGTATTTACTGAACCAACTGTTCCAGTAGTAAAGTTTCCACCAGAACCACCAGAACCATCACCACCACCACCTGCTCCACCTGGTCGAGTAGCAGGAGTAGAGCCATCTGCTGAACCGCCGCCACCACCAGCAAAGTACACATCGCTACTTACGACTTCACCAACACTATAAGTAGATGAGTGTGATGTTGTAATTATTGTTGAGATTACACCATCACCACCATAGCCTATGGTATCAGTATCACCTACTTCACCAGCACCACCGCCGCCACAACCAACCCAGCCACTCGGTGATGTACCACCATCATAACCTTGACAAGAAGTCCCTGAACCGTGAGTTCCGTTATAACCCTCACCACCACCAGAACCACCAGAACCAGCAGTTAAGCCACCAGCCGACCAATTTATAGAAGCACCCCCACCGCCACCTGTTGATGTTATTGTAGTTAAACCACTTCCACTAATAGATGAGTTTTGCCCATTAGTTGCCACGGTAGTAGTACCAGACGAACCAGCACCACCAGCACCTACCGTAATTGTATAAACAGTGCTTGTTACTGGTAAAAAAGTACTTGATTCAGAGGAACAACCACCACCAGAAGTATCTGTACTATAACTTGTTCTTAAACCACCAGCACCCCCGCCACCGCCATAGCCTTGACCACCACCACTACCACCACCGCCACCAGCGATTACAAGATATTCAATACCTGAAAAACCCCCATTACTCGCAGCCATCATCATTCTTAAAGAGCCAAACATTATGCGAATCCAGTTCCAGACTGCATACCGTACCAATTAGTACCGTCTGATACGAATACATAAATATCAATACCAGAATCAGCAGTAGGTGCTGAACCACCATTCCACTTAATCGTACCAGCCCAAGTGATACTTGTAGCAGTAGCGTGAATAATGGTAAATGACTTGCCACTTTCTGCTGTTGGCATAGTGATTGTCATAGTGCCAGAACAAGAATACAAAGTACCATCATTAGATAAATCTGGAGTAAATGAAGCCGACTTTGTTGTTTGTCCTTCAGTAATTCCACCAGTAACAGTTAAACTTGTTACTGACGCATCACCTAATGCTTGCCAACTTGAAGAACCATCACCATCAGTTCTTAAATATTTTGTTGTAGTGCTCTCACCAGTAGATAATACATCAGATCCTTCTGGAGTATGAGTAACTGCTGACCAACTATTATCACCTCTCAAGTAAACTGAAGTATTAGCAGTTCCAGTTGCACTTAATTCAGCAACACCAATTGCATCATCCGCAACTTTAACATTTGTTACGGCATTAGTCGCCAACTCATCTGATCCAACAGCAGCAGTACCGACATCATCAATTGTGATAACACCGTCTACAATCTTTGCAGCAGTGATACTATTATCAGGGATATCTGATGCATCTATTGGTACTGCTGATGGCTCTTTTCCTAAGTATGGCATATTATTCTCCTATTATGCTGTAATTTCCATAATTGACATTGTGGTGTCAACTGTGCTTGAACCAGAACCTGATACTTTAATAATATCAGTTGCTTCCATTACAATTTTATTACCTGCCATAATTTCTACTGAAGAACCAGTTGGAATTGGAATATCTTTTACGATATATGTATCATCACCTGCAGCAGTAACGAATTGCGCACTAGCAGTAACATTACCAGAAGTAATATTTGATAATGTACAACCAATAACAACTGTTGTTGTCGATGCTGGCACAGTATAGACTGCTTGTAGAGTCGTGTTAGCATTTGCTAAAGTCTTTCTTTTAAATGTATTTGCCATTTCTATTTCCTATTAATTTACTATATTTATATCAACTTTAACCTAGTGCTATACTTAATGCAGTTGCATCAGCAGAAATAGCAAGTCTAATTGAAGTGTTTGTGGAGGTTAAAGCAGACCACGTTGCTTTAGCACCTAATAACGTATTGTTATTTGCTACTTGTACTCTATCAGACACTAAAGTTCTAATAGCAGTGTTAGTTCCTGTCAGTCCAGACCAAGTTGATTTTGTATTTAATTCAGTTTGAAGTCCATCTACATTACTTACAACGTGATTATGACTATCGTCAGCAATAGTTGTAGTAATAGAAACTGCATTAGAACTAAAGTTAGCAGTACCAGACACATCGCCAGTTAATGCAACTGAAGCACCAGCACCTAGTTTCTGACCTAAGTTAGTTGTAAGAGTTGTTGCAAAGTTCGCATCATCTCCTAGTGCTGCAGCCAATTCATTCAGAGTATTTAATGTAACTGGAGCAGAGTTTGCCAACGCTGCGATATCCATATCAACAACGTTCTGTACAAATGCAGTAGTAGCAATTTGAGTAGTGCTAGTTGTATTTGCAGCAGTCGGGGCAACTGGAGTTCCAGTTAAAGTTGGGGAGGCAAGATCTGCCTTTAAAGCAAATGAAGTTGTAGCATTTGCTACTTGTAATCTATCATTAACTAATAATGTTGTATTTGCTACTGCCATCTTAGTTGCGATTGAAGCATCAGAAGTTACGAACCTTGATGTAACGTTAGCAACCTGCATTCTATCAGAAATATCAGTGTCATTTGAACTGATTAAAGAACGGATAGCAGTATTAGTACCAGTTAATTGAGACAGCGTTGCTTTCGCATCTAATGCAGTTTGTAATCCATCAACATTACTGATAACGTGATTATGACTGTCATCTACAACTGTTGCTGTTAGAGTTCCGTTACCTAAATTAGTTAGTGTAACGTTTCCAGTTAAATCTCCACCTAATGTGATAGTAGGATCTGCAGTGGCAGTAGTTGTTATTGATACAGCATTTGCACTGAACGAAGCAGAACCAGTCACGGCACCAGTTAAAGCAATTGAAGCAGTAGCACCTAGTCTATCACCAACAAGGGTTTGAGTATTAGCAACACTCATCTTAGTTGTGATTGAAGCATCAGAAGTTACGAACCTAGCAGTTACATTAGCAACCTGCATTCTGTCAGCAATATCTGTATCGTTAGAACTAATTAACGATCTAATAGCAGTATTGGTACCAGTCAAATTAGTATTAACCAAACCAACTCTAGACGATTCAGTTGATACTAAAGAACGAATAGCAGTATTAGTAGAACCAATAGAACTTAAAACGTTTGTTATTCTAGGATTAGTGTTAGCAACATAACTGTTTAAGTTAGCAGTAATGCTAGTATGCAATGTTTGAGTATTTGCAACACTCATCTTTGTATTGATGGTTGAGTTGTTAGCAGCTACTGAAGCAAATAATGTCTGAGTATTTGCTACTGTCATCATCTTACTCAATTCAGTTTTCCTTGCAGCAGCAAAGCCACCAGCAGTGGATCCATCGTGAACCCTAATTTCGTTAAGAGTCGAATCTATTGATAATTCGCCAGCACTACCTGTGAAGGCATTGTTATTTGCTGTTGTTCCTCTTCTAAATTGTACTGTAGTTGGCATATCTATTTACTCCATTTTTCATTAGTATATTTATAACGATCCTAAGTCCGTGGCCTTATAATGACCAACTGGCTCCATACAATCGTATATGTTTATTGTAGTTACCCCAAAAGGGTCTTTTCTTACTCTAGTCTCACCAACGTAGGTATCATCACCATCTAAACTTCCTGTTGGAAAAATGTATAGACTTGAATCTGAGAAACCACCACCCAGCTGGGTTGTGTCTAACAAACCATCAGAACTAATTACAGTTCTATTATTAATAACAATACCACCAACCTTATCAATTTTGCCTGCTAATAATGATGTAACGTTAGCAACTTGCATTCTATCATTAACCAATAAGGTTGTGTTAGCAACTTGCATTCTATCAGAAACTAAAGAACGAATAGCAGTGTTAGTAGTAGTTAAACCAGACCAAGTTGATTTTGTATCTAATTCAGTTTGAAGTCCATCAACGTTGCCGATGATATGGTTATGACTATCGTCAGCAACAGTTGCCGTAATAGTGACAGCATTGGCACTAAAGTTAGCAGTACCAGACACGTCGCCAGTCAACGTAACCGAAGCACTAGAACCAAGTTTTTGTCCTAAGTTGGTGGTTAATGTAGTAGCAAAGTTCGCATCATCACCTAGTGCTGCTGCCAACTCATTTAAAGTGTTCAGAGTAACTGGTGCTGAATTTGCTAATGCAGCGATAGAGTCATCGGTATAAGTTCTTAAAGCAGTGTTAGTAGATGACACACTTGATAGAATATTAGTTATTCTAGGATTAGTGTTAGCAATGTAACTATTCAGATTAGCAGTAACAGATGTATGTAATGCCTGAGTATTTGCCACCGTCATCTTATCGTTGGTAGAAATTCCAGTATCAAAATTAGTACCATCAGCAGTAGCAATTCTTAACGTAGCATTAGCACCATAATAATTTACACTTGTGACACCAGCAACGTCGGCAGTAGTAGCACCAGTAACACGTCCTTTAGCATCGATTGTAACAACACCAATAGCAGAACTGTTACCATATGTACCAGCAGACACACCTGAATTTGATAAGGTAGTTGCAACAGATACAGCATTAGCACTAAATGCAGAAGCACTTGCAGTAATATCACCAGTCAACGTAACAGTCGCAGTTTTACCTAGTCTAGCATTAGCAAGGGTTTGTGCCTTTGCTAATGTATTTGATATATAAACGTTGGTATTTGCTAATGCAGCACGTTCCATTACCTCATTTGAATCAATATCAGATTGTATAGCAGTTAAACGAGGATTAGTGTTAGCAATGTAACTATTCAGATTAGCAGTAACAGATGTATGTAATGCCTGAGTATTTGCAACAGACATCTTAGTATTGATGGTTGAGTTGTTAGCAGATACACTAGCAAACAATGCTTGAGTATTAGCAACAGACATCTTATCAGCAATCGATGCATCAGAAGTTACAAATCTAGACGTAACGTTAGCAACCTGCATTCTATCAGAAACTAGAGTTCTAATAGCAGTGTTAGTAGCAGTTAATCCAGACCACAAATCACCGTCTTCAGTTTGAAGGTTAGTAATATCTGTATCGTTTGAACTGATTAAAGAACGAATAGCAGTATTGGTAGCAGTTAAGCCAGACCAAGTTGCTTTCGCATCTAATGCAGTTTGTAAACCATCTACATTACCAATAATATGGTTATGAGAGTCATCAGCAACGGTTGTCGTAATAGTGACAGCATTCGCACTAAAGTTAGCAGTACCTGCCACATCACCATTTAACGTTACGGAAGCGGCAGAACCAAGTTTTTGTCCTAGGTTAGTAGTTAGAGTTGTTGCAAAGTTAGCATCATCTCCTAGTGCTGCTGCCAACTCATTTAAAGTGTTTAAAGTAACTGGCGCTGAATTAGCAAGTGCTGCAATTGAGTCATCGGTATAAGTTCTTAAAGCAGTGTTAGTAGATGCTACACTTGATAGAATATTAGTTATTCTAGGATTAGTGTTAGCAACATACGAATTTAATTTTGAATCAGTATTAGCAGTTTCATTAGTGAATAATGTATGAACATTTGCTACCTGCATTCTATCAGACACTAAAGTTCTAATAGCAGTATTGGTGCCAGTTAAGTTTGTATTTACTAAATCGACTCTACCAGACTCAGTTGATACTAGAGATCTAATTGCTGTATTTGTACCAGAAACACTAGACAATAAGTTAGTAATTCTAGGATTAGTGTTAGCAATGTAACTATTCAGATTAGCAGTAATAGATGTATGTAATACTTGGGCATTTGCCACCGTCATCTTATCATTAGTAGATATCGTAGCATCGTGGTTTGTGCCGTCAGCAGTAGCAACTCTTAACGTAGCATTAGCACCATAATATGACACACTAGTTACACCAGCAACAGATGTTGTAGTTGAAGTAGTTATACGACCTTTAGAATCTACACTAATTACTGGGATAACAGAACTGTTACCATATGTACCAGCAGCAACACCAGAGTCTGCTAAGGTAGTTGAAATTGATACGGCATTAGCACTAAATGCAGAAGCACTTGCAGTAATATCCCCAGTCAATGTAACAGTTGCTGACTTACCTAATCTAGAATTAACTAGAAGTTGAGTATTTGCAACAGACATCTTAGTGTTGACAGTTTCGTTGTTAGCATTAATCGAATTGAACAGTGCTTGAGTATTTGCAACAGACATCTTAGTGTCAACTAATGAACGAATAGCAGTATTAGTTCCACTAATAGAACTTAATACATTAGTTAATCTAGGATTAGTGTTTGCTATGTATGAATTGAGGTTAGCAGTAACACTAGTGTGTAATGCTTGAGTATTTGCAACAGTTGTATAATTACCAAAGTCAATAAACGCACCAGAGATCTTTTCTCCAACTGCCATTTCACCTAATGACGTTACATTATTGCCCGTATATATCGGTTTGACTGGAATGATATTTGTATTTGCTGGCATGTATTATCCTGTAATTATGATGACATCTTTAGTTCCATTCGCTCTGTAGAAAGGGAACTCTGCATTGATGACTGTAATTGAATCTAAATCACCATTAGATCTATAGAAGGGGAATGGTGATAATAAATCTACTGCGGAAGAAGCACTTTGATCAGTCCACGAAAGGGATCCTGAACCATCAGTTTTTAAAACTTGATCGGCACTACCATCAGATGAAGGCATCATCATTGAACCATTGGCAAAACTTATTCCGCCAGTGCCAACTGAAAGGGAATGTACATTGGCGCCAACTTCAAATACAGATGATCCATCTGACGAAAATAACTTTCCGTCACGTGTGTTTAGTGCTAACTCACCACCTGTAATTTCACTTGTAGTAGGACGTTTCCCTAGTACGGAAGAACGTTTAATCTTTACGACTGATGCCATATCTATGGTTCTCTAATTGTTCACGGACTATATAGTCCAAAATTTAATGGGAACATGCTTATATAAGCATTAACGTTCCCTTTATACTATTTATAACGTATTAATAACTTCCACCGTCAATAACTGCTTCGATTTGACCGATTGCATAAGAAGCATGGCCAGTATTAACAGTAGTTGTAGGTTCTGCAGTTAAATCCTTATAGAACTTAAACACACCAGAGTCAGAAGCATCACGATGCCAACCACCAAACGTAGCAATTCCTCCAACAACATACTTACCATACATACCAATATCAACTGTATCAGCAGAGTTGTTAGCAGATAATTTAATTGCACTATCATCAACGTTTACAGTAGATGAAGAAATATAAGTAGTAGATCCTTCAACGGTTAAGTTACCATCAACAGTTACGTTTCCAGTAACAGCAGTGTTTCCAGATACTGTTAGGTTATTACCAACTGTGATATTATCAGGTAAACTAACTGTAACACCAGCAGTTTCAGAACCCGAACCAGATACAGTAATCTCATTAGCAGTACCAGATACAGTAGCAACATAGTTACCAGTTGTCTTAGTTCCTAAAGCAACAGAGTTATTACTAACAGTGTTTGCAGTAATTGCACCACTTGCTAGTTGAGTAGCAGTAATAGTAGCATCAGCAATGTCACCACCAACAATCGTTTTATTTACGATTGAATCAGAAACAACTGCATTAGAAGCAATATGTTCAGCAGCGATTGCGTCATTAGCAATCTTCGTACCATCTACGGCATCTGCAGCAAGTTGAGCAGTAGCAATACCACCAGTCTTAACACTTACAGCACCAGAGGTTACTGAGAAGTCTGCTGTAGCAAAAGAAGCAATACCTTTATTAGATACAGTTGCGTCTTCACCAGCAAGGGTAATTGTGCCACCTGATTCTGAAACATCAACACCTTCACCACCAGCAATCGTAATTGCGTCATTAGATAGTACATCGTTATCAACTGTCAACGTAATCGTTGCAGCATCAGAACCGTTAGATGATGTTAAGTTATACTGGTCTCCAGATAGTGTTTGGGTATTTGAACCACCATTTACACCACCGACATATAGTTTCTTGTCAACAATGTTTACTGCAATCTCACCCTCTTGTAGTGTAGATGGGACAGCACTTGCGACTGCGGATCTTTTTAATTTAATTATACTTGCCATTGAGGACTCCTTTGTTTAATTCTTTGTTATTTAATATATTTATAAAAATATACCTTTTATCGCAATCCACCTTTACGGGTTGGTGCTTTCTGTTTATTCCTTTTTGCTTTTACATTCTCAGGTATATGAGGTTCGTAAAATTTCAAATCATCCTGTAATTTTCTATTCTTTTGTTCCAACTCAATTATCTGTTCGACAATCATTCTTGGGACTGGAATTTTATTTTGTTCTTCAATTTGTTTCTCAAGGAAAGTTATCTTAGTCCTCAAAGCAATAATCATCTTATTATATTCTACAAGTTGATTTTCCGATTCCTTTGTATATAATCCAAAGACTTCCTCAGCATCTGTATATGACATTATCTAATATGTTCCACCATTCAAATCATCAAAAGTGGGTGTGCCATTCGCAGCAATCTGCATAACTTTACCACTCGTACCAGTTACGAAATCCACCAATCCACCAGTCTTAGCAATAAGTACAGCATTGTTAGTGTAAGTAGAGAATGTCATCTCACCATTAATTGTAATATTATTATGAATTTGATTTCCCTCAATAACAATACTTTCTAAATTAGCAATTTTATCCATTGCTAATTTACCACCAATATATTCAACACTTGTTGCTACACTTGAGTTAGCAGTCTGTCCGATAAATAATTTGTCAGAAGAATATGAATATGCTAATTCACCATTAGCAAGGGCAACTGGAGCAGCAGTCGATTGACTGCGTTTTATTGTTAATAGAGTATTAGCAGACATTAGAACTCACCGCCGTCAACTTTATAATTGTCAGCAGCAGCATCCCAAGTTAAAACCTTTTTCAATTCGTACTTATCCGTCGTTGCTTTATATACAAGTACAGCACCATCTACCTTATTATCAGCAACTTCTACGATGTCGTCCATCTTATCAATTCTAGCACCAGCAATTGAAGTGTTCTTTAATGTAAAGTTTGGAGTTGTTGGTGTCAACTTGACTTTAAAGTTTGCCATCTATTACCTCGTTACCTCAGGTGTCACTGTTGCTATTCCTTCAACCATTCTAGAAACAACGCCAGCACCTGATATTAATTCTGAATCAAAAACATATCTACCTGCCTCCATCGAAGCAGTATTTGCGTTTGATAGAGTCAAATTAACAACTCCTTCCGTTCTTGGAATCCCGAATGTGATAATAAAATCAGTCTTTGTCGAAGAAGTGTAGTGTTTCCTGATTTGACCTCTTGCGGTGTATCCAGATAAATCGACAATGTTTCCGTCAACATCAGCAACGGCGATAGACGTTGCGAAGTCAGCACCTTGGTCAATGATTATATTTGCTTTTGCACCCATATCTCTATCCTAACGCAATTGACATTGCTATTGATTGATCAGCAGATTCACCAGCATTTTCCTTAGCATCTAGTAACGTTTGAACATTACCAGCAGCAATCGTAATTGAATTTGCGATTGGGTCTGCTGTAAATTGAATTTCGTCAGAATT
>Ga0233439_10004597_pt1 | contig 13250 bp, 13 predicted proteins | sample SI_123_September_6_FD_182713 | JGI IMG/M metagenome (GOLD analysis project Ga0233439, IMG submission 182713) | Seawater microbial communities from Saanich Inlet, British Columbia, Canada - SI_123_September2016_100_MG | ecosystem: Environmental > Aquatic > Marine > Inlet | place: Canada: British... | reverse complement strand
TTGATCATCACCCAATTCATCTAGATAGAATTTATTACGTAATGAATTAATAGACGACCATGAATGGGGTAATTCTCTCGATAAAACAATCAATTCAATAATTTCATTTTCAATAGAACCTCTACTATCCTTCTTATTAAAAAACAAATTATTTAAGTCCTCTTTAAATTTCGATATAATATTAAAATAGTTACCATATAATACTTTGTTAAATTCAAAATCATTTAATGTCTTACTTGACCGATTTAATATTTCATACATATCCCGACGTTTATTAACATTTATTCTATAGGACGAATCCAACTGATTAAATATAAAATTATAGTTTCTAATTTTGTCTTTTTCAGCTTTGCTCAAATCACAGAATTTTTTTTTATCATAATAATCACCTGTATTATCATCCGTAAAAAATTTGGAACTAAGCGCAAATTTACCATTTAAAAAATCGACTGCAGTGGTAATTCTATGCATTCCATCCAATATTTCTTCGCTATCATCTTCATCGTTACGAATTGTCCAAATAGGGTTCATTGATCTACCAATCAAAATAGTCTCAATAAATCGTGTTTTTAGTTTCGCATCCCACGCTTCATATTCTCTTTGAAAATCCGGATTTTTGTTAAGAAAAACTTGCATCGTCTGGAGTGCGGTTTCTCTATTTAGACGCAAATTGATAAGACTTAGTGGTATAGTTATAGACATTATAGATGTATAATAGAGTATTCTATGTTTATATTATTTAAAAATAATATAACAATAACAATTTGTTAGCACATTGCGTCACAATAATTACACATATTCGGTATTAAATTCGATTTCTCGAGCCAATCGAGTATATATCCATTTATGTAAGTGAGCCTGTCTTTTTTTATCATATTTATCGGTAATTCCGTTAACTTTACGCATGGTAGCGATATTCTTTTCTTTTTCCTTATCACATCTTTTAATCATAAGTGCGTTGTCTCTCTGCCATTTAAGGAACAGTTCCAATATTTTTTGTTCTAATTTAAGCAACCAAGTGTTATAAACAGCCGGTGTTAATAATACCCATATAGGCTCTTTTATTTCGCTGTTATTGTATTTAGTTGTCCATATATATATCGAATTAGGTTTGGGTTGAAAAGAACAAATAGGAAGGTTTTGTTCAGATAAAATATATCTTTCTAGAATGCTAATCATACTATCTGTAATATCACCTTCAAATAATGCGTCCATATCTTGTGAATCTGTGTCTATTTGTTTATACCAATCGTCGAATAAAATGCTTGGTTTAGGATTTGTGGGATTATTTAATAAATCGATAATAAGTTTTCTTTTTCGTGTGCCTGCATTTATTTTAAGTCTAGAAACATCATCTTCAAGACATTTCACCTTTAATGTTAGATACTGTATTAGTTTAAATTGTTCTTGAGCACTCGGTAATTGTTCATTATAACTATTCTCTATATCTTGACGGCGTCTCGACTGATAAAAGAATTCACAAGTGATTATATGTCTATCATATAAATATTTGAAATTAAACTCTTTGCTACAATATTTACAGAAATTTTCAGATGGATTCATATTTGTCGTTCGTTAAATATATGGTTTAGATAATACTTCAATTTTATACGAATGATATCCAAAAATATTATACAAAGGTAGAATATAGAAAAAATAATAGATGAGTAAATATTTTGATCAGTCAAATATGTTTATGGAACCCGATGTTACTCAACACGGAAGTCATATGGTAATGACCAATGTAGTGAAACCTACTAAAACGAAATATTTAACACTTGATACTAGATTCTGCGACGGTTATGATTTAAATACGAAAGCTAATTATACACTAACACTACCCGAACGGGTGAATAATGTCCGTAGTATGCATTTACGAAACATTGAGATACCCCTGACGTTTTATAATATAAGCGCGTGTCTAGGAAATAATACATTTAAAATGAAAATCCTATTAAGTGAGACTACAATCATAATACCCGATGGTCAATATACAGAAGCCGAATTAGAATCAAAAATAAATGACTTATTATCGCTCGAAGGACCTCCATTTAATGATATTACTATAGCAATCACTGGTAAAAAAGCAACCATTACAAATGGCGGTTCAATTAATCCGTGTACCATTACATTTGATGAAGCCCCTATAAATTACCTTGGCGTTAAGTCACAAGCGCCATCAGACAGTACAATATCTAGATTAGGATGGAAATTGGGATATAAAAAGAAGTCATATGAAATTGCCGCGTTAGAAGGTAAAACTGCTGAATCCTTTGTCTATATAAATGGTCCAAGATACTTGTATTTGATAGTAGATGAATTTACAAATGGAAATCCCCATTCTTTTCTTGGACTATCAACCACATCGCAATTGGCCAGTCAACAAATATTGGCTAGAATCTCAATCGACTATAATCTTTATCCATTTGGTAGTACATTCACTGCCGAAAAACATAATTATTCTTTGTCTGATATCAGACGGTATTCAAATGAAGTAGATATACAACGTTTAAATATACGTTTAGTAGATGAGTTTGGTAAAGTAATAGATTTAAACGGCACCGATATTTCAATGTGTTTGGAATTAGAACATCTATAAAATTGAAATAATATAAATATATAAATTTATAACATTAAACGTTATGAATTTATCAACAGAACAATTATATGCATTAGATTTATTTAAAAAAGGTAATAATGTATTGATAACAGGACCAGGAGGCACTGGGAAGACAGTATTAATCGAATATTTGGTAGAACATAGCAATAAAATGGGTATAAAACCTCAGGTATGTGCTCTAACCGGTTGTGCTACCATTTTATTGCCTAAAATATGTAATGCGCGTACATTACATTCATGGAGCGGAATTAGATTATGTAGAGGAGAAAATAAAACAATTATTGATACGGCTCTCAAAAACAAACGAATTAAAGCGTCTTGGAAAAGGACGAGTGTATTAATCATAGACGAGGTAAGTATGATGTCTATGAAAATATTGGAAGTATTAAACAAGATTGGTCAATTGGTGAGGGGCAATCAAATGCCTTTTGGAGGTATTCAAATCGTGTTCCTAGGTGACTTTTATCAATTACCACCAGTTGGTAATACAGGTGATCCAAGTACAGATAAATTCTGTTTTGAAAGCAAACTATGGTCCACTATATTTCCCATAAAAAATATAGTTGTATTAAAGACCATATTTAGACAGCGTGATCCCGAATACAAAGAAATTCTATCACAAATTCGTGTTGGATGTCTCACTCAAAAAAATTGTAAACGATTACAAGATTGTGTGGGACGCGAGTTTGATGAAGAGAAATATAATGGATGTAAACCAACAAAACTGTTCCCAACACGTGCGAAAACCGACTATTTAAACAATACCATGTTTGCGAAATTGGAAGGACAAGTATATCATTTTCAACAAGTGCGAAAAAAAGACTGTAAAACATACATTGAATCCAATAAACCATTGTCTCTGGCACATATGAAAAAGTGTGAAAATTTACACGAGACAGTAATCGAGTATGAGTTACAGCAATTATTAAACAATTCGTCAAATCAAGATACATTGTCTTTAAAAAAGGGTGCGATTGTGATGTGTACAGTAAATCTAGATATGGACAATGGAATATGTAATGGTTCACAGGGATATATTAGTGATTTTATAGAAACACCTCAAGGTCAATTGCCGGAAGTAACCTTTGTAAATGGTGTGAAAAAGACATTGGGATTACATTTTGTTCAATCCGAAGAGTATCCCTCAATAGCGATAGGTTATATACCCCTATGTCTAGCGTGGGCATTAACAATACATAAAATTCAAGGTGCGACATTAATCATGGCGGATATAGATGTAGGTAATCAGATATTTGAATGTGGACAAACATATGTAGCACTTTCACGGGTTCAGTCATTGGAAGGATTATATCTGTCTGCTTTCAATCCAGATAAAATACGTATAAATATGAATGTTGAAAAATTTTACAAGAGCATTCCTGAAAACGATTACAAAATAGAAGAATCTGTATTTAAACAATTTGAATTACAAGAGGAAGAATATGTGAAAGATCCCACTATAAAGACAATTCGTTTATAGTGTTCTTATTAATCGATTTAAACATAGGTTTTATTTTATTGAAATCTTTTGGTTTTATAGGTGTATTAAGTATTTTTCTTGTGTTTTTCTTTTTTGGTTTATCGATCTTATTAATGTCGTTTAATTCGAAACCATTCATACGAACACGGTTAAAAAGAAACGGTATATATCGAATACTCCATTTGTACTCATTCACAAATACATGGTATTGAAATCGTTCAGAATGAAGTGGATACGAAAGACTATATTTATACATTTTATCAAATAACAAATAATATTGTTTTAAATTACAAGTGGTTAAAATACAAAAACGGTCGTTTAATTTCGGAAATAAATGAAAATTCGGTGTGCATATTGTATATTTATTCGCAAGTGAAAAATATTTAACATCAAAATATGTATGATATTTCATATCCGGTCTCAAATAAACAATATAATCAAATGTCTCATCGCAATTTTCTACCATATATCCGAGTTGTTTTTTGGAATACATAGCACATAAAAAATTATCAACGGATATGTATTCGGAATTCCAAGGGTCATCGTGTGTTCTATATTTAAATACGTCAATATTCGTTTTTATCTCATCTTGATCATCTATATCTACATAATCTGCGTTTAATAATTTATATTCTTCAAAATCTAGTTTCATATTAACTTCATTTGCTCTAGGATTTTTATATTCTGTATCGAATTTAAAGGTATGTAAAAAAATCTTATATTCAATATTATGTTTTTTTAATATTTGTAATATATATTTATTTATGCTATGAATTGTATATTTTAAACTTCGGGTTATACCCCAGAAACATAATGCTACTTTCATTATATGTAATTTTTTATAATTACTATATATTTTATTTTTGTGTATAAAACTAAAATATAGTATTATATTAAATGGTTGCTGGAAGTATTCTACCTGTATCATTAAATGATAAAAACCAATTATGTTTTTTGTTTGGTAAAGAAAACCCCATGGAAGACAGTGCGAAAGGGTTTTCAGATTTTGGCGGAAGAATGGATAAAGGAGAAACACCTTATTCAGCAGCACTACGAGAGGCGTCCGAAGAATTAACCGGATTTTTAGGAGACAAAAAACAATTACAAAAAATGATTAAGAAAAATGGAGGACATTTACCCTATATCTTCGGTACATATCATGTTCATATTATCTTTCTTAAATACGATGAAAACTTGCCCAAATATTTTAATCAAAACCACCAGTTTTTATGGAATGCGATGGATAAAAACATATTAAATGATAGCAAGTTGTTCGAAAAAATAGAAATAGATTGGTTCACTGTAAGTGAAATGAAAAAGCGTCACAATGAGTTTCGTAACTTTTATAGAGAGTACATCGATGAATTTGTCCAAGAAAAGGATAAAATAACAAATTTCATCAATAAATGCTCTAAAAATACCACAAGGAAAAATAGAAAATAATGTATGAATATTACCACACTATTTTACTATATTAATTAAATAGTAAAATAGAGTTAAAAAACTTATTTTATATAAAATATTGAGATGAGTGCGTTAATCAACCAGACAAGTCCCTTTTTGAGTAGTTATTTGCCTCTATTTGAGCAAATCACAATCAGTAAATCCACATATTCTGTTGTCCAAGACCTCATTGATACACAAAAGAAGAAATTTAAGGAATTTGAGACAGGATTAACTAAAAAAACGTATACTTTTAGTGATATTTTCGATACTATCGATGTGATCGACTATCCTATGGATAAAACATACGGTGTTATTTCCCATCTTTCGAGTGTGTCCGATTCAAAGGAAATACGTGATTTAAAAGACCATTTCCGTAATGATATTGTAGAACTGGGAAAAATGGTGGGATATTCCAAACCCCTCTATAAAGCAATCAAAATGATAAAATCCAAAGATACAAATGAGAAACGCACGATACAACTGACTATCGATGGTATGGAACGCGGAGGTGTAAATCTAACTGCTGCGAAACAGAAAAAAATGGTGAAAATCGACAAACATCTCTCTGAACTGTCCAGTAAATTAAACGAGAATGTATTAGATGCTACGAAATCGTTTAAAAAGGTGGTGACGGATAAAACGGTGATGAAAAATGTGCCTTTATGGGCAAAAGAATTGTGGTCATCCGAATCACCAACAAAAGGGCCTTGGACGATTACCATGAGTGGACCATCTTTTATGGCGGCTATGCAGCATATACCCGATAGTTCAATTCGCGAGGAAATTTATATGGCTTATATTTCAAAAGCAGCAAATAATGAAGAAATAATAGTCTCTATCTTGGACAATATGTTAGAACGTTCCAAGATATTGGGTTTTGATAACTATACTCAACTATCTCTTTCTACAAAGATGGCGGATAAAGAATCCACTATTTTGAAGATGTTGGATGATTTAAAAGAGGTTTCTCTACCGTGTGCTATGAAAGAATACGAAGAATTGCGCGAATATGCCGAAAAAGAGAGTTGTTTAGAGTCGGTCGAGCCTTGGGATATGCCTTATTGGTCAGAGCGTATGCGTGAAGAGAAATTTAAATTGAAAGTCGAGGATTTGAAACCATATTTGTGTCTTGATAATGTATTGCGAGAGTTATTCTCTATTGCGAACCGTCTATTTGGAATTTTTATTGAAGAACGTGAAGAAAAAGTGGAAAAATGGCACAAGGATGTTCGATATTATGACGTATTTGAAGGGGATAGTAACAAAGGCACTATTATTGCTGGGTTTTATCTAGACCCTTTTGTAAGAGAAGAGACCAAACGCAGTGGTGCTTGGATGGATTCGTGTGTAGATAAGAACCGTGCTCTTGGACATACCATTCCCGTCGCTTATTTGGTATGTAATGGAAGTCCTCCTTCAAAAGACAAACCTTCTCTCTTGAGTTTTTCGGATGTTGAGACGCTATTCCATGAATTCGGTCATGGATTACAACATATGTTAACCCGTGTAGACATTAGCGGTATTAGTGGTATTAGTGGTATTGAATGGGATGCGGTGGAATTACCGAGCCAATTTATGGAAAATTGGTGTTATGATGAGACCACATTAAAGCGAATGGCGGTTCATTATAAAACGGGGAGGAAAATGCCCAAGAAGATGTATACAAGTCTGGTTGAACAGAAGAATTATGGAGCAGGTATGGCTATGATGCGACAAATATCTTTTTCAAAGTTGGATTTGTATCTATATAGCAATTGGGAAAAAATACGTGAGGAAAAACGTTCCATATGGGATATACAAAAGGAGATTTTCACCGAAAATTGTCCATATAAGCGTTATTTAGACCAAGACCGATTTTTATGTTCATTTCAGCATATTTTCGCAGGATATAGTGCCGGATATTATAGTTATAAATGGGCGGAAATAATGTCCGCGGATAGTTTTGGTATGTTTGAGGAAAATCCCAAAAAACAAAGTGAAATTGGACGTCGTTTCAGAGACACCGTTTTATCAAATGGTGGATCTAAACCGGCCATGGATACATTCGTAGAATTTCGTGGGAGAAAACCCGAAGTAGAAGCATTATTAAGACATAATGGTCTCAAGTAATATTTTATCATCATAATATAAATGCCGTATATTATGAGAAAAGTGTCCAAGAAACCTTGTTATACCGTAAAAAACAAGAAATCTAGACGTATTATGGCGAAATGTACGACAAAGACAAAAGCAATTAGCCAAATGAGATTATTACGAGGAATAAAGTTTAATAAAAAATTCAGAAACAAGTTAAAAAAAACAAGAAAAATGAGAAAATAGAACTATTATGGTGAGTGAGTTCATTTTTTGTATAAGACTATTATAATTATGAATACATTACCAATCGAATTAGAAACCGAAATATGGAATATTTATTGGAAAGGTGTATTTAAAGAATCTGTCCTGGATCGTTTCAAAAAAACACACGATTCTATTGAGAAAATGGACTTTTTCTTGGACAAACATTTCTATTTAAACAGCAGTCGAGATTACGATTTCAAAATAGCACATTATTTGAAACAATATAACACCCTATTAAATACAATTCGTGGTGAATTTGGTATTTATCAATATATCATAGCTTCTGACGAAAAATTACCATTATGTTTTGATAACAATTATATACGCTCTTGTTTTTCGAAAGTATCGGTGAATTATCAGCAAATATGCATATATTGTTTATGTAATGGGATACCAAATATGAGTTACCGTATTGTAGAAAGATTTATGTATTTGAGTAAAAAAAAAGTGGATATTTAGATTTTATATGATTTTTTATCCATTTTGAATATCGTCTTTCAGATCAGCTAATGTATTGGCGGTTGGGTGTAATCCATCTACGGTTGTATAATTTTGCATAAATGTGGGAATAAACGTACAATCCAATTTATCGAAACATTTTTCATAAAATGTATCTGTTTGAAACGGTGGTAAAATTAAACAACAATTTTTTTTATTTTCTATAAGTGTCGAATAATTTTGAATAACCTCATCTTCTGGAATACCAGATGCTAAATCATTTGCGCCGAAACAAAATATATATTCCTCATCTAAATCTACTAATAATGGTAAGTAATTTGCTATAAAATGTTCTAACGTCATTCCTGGATAACTTATAACATCGTGATGATCGTAGTATTGTATTAAACTATCACCTATTACAGTATAATTCATTATTATATAAATCAACTATTTTTTTTAGTATATTATCGTAATGAATGGTAAATATATGTAAACAATATAAAGAATTTATTATTATTATAATTATAATTATAATAATAAAAATGAGTGAATCTATTAATAATGTGAGCGGTCTAATATTCAAAATGAAAGATGGTAGATGGAGAATGAGAATTTCCACAGATGACTTAACTGGAGTAGATGTGAGCAAACCTTATAGCGGTACGCTAGATAAAAACGAATATATACTATATACTCTGTTGGCGGAATTTGGTATTGACCTTAACACAATTGACGAAAAATATTACCAGTATAATGTTGAGATGGAAGACGGTTTTCTATATTGTTATGCATGCACCGAGAATTGTGTGCGAGCAGGTATGGTTCATTATCTTAAAAAATTCTGTAGTAATTTTAATAAAATAACACTAACTAAAGGTATTAAATATCACATTTATAGAAACAATGAGGAAATGAAAACAGATAACGAAGGCAACAAATTAAACCCAATTTGTGACCCAATTGATGACCTAAATGATGACCCAATTGATATATTCCCACGAGATTATGATTATTAAAGATTTGATTATTTACCAAAGGTATTTATGGCTTAATATTTTTGGAGTATAATATCCATTACTTTTTTTAATTTCTTTGGAAATAGCTTTTTTTCTATTTTTTGTTCCAGAATGTCTGGAATAATAATTTTTCATTCTTTTTTGTGTATTATGGTTTTTATTTTTATATAATTTTAAATTAGTTCTATCTTTATACTGTTGATATCTTCTATCTCCGAAATGGAGTTTTTTAGTTTTTTTAGTTTTTTTATTTTTTATATATGCTGTGTATTTTTTTGGAAAAGGGCCTTTTTTTATTTCTATAATAGTTTCTTTCATATAATATAATATAATATATAAAAATATATATATTCGTGGATAACTTATAATATCACGATGGTCGTAGTTTTGTATTAAATATCACATATTACATTATATACTGTAATATATAATGTATATAAATCAATCAAATTATCAATGCTATAATAAATGGAAAAAAATTGGAAAAAATATTGGTTTGGGTTTATAAAAAAAAATAAAGATAAACCTTGGGATTGGGATACTATAAGTAAAAATCCAAATTTAACGATGGAAATTATTGATTATTTTCCTGATAAAAATTGGAATTGGGATTATATAAATTGGAATAAAAATATAACGATGGAAATGATTGATAGATATCCAGATAAACCGTGGAATTGGAAAATTATAAGTTCATTCCCACAATTAACTATGGAAGTTATTGATAATTACCCAGATAAACCTTGGTATTGGAATCTTATAACCCGGCATCCAAATATTACTATGGAAATTATCGATAAAAATCCCGATAAACCATGGGATTGGGTTAGTGTAAGTTATAATCCAAATTTTACGATGGATTTTATTGATAAGCATCCTGATAAACCTTGGAATTGGTATAATATAAGTTGTAATCCAAATTTAACGATGGAATTTATTGAAAATTATCCTGATAAACCTTGGGATTGGGACAGAATAAGTCACAATAAAAATATAGGAATGGAAATAATTGATAAGTATCCTGATAAACCATGGAATTGGGTTAGTGTAAGTTATAATCCAAATTTAACTATGGAAATGATTGATAAATATCCGGATAAACCTTGGTGTTGGTGGAATATAGGTAGAAATCTATTTACAAAAGAACAAGAATTGTTTGAACTCAGGGTAAAAAAACAAGCATTTGTTCAAGATCACTTATTTAAATCGCTTACGGAACGTGCGTTTCACCCAAAACAAATCCAAAAGTATCTTGATATGGGCTATTCCATAGAAGAATTAGATAATATACGATAAGGTTAAAATAAAATTGATTGAAATTGAAATAAACAATAGTGTAAATAAATATATAACAATGGAAAAAAATTGGAATAATTATTGGTTTGATTTTATTATGACGCAGTTTGTTGATAAACAAGAACCGTTACCATCAATAATTAATTCTAAATCTTGGTGTTGGATTAATATAAGTAAAAATCCAAATTTAACTATGGAAATTATTGATAAATATCCAGAAAAACCCTGGAATTGGGATTATATAAGTATGAATCAAAATTTAACGATGGAAATAATTGATAAATATCCAGATAAACAGTGGAATTGGGATTATATAAGTGAAAATCCAAATATTACTATGGAAATTATTGATAAATATCCAGATAAACCCTGGGTTTGGAGGTGTATCTCTTGTAATAGAAATTTAACTATAAAAACAATTGAACAGTATCCAGAAAAACCTTGGGATTGGAATAATATAAGTCGAAATCTAAATTTAACGATGGAAATGATTAACAAAAATCCGGATAAACCTTGGTGTTGGGATTCTATAAGTAAACACGTAAATATAACTATGGATATGATTGAAAAATATCCAAAGAAACCTTGGAGTTGGGGGTTTTGGATAAGTCAAAATCCAAATATTACTATGGAAATGATTTATAAGTGTCCAAAGACCCTTTGGAATTGGGGGAATATAAGTCAAAATATATATATTAATATGGAAATCATTAATAAGTATCATAAGAAACAACGTTGGAATTGGACCAATCTAAGTTGGAATGAAAATTTAACTTTAGAAATGATTGATAAATATTCAGATAAACCTTTGGATTGGAGGTGGATTAGTTATAATCCAAAATTAACTATAGAATGGATTGAAAAGTATCCAGATAAACCTTGGAATTGGAGGTGTATCAGTTGTAATACCAATTTAAATATGGAAATAATTGATAAGTATCCAGATAAACCATGGAATTGGTGGTATATAAGTAAAAATCCAAATATTACTATGGAAATGATTGATAAATATCACGATAAACCATGGTGTTGGAGCGAAATGTGTGGTAATAAATTTACAAAAGAAAAAGAATTGTTTGAATTAAGGGTAAAAAAACAAGCATTTGTTCAAGACCACTTATTTAAATCGCTTACGGAACGTGCGTTTCACCCAAATAAAATCCAAAAGTATCTTGATATGGGTTATTCTGTAGAAGAATTAGATAATATACGATAAAAACGTATTTTTTTAATATTATTTAAAATAATATTAAAAAATCATCATTAGTATATTATAATCAATAATAATGCATAAAATGAGTCGAGAACAACGGGTTGTGGTGGATTATATACGTTCAGGAAGCAATGTTGTAGTTGACGCATGTGCCGGTTCTGGAAAATCCACAACCATTTTATCCGTTGCGAAAGAGTTAACCGGAAAACGTATACTTCAGTTCACATATAACTCCATGTTACGACACGAAATAAAAGATAGGGTGCGTGAATACAGAATACCAAATATGGAAGTTCATACATATCATAGTTTCGCAGTCAAATTTTATTCCGAAATGGCACATACCGATACTGGTATAAGACATATGTTACGGGAAGGCAAATGTCCAAGAAAACCGATAGAATTAGCAGATATTGTAGTATTGGATGAAGCACAAGATATGACTCCTCTATATTTTGAACTTATTGTGAAAATGTCCAAGGATATGTGTAGTAAAGACAATACCCATAATAAAACAGGCAATCATAAATTCCAATTGCTCATTTTGGGTGATTTTATGCAGGGGTTGTATGAATTCAAGGGTGCAGATATTCGATTTCTTACAAAAGCCGAAACGGTATGGAAATTGTTACCCTTTTTAGAGAATAATGTATTTAAACAATGTGTTTTAAAGACTTCTTATCGCGTTACAAACCAAATGGCCGAATTTGTGAACAAAGATATGTTAGGGGATAATCGATTATTGGCTTGTCGTGAAGGAAGTCCCGTTGTCTATATACGCAGACCTAAATTTCAGATAGAGAATATCGTGGTTTATCAAATAAGACGTCTATTATCCGAAGGTGAGAGCCCTTCCGACATATTTGTATTGGGAAGTTCCGTAAAAGGTGCGAATAGTCACATACGAAATATGGAAAATGTGCTAACCGAAGCAGGTATACCGTGTCATGTCCCAATGATGGAATCCGATTTAATGGACGAACGTGTAATTGACGGTAAGATCGTGTTTTCTACCTTTCATACGGTCAAAGGCAGACAGAGAAAATACGTTTTTGTTGTGGGTTTTGACCAAGGATATTTTTATACGGCGAGAAATATACCAAAGGATATATGTCCAAACACATTATACGTTGCGTGCACACGTGCTACACATGGATTGTATTTATTACAACAAGAGAGTTCCCCGCCATTGGAATTTCTACAGCAACACCAATTTGATATGAAACAGTGTTCCTATATTGATTTCAAAGGATTACCGCAAGGCATCGTTTATAAAGAACCCGAACCAGACGAAAGTATTGTGGTGATACCGACATATTATGTAACACCTACTGAACTCATAAAATTCGTATCTGAAGCAGTGATCGATTATGTTACACCGATTATAAATCGAGTTTT
>Ga0233439_10004594_pt1 | contig 13256 bp, 12 predicted proteins | sample SI_123_September_6_FD_182713 | JGI IMG/M metagenome (GOLD analysis project Ga0233439, IMG submission 182713) | Seawater microbial communities from Saanich Inlet, British Columbia, Canada - SI_123_September2016_100_MG | ecosystem: Environmental > Aquatic > Marine > Inlet | place: Canada: British... | reverse complement strand
TGTCAACGAAGTGTCAAAAAGACTAACACGACGCTCAACGATTTCAACAGTATGTCAACGATAATGTCAATGCAAAAAAGGGGTAGCATTTCTGCTACCCCTTTGATTTTGCTCGATATTTCTATCAAAAATGTTAACGTTTCGAGAACTGGAAGCTGCGGCGGGCTTTGGCCTTGCCGTATTTTTTCCGTTCCACGACCCGTGAATCCCGGGTTAGGAAGCCACCCGCTTTGAGAACCGGGCGCAGGGTTGGTTCGTAGTTCAGCAGGGCGCGGGAGATGCCGTGGCGTACGGCACCGGCCTGGCCTGACAAGCCACCACCAACGACCGTGCAGTTCACGTCGAACTGGTCTTTGCGCTGGGCGGTCTCGAACGGTTGGTTGATGATCATGCGCAGCACGGGGCGGGCGAAATATTTTTCGAACTCCCGGCCGTTCACGGTGATCCGGCCAGCGCCTGGTTTCACCCAGACCCGGGCAATGGCGTTCTTGCGCTTGCCTGTGGCATAGGCGCGGCCCTGTTCGTCGATTTTTGGCTCTACCGGGGCGACATCATCGCCGGCGACAGCGGCAGGCGCACTGGCCGCACCATCGCCGCCAGGGGCGGTTTCGGTGCCGGCGGCTGCCGCACCTTCGACCAATTGTTTCAGATCTGCCAGAGTGCCCGTGGTTTGCGGCGTCGTCGGTGTATCGTCGCCCGTGTTTTCGTCAGCCATGATCAGGCGCTCCTCTTGTTCTTGTCATTCATCGCGGCAACGTCCAGTACTTCAGGCTGTTGCGCCTCGTGGGGGTGATCGGTGCCGGCATAGACCTTCAACTTGGTCAGAACCTGGCGGCCCAGGGGACCTTTGGGGATCATCCGCTGCACGGCTTTCTCCACAACCCGTTCCGGGTGCTTGCCTTCCAGAACTTTGCCTGCGGTGACGCTTTTGATACCGCCGGGATAGCCAGTGTGACGGTAATAAATTTTGTCGGTCAGTTTTTTGCCGGTCAACTGCACTTTATCGGCGTTGATCACAACAATATGGTCGCCGCAATCCATGTGCGGTGTGTACATGGGCTTGTGCTTGCCCCGAAGCCGGGTCGCGATAATGGCGGCCAGACGGCCCAGAACCACGCCTTCAGCATCGATAATGAACCATTTACGGTCGATATCTCCCGGCCGTGCGGTATAGGTTTTCATAATTCTTCCTCAATCGTCGTTGACCGGTATCATGGGATGGGTCTGGATTTGACTCCTATCCGGCCCGGCGGCGCGCAGTATGTCAGAAAGAAATACAGGGTCAAGGCGAAAAAGGCAGTATTTTCAATTAATTATACTGCGGTACTATAGTAGCGTCAATATTTGCCTGTATCGTGACAAGGGTTGCCGGGGCATGCCATACTGTCCCGGTTAGAATAGGGTTTAGTCTCGCTCTTTATAGCTGATGGACTGATTTTGTAAGGAGTTTTTCGTGTCCCAATACATCCCTTCCGAAAATGTCATCGCCTCCCGCCGTGGTACCATTGGTGCACTGTTTCACGCTCGGGTGCCTGCCAATCCCGATCATTGGGCGGTTATTGCAGGCGACAGGACATTGAGTTACACGGAGTTGGAGGATCGTTCCAACCGTCTGGCCAATAGTTTGCTGGCCATGGGCCTCTCACGCGGCGACCGGGTTGGGATGTTGGCGCGCAATTGCCTAGAATACCTGGAGGTTGAACTGGCCGCAGCCAAGACGGGAATTATCCTGGCCTGCCTGAATTGGCGTCTTGGGGACCGGGAGTTGACCCATTGCATCAACTTGGTGGAGCCCAAGGTCATCATCGTCCAATCGGCGCTGACGGAAACTTTGGATCGGTTGGACCTCCACCCCCATCGGCGCATCGTCATTGGCGACGACTACGAAGAATTTCTGGCCGCCGGGTCCAACAGCTACCCGGATCTGGATCTGGATCCCGAAGACGGCCTGGTGATCCTCTATACCTCCGGCACAACCGGTTTGCCTAAAGGGGCGCTGGTCAGCCATCGGGCCATGGTGGCACGGGGGTTATGTTTCGCGTCCGAGTTGGAGGTCCCCATCGGGGACAATTTCTGTGCCTGGCCACCGTTCTATCACATGGCTTCCACTGATCAATCGCTCGCCACCCTGTTGCGCGGCGGTACAATATACGTGGTCGATGGATACGAGCCGGACCAATTAATCCATCTTCTGGAACGTGTGGAGTTTCGGTTTTTTGCTTTGATGCCGGGCATGGTTGGTCAGTTCGCGGAAATTCTCAAGGCCCGTGGGGTCAAGGTGAAAGGCGTAGGGGTCTGCGGTGCCATGGCGGATTTGGTCCCGCGTGAGGATATCGCCGCGGCCACCCTGGCCATGGGTGCACCCTATTACAACACTTTTGGTGCCACCGAGACTGGCATGCCGCCGGCATCTTCGAACGCAATACCCGTGGGTGTCGCCCCGACCAACCTGGCGAAACGGCAGTCGTCATTTTGCGAACTGCGCCTGGTCGACCCCGACGATAACCAAGTCCCCATCGGCACCCCGGGTGAGGTTGCCCTACGCGGCCCCACATTGTTCAGCGGTTATTGGAACGCGGACGAAACCAATGCCCATGACTTCCGCAATGGTTGGTTCCACATGGGAGACGTCCTGCGCCGCAACGAAGACGGCACTTTGGATTATGTGGACCGGGTTAAATACATGATCAAATCCGGGGGCGAGAATATTTATCCTGCTGAAATTGAGCAGGTGATGTTGACCGATGCACGGGTGCATGAGGCGGTGGTCGTGCGCCGCCCGGACCGGAAATGGAGTGAGGTGCCCGTGGCCTTCATTGTCCCTGCCGATCCCACCTTGACGGCGGATGAGCTGATGGATCTGTGCCGGGATAATCTGTCATCCTACAAACGCCCCAAGGACATCATCTTTCTGACCGAGGAAGAACTGCCCCGATCCACCACGGGCAAGGTGCAACGCCACGAACTTGAAGCGCGTCTGCCGGCTGAATAGAAACTGTTAGGGAGATTGTTGGATGTCTTGGGAAGAAGAAGTCCGGGAGCTGGAGCGCCGCCGCGCCATGGCAGCGGAAATGGGCGGGGCGGACGGCTATTTTTCCTCTGGTATGGCGTAGGTCAGGGTGGCGTGGGCGACGGGGTGATCGGCTGCATCGCTGCCATCATCGGAATAGATCATCACATCGCCAACCGCCAGGCGGCGGCCCAGTTTTAACAAGCGGCCTTCGGCGATCAAATCAAAAGGTCCAGGGCGCTTCATGAAATTCATGTTCAGGTTGGTGGTGACGGCCTGTTCGCCATGGCCCAATGTGCCAATGATCGCCAGCCAGGTAACGCAATCCGCCATGGCCATCATGGTCGGACCCGATATGGTGCCGCCGGGGCGCAGGTTCTTTTCAGACGTCACGATGCGGGCCCGCAGATAGCGGGGGCGGACCTCCTCTATCGTCAGGTTCATATCGTTCATTTGCGAGAAGCTCTCCGCCATGAAGGCTTCAAGCTGCGGGCCGCTCATCTTCGGCTCAGATGTCTTTGACATAGGCAATAACTCGCTACAGGGAACTCTATCGGCCTAATTTATCGACCTAAACAGGCTGCGGCACAGGCATTCAGGATGGCATCGCTATCGATGCCGTGCAGGTGATAAAGATCGGCGATATCTCCCGATTGGCCGAATTTCTCTACCCCAAGGCTGTAAACACGCCGCCGCGATGCCGAACCGAGCCAGGACAGGGCGGAGGGATGGCCGTCGATCACCGTAACCAGGGCGGCGTTGTCCGACAGGGGATCAAGTAAGCGGCCAATATGACTGCGCGCCTCATACCGGCCAGAGGCTCTGTTTCGCCAGGCATGGTTCCAATCCTGATAGGCCCGGTCGGGGGAAGTTACCACCAACAGGCCTGCGCCTGGTACATCCTCGCGGATTTCTTCGTGGGCGGCGATCGCCTCTGCCGTGACGGCACCACAGCTGACAATAGCCAATTCCGAACCCGGTTGCGGGGAGACCAGCCAATAAGCCCCATCGATGATCTGCCGCCGCAGGGTCGGGGTCAATTGCCGGTCGGGCTGGACCAATCCCCGTGTTGTCAGGCGCAAATAGACAGAGCCGCCATCGTCCGCCTGCATGTGGCCAAAGCCCCATTGCATAATCTCCGCCAACTCATCGACAAAGGCGGGTTCAAACGCGCTCAGACCATCCTGGGTCATGCCAATCAAGGGTGTGCCGATGGATTGATGGGCCCCGCCTTCCGGTGCCAGGGTGATGCCTGACGGCGTGCCGATCAGCATAAAGCGGGCATCCTGATAACAGGCATAGTTCAAGGCATCCAACCCACGGCTGACAAAGGGGTCATACAAAGTGCCTATGGGCAACAAGCGTTCGCCGAACAACGAGGACGAAAGGCCCAGGGCGGCGAGGGTGAGGAAAAGATTATTTTCCGCAATCCCCAGTTCAATATGCTGGCCGTCAGGATGCATGGCCCAGCGCTGGGCCGAGACGACTTTCTCCTCGCGAAAAATATCCTCGCGTCGGCGGCGGTCAAAAATGCCTCGCCGATTGACCCAGCCACCAAGGTTGGTGGAAACGGTGACATCGGGCGAGGTCGTTACAATGCGCCGGGCGAAGTCATCATCACGGGCGGCGATATCAAAAAGAATGCGGCCAAACGCTTCCTGGGTCGAAATTGGCTTGTCGGCATCGCTGGCCGGTTTTTGCAGGGTCGATGGAACGGCGATGGTACCCGCGGTACGCCGCCGGTTTGGTCCCTGGGTAAAGGGCACCTGATCGAGAAAGCTTTGCAGCTCCGCCATATCCATATCCAGGCCGGCCATGGGTTCCCATTCCTGGCCGATAGGTACCCCCATCCGGGATTGAAATTCCGCCATTTGCTCCGGGCTCATCAAACCGCCGTGATTATCTTTATGCCCGGCCAGGGGTAATTCCTTGCCCTTCACTGTATAGGCAATGAAGCAGGTGGGTTCGTCGCCTTCAATATTCTGAAAACAATCCAGCACGGACGCCATGTCGTGGCCGGCCAGATTGGTCATCAGATCATGCAGATCCCGATCCTCATAATCCTCGATAATCGGGCGCAGGCCCGGTACATCACCCAAATCCCGGCGTAGATGTTCCCGCCAGCCAGGCCCGCCTTTGTAGGTCAGGGCGGAATAGAGAGAGTTCGGGCAATCGTCGATCCATTGACGCAGGGCGTCACCGTCTGCGGTATCAAACACCGACTGTAATAGAGTGCCGTATTTCAGGGTGACAACCCGCCAGCCGGTGGTACGAAAAATATCATCAACCCGGCCAAACAAACGGTCCGTAATAACAGAGTCCAAACTTTGCCGGTTATAATCGACGATCCACCAGGCATTGCGCGTATCGTGTTTCCAGCCTTCAAGCATGGCCTCGAACACATTGCCCTCATCCAGCTCCGCATCGCCCATCAAGGCGACCATGCGGCCGGTCGGCATATCCTTGTTGGACCAGTCCTTCATGGAAACATAATCTTGAACCAACGCGGCAAAGGCGGTCATGGCCACGCCCAGACCGACGGAACCGGTGGAGAAATCCACATGCTCCATATCCTTGGTACGGGATGGATAGGATTGGGCACCGCCCAGGGCGCGGAAATTAATCAACTTTTCGCGGCTTTGTTGTCCCAGTAGATATTGAATGGCGTGGAACACAGGCGAGGCATGGGGCTTTACCGCGACGCGGTCTTCGGGTCGGAGAATGTTGAAGTACAACGCGGTCATCAATGTGGTCAGGGAGGCCGAAGACGCCTGGTGGCCACCAACCTTTAAACCATCCCGATTGGGACGCAGGTGATTGGCATTGTGGATCATCCAGGAGGACAGCCAGAGAACTTTCCGTTCCAAAGTCCGCAAAAGCGCCAATTCCCGTGCGCGATCAAATGGCTGAGCTTTGCTTTGTCCCGGCACCGGTTCGTTCATGGTTGTACGTCCTGTTCACTTCAACTTCATCCCACTATACCCCGCAGGGGGTCGAAAGGCATATGGTTCGGCATAAAAAAACCGCAGCATGGCCAAAGGCCACCCGCGGCGGTCAGAATTAGGAGAGAGAACGCGCCTCTCTCAATGGGTAATGTTAGGCCGGCTGATACATGCGCGAGAAGACCTCGGTCGCAAGAATACGTTGCTCACCTTGCTCATCAATACCCGGCGTAGAGACCCGAAAGGTCACATGGGGTATGCCCTGGGGACCGGTCGTCACACCTTTGACGCGGGCGGTCTCAATCAGATTGTGGGCCAGGCGGCGTTGATATGTATCGCCCTCGATGAGGGCGCAGCGGGCTTCGGGACGACGAAAAAACATGCCGAAATTCCTAACATAAAAGACAATCGTTGATTACAAGCTCTACGTTAACCAATCCACCGTAAAAATAGTGTTAACGGATCATCTATGAATATTAATTGGCTGATTCGGTTTGCCAACCTATTGCCGCCAAAGGCAAAGCAAAAAGTTATCCACCGCTTATCGTGCGATTAACCTTACCGCTGGCTAAATCGTCCGCCATGTCTTTCGCACTGCGTTCCACAGGTCGCCCGAAACCACCTCCACCCGCCGTTTGCACGGAAAGGCGATCACCCGCAAAAAGCGTCGTAACCTGTTTGGATGGTATGTATTCGATCATGCCATTTGCACGCAAAATTCGTGCCGAGGCGCAACTGCCCGCTTCGCCGCCCTGACTGCCCTTGGCTGGATGGTCATGACGTTCGCCTCTGTAGGTGACGGTCACTTGTCCAGCCATGATTTCATATTCCCGTCGGCAACCAAGGCCACCGCGATATTGCCCCGCACCACCAGACCCTGGTGCCAGTCCAAAATGATGCACGCGGATCGGCGCGTCGAGCTCCAGCGCCTCGATAGGCAGGTTCATACAATTGGTGGCATCGGTCTCTATCATGTCCACGCCATCGCCCAAATTCGATGCGCCACTGCCCGATGCAATCAAATCACCGACAACGAAGGTTGAGCCATCTTCGCGTTGACCGCCGAACGACAGGATTAACAATTCGCCGCCTGAATCCGCCGGGATGCGTTCGGGCAAGACATCCTTCAATGCGCCCAGAATACAGCCCGTTATGCGTTTGATCGTCGCGGTACGCGAATTGACCGGGGCAGGCGGGTTCGGATTGACCAGACTGCCATCGGGAAAATGCAACGAGACGGGACGGAAGCAGCCGCCGTTCGTCGGTATCTCCGGATCCGTGATGGCGCGTACTGCAAACAAGGCGGCAGCCGTCGCGCCGGAGGGCACGCAATTGAACGGCCCCCGCACCTGGGCCGCCGTGCCCTCAAAGCTGCAGGTCAATTCACCATCGCTGACCCGAACACAGACCTGGATGGGGATTGCCGTGTCCAGATCGATGCCATCGTTGTCGAGATAGTCCGTATAGCTGTAGGCCCCGTCCGGAATGCCGCGTAGGGAGGTGCGTGTCATCTGTTCCGATCTATCCAGCAGCTCGTCAAACGCCGCCAGCAATAATGTCGGTCCATATTTGCCCGCCACTTCATCCAGCCGCCGTCCACCGACAGTGCAAGCGGCGATCTGTGCATTGAGGTCGCCCATGAAAGCATCGGGCATACGGACATTCTGGCGCATCATGGCAATAAAGGTTTCGTTCATGACGCCGTCACTGCGCAATTTCAGGGGCGGAATACGCACCCCTTCCTGAAATATTTCAGTTGCGTTGGTGGGTACAGAACCCGGTGCCATGCCGCCCACGTCCTGATGATGGGTCATGGCAGCGGCAATAGCGATCGCCTGACCCTGATGCATGATGGGCATGGCGACCGCGATGTCAGGCAAATGTGTTCCACCCATATAAGGATCGTTCATCACCAACAAATCGCCCGGTACCAGTGTGTCCAGGGGGAAGGCCGCCAACAAAGCCTCAATCACCGGGATCAATGTCGCCAGATGAATGGGGATGGAAATGGATTGGGACAAGGTTTCGCCGGCAATGGAAAACAGGCAGGCAGAGGCGTCCAGACCCTCCTTGACGATGGGTGAAAAGGAACTGCGCAGCAAGGTCGACTGCATTTCGTTGGAAATACCGTCCAGTTTGTTGCGCAGGACTTCCAAGGTGACGGGATCAATCGTGCTCATGATCAGGTATCCTTAATCGGTTCAAGGATCAAATTGCGCGAAGCTGTCATCTGCGCTGACCAGCCAGGCGTTAACAATGTCGTCGTATCAGCCTGCTCTATAATCGCCGGCCCAACAATGCGCTGGCCCGGCCGAATAGCCGTGCGATCAAGAACGGGGACTTCGTGTGCCTGCTCATCCCCAGGCAGGAATATGGCGCGATGCGATTTTTCAAAATCGTCGTTCCCCTCTGCCACGTCCTGTGCCTCGGGCTGCGCCTCGACCCCGGCCCTTTCCGGGACAGAGGCGGCGGCCTGATGCGCAGCCTGATGTACTGTGCGCAGATTTATAATTTTCGCCGGTGCCTCAAAACGATGGCCGTTGATACGATCATGGATCTCCAAAAAATTTTCATAGATCTCAGCCAAAGGGTCCACTGCCGACAGATCGACGGGCACGGCCAAGTGATAGGATTGGCCGACAAAACAGACATCGGCGAAATGGTGTATTTGCCCATCCCCCGCCGCAACGCCTTCGCGTGCCATCAGGTCCTGTGCCCGGCCATCGATAACCCCAAATGCCTGCGCCAAATCCTCGACACTCAGTGCCGACAGATCATGGCCAAAGGCCTGGGCCACCTCATGCTCCACGGATGCATCCAGCAATCCCTGGGCGGAAAGAACACCTGGATGGGGCGGCACCAGGACCCGGCGAATGCCAAGTTCTTCCGCCAGGGCGATGCCGTGCAATGGTCCCGCACCACCCAATGCCACAAGGGTGAAATCGCGGGGGTCATGGCCACGGCGGACTGTGATGGCGCGAATACCCTCGGCCATCTGACCGTTCAGCACCTGGTGGATACCCAATGCGGCGCCGGCCTCGGACAAACCCAATGGTTCGGCAACGCCCTTGGTGATGGCCTCCCGCGCCAGGTCCTCCCGCAAGGCAATCGTCCCTGCGGCAAAATAATTGGGATCAAGATAACCCAGTACTAAAGACGCATCGGTGACCGTTGCCTGGCCACCGCCCCGGCCATAGCAGGCAGGCCCCGGTTCCGACCCGGCGGAGCGTGGCCCGACCCGCAGACCACCTGCCCCATCCAACCAGGCGATGGAGCCGCCACCGGCGCCGATGGGGCTGATATCGATCATGGAAACCCGGACGGGATAGCCGTCAATCTGGCCCTCGGTCCGGACGCCGGGGCGGCCTTGTTCAATGAGGGCGATATCACAGGTGGTGCCGCCAATATCGATGGAAATCAGATCGCCAAGGTCTTCCTTGGCTCCAATGTTGCACGCACCCATGACGCCTGCCGCAGGACCCGACAGGAACAGGCGCACCGGGCGTTCGCGCGCCACGTCTGTTCCCGATAAGCCACCACGGGATTGCATGATCTGCAACGGCGCGCCCACACCGGCACCGATACCGGCCTGTGACAGACTAGCATGCAAACGGTCCAGATAGCCATCGACGATCGGCTTGATATAAGCATCGAATGCAGTGACGGCGGTACGTTCATATTCGCGGAAGGCAGGGTCCACCTCTGACGACAGGGAAATGGCGATGTCTGGATGCCGCTGCATTATCAATTCCGCCGCGCGCCGCTCGTGCGCTGGATTAAGAAAGGCAAACAAGAACACGATGGCAATGGCCTGTGCCCCGCGCGCAATCAAATCATCTGCTGCTGCCAACAACGCGGCTTCATCCAACGGAATGATGACCTGCCCCTTGGCATCAACCCGTTCGGGGACCTCCCGGCGAAAGGCACGCGGGGCCAGAAAACCCGGCGTCTCAGGTGTTAGGCGCACTTCGTACAATGCCTGGCGGAACTGCCGGCCGATCTCCAGCACATCGCGAAAGCCTGCCGTGGTCAGCAAACCGACCGTCGCACCCTTGCGTTCGAGAACTGCATTCGTTGCAACAGTGGTACCGTGGACAAATCGCGTGACATCGCCCGCCCGTATGGCACCGGTATCCTCCAACTGCCGGACAGCATCCAGAACAGCCAGGCCTGGATCTTCGCGTGTGGTTGGCAGCTTCAAAATGACCGGCGTTCGACCGGGGCGTTGGCAGACAACATCAGTGAACGTGCCGCCAATATCGACGCCTATTTCAATCCGATTTTCAATTGGGGCCTCAGGCGACATGGAGATCCAGGAATTCACCGATTTTGGCAATGGCATCGCGGCCTTCCGACAACATCGGGGCATAGAGTTGCCAGACGTGGAACATTTCCTCCCAACATTGATAATTCACCTCGACCCCGGCCTTTTTCGCAAGCTCGGCCATGCGGGCGGCATCGTCGAGCAGGACTTCATTGCTGCCGACCTGGATCAACAATGGCGGCAGGCCGGTTAGGTCACCGAAATGCGGAGATGCCAGGGGGTTTTCCCTGTCGCCATCGCCGCCCCCATCTCCCCCCAGTCCCCCAAGATACCAATTGGCGCAACGTTCAAGACCGGACCGTTGCACCATGGGATCAGCCGCCGCGCGGCCATCGATGGAAGCCCCAGACATGGTCATATCTGTCCAGGGAGAAATACAGACGGCAGCACCTGGTAATGGTTGAGCCGTTTGTTTCAAGGCAAGCATGGTCGCGACCGTAAGGCCGCCGCCTGCACTGTCGCCGCCAATGGCAATACGGCCTGCGTCATACCCCTGCGCCAATAACCAGCCATAGGCAGCAACCGCATCATCTACGGCAGCGGGGAAGGGGTGTTCTGGTGCCAGGCGATAGTCAGGCAACAGGCAGGGCATTCCCGTTGCCGCCGACAGATTATAAGCGAGCAGCCTGTGGGTGCCGGGGCCGCAATAAGTATAGCCGCCGCCGTGGAGGTATAGCAGTACCCTGCCTGGATTATTTGCATCATCCGCGACGTTTGGTGCACGTACCCACTCGGCAGCCACACCATTGGTCTCTATCACGTCAACGCGGGCATCATCGGGCGCGGGCAACGCCGTCTCGAAAAAACGCATGCCGTCGCGGACCTGTTCCAGGCTCATGTCGTCGGAGGGTGGCAATTTGCGGAATTTTGCCACCAGGCCTTCAAGCTCTTGGGTCGTCATCGATAAAGTCTCCCGTCTTGCTGTGCTACCAGATTTTTAGTCTGTTCCAGAACTCGTTCAGGTCTTTGGATTGTTGATCCAGGCGCGGATTACCTCTTGCATCCCGCGGCACCCTTTGTGGCAGACGATCAGGTTCCACCAGCCTTTTGCCCATAAAATTGTCACGCAGGAGGGGAGAGCTGTCGCAGGCGGTAAGGCTTACCGCAAGCAGTGCCAATATGGGGATAATATGCTTGATGATCCGCAATTTCATAGGGTCATGCTAACCCTTGTTTACAGGATTTGAAAGACAGGCAAAAAAAAAGGGGCCACCGCTGCCATGATTGCCATGACGAGTTGCGGTGACCCCGAGATTAGGTATTCAAGAGGCGAACGCCCTGTGTAAGGAAACGGGACGCCCGTTAGATAGACTAGAAAGCTTAGATAGTTTCGAAATTGGGTACGCTTTACAAAGTTAGAACTTACTCAGCCGCTTCAGCAGCAGCACTTGCAGCATTATCCTGGAACTGCTCGGATTCGGTGGAACCCGTCAGCGCCGTGGTCGAAGACGTGCCGCCCATGATGGTCTGATTGACCTGGTCGAAGTAGCCGGTGCCGACTTCCCGTTGGTGACGGGTGGCGGAGTAACCAGTCGCCTCGGACGCGAATTCGGCATTCTGCAGTTCCGAATAAGCCGCCATGCCACGATCCCGGTAGCCTTCGGCCAGCTGGAACATAGAGTGGTTGAGGCTGTGGAAACCGGCCAGGGTGATGAACTGATACTTGTAGCCCATGGCACCGATCTCACGCTGGAAGCGGGCAATGTCGTCTTTGTCCAATGCTGCGCCCCAGTTAAACGAAGGTGAGCAGTTGTAGGACAGAAGCTGATCAGGATATTCCTTTTTGATCGCCTCGGCGAAAATTCTGGCCTGTTCCAGGTTCGGCTTGGAAGTTTCCATCCACAGCAGATCGGAATAGGGCGCATAAGCCAGACCGCGTGCGATGGAGCGGCGCATGCCTTCGCCTTCGCCTTCCTTGTGCTTGTAGAAGCCTTCCGTCGTGCGCTCACCAGAGATGAAGTCACGGTCGCGTGGGTCCACATCGGAGGTCAACAGCTGGGCGCTGTCGGCATCGGTACGGGCCAGGATGATGGTGGAGACGCCCATGACATCGGCTGCCAGGCGGGCGGCTTTCAAGTTAGCGATATGCTGCTGTGTCGGGATCAGGACCTTGCCGCCCATGTGGCCGCATTTCTTCTCGGAGGCCAGCTGATCTTCGAAATGGACGCCGGCTGCACCCGCTTCGATGTAGGCTTTCATGATCTCGAAAGCGTTCAATACGCCGCCAAAGCCGGCTTCGGCATCGGCGATGATGGGGGCGAACCAATCGATATCGCCTTCACCTTCCATGCATTGGATCTGATCGGCGCGTTGCAGGGTCTTGTTGATGCGCTTGGCCAGCTCCGGGCCGCTATCAGCGGGGTACAGGCTCTGATCCGGGTACATGGCACCGGCGTTGTTGCTATCGGCGGCAACTTGCCAGCCGGACAGGTAAATGGCTTTCAGGCCGGCGCGAACCATCTGCATGGCCTGGTTGCCCGTCATGGCACCAAGGGAATGCACGTAGTCTTCCGTCTGCAACAATTTCCAAAGTTTTTCGGCACCATTTCGGGCCAGGGTGTGCTCTACTTTGACAGACCCTTGAAGTTTCTTCACATCTTCGACACTGTAGTCGCGTTGGATGTTTTCAAAGCGGCCTTCGGGGGCGGAAACGAGTTGTTCAATTGTCTCTGTCATTGTCTAGCTCCTAGTACTAAATCTACGCTGGATCAGCGTTAATAAGGGTTTAAAGCGTTGTTGCATTGCCCTTGATGCTGTAATGCCGGGTTAGCGCACCGAACGCAAATAGAAAAGTGTCATGTGGATAATTTTGCAAATTTTTCGATTGTAATTTTGTAAAATTTGTAAATAATCTTAATCTTAATCTTAACCTTAACAAGGCAACGGGAAGATACAATGCCGGTCGAAAAAAAGGCCATGCTGGGCCATAAAGTCCGCCGCTATCGCCAGGAACAAAACCTCAGCCAGACAGAGATGGCAG
>Ga0233439_10004592_pt1 | contig 13258 bp, 7 predicted proteins | sample SI_123_September_6_FD_182713 | JGI IMG/M metagenome (GOLD analysis project Ga0233439, IMG submission 182713) | Seawater microbial communities from Saanich Inlet, British Columbia, Canada - SI_123_September2016_100_MG | ecosystem: Environmental > Aquatic > Marine > Inlet | place: Canada: British... | reverse complement strand
CCTGAGCATCGTTAATTTGATTGACTTAACATTCCTGATGCAAGGTTATTGATAATGTTGCGACGAGAGTCAATCCGCCGCTGGCCATCAATAGCGCTTGCTGTGGGACTATGGATTGCTTTTTTTCCTGCGGAGGGTCAGGTAGAGCGTGCATCATTACCCCAACCCCTCACACTTCAATCGGCGTTAACTGTCAGTTTGGAGTCTCACCCCGATCTTGTGCCCGCGCGTGCTCGATTGCAAGCTGCCCAAATTCGCGAAATGCAGGTGGATGCGAGTTATGGTTTTGATGCGTTCGTTGAGCTTCAGCCCAGGGCTTCAAGTCGCGCGTCGAACAGTGATACGGATTTTCAAAACGATAGCCGGTACGGCCTTGTTCTTGATAAAAGACTAACTGATTTCGGGCGAACAACTGCCCGAAAAGAAGCTGTGCGTGCGGAAATCAACGCTCGCCAGGCGGAGTTAATTGCTCGTCAAGATCAACATCTCCTTGATGTCATGAATCGTTATTTTGCGGTGATTCTTGCAGATTACGCTTATCGAGCGCGTAACGAGCAATTGGCGCTCGACTATTTCAGATTTTCGCGAATGCAGGAGCGGCATGAACGATTTGAGCAGTTTTCAGAATTAGAAGTGGCTGAGAAAGAGGCCCTTTATCGCAAAGCTTATGTTAATCGTCATCGTGCTGATCTAGAAAGACGTTTGACCCGTCATGAGCTCGCACTCACCCTTGGCCGTCCCGGAGAGTTATCAAGTGAGCTGCAGATGCCGGATTTATCTGTTTATTTGGAGCGAGAGATTCCAATTTATACCGAGATTGTTGATCAGGCGATTGCCAGATCCCCAATCGCGCAGGCTCGTCGCGATGATGTCGCGGCTGCCCGGGCAAAGGTCGATGTCGCCAAAAAAATCAATTCGCCCGTGCTGAGTATTCAGCTCGAAGCGAGAGATTACTATGACACGTCATTTTCAAGCCGTGACCGGTATAGGGCAAATCTTAAACTGATTGCGCCCATTTTTAATGGTACCGCGCGGCAAGAAACAGCGGTTGCACTGGCGCAACTCGAGCTTTTCGAGAAAGAAGCTGAACTTGTTGGGGCGGAATTTGAGCTGCGCGAGATTTTACTGAACCTGTTAGCTGAATTACAGGTGGGACAGGCTGAAATTAATGCAGCTGAAGCAGTTGAAAATTACCGAGCCTACTATCAGGACCGGAGCCGTGCGATGTATGAAATGGAGATGAGCGCTGATTTTGGCGACGCTCAGGCTGCTGTTGCAGAAGCAATCTTCGACATGATCCGTGTTGAATTTCAACAGGCGATGCGCTGGGCCCGCTTCGATGCGTTGTTAGCTCGTCCATCGTTGTTAATTAAGGAGTAATGAAATATGGATTTTATTCAGCGGATATTTCTGATGACTGTGTTATTTGGATTCTCAGCTCCGCTCCTCGCTGAGAATGTTGAGGCTCAAGTAGATTGGAACCGAAGAGTAGCGATGGGATTTGGCATTTCGGGCCACGTTAAATTGGTCAAACTGAAGGTGGGGAGTCGTGTCGCGATGAATGGACAGCTTGTTACGCTTGATTCGTCGCTTTTGGAGATTGCGCATAGTCGGTCTGTCAATGCGGTCCAAATTCGAGAAACAGAAGTTGATGAGTACAGGGCGATGATGGAGCGTGAGCAGACGCTGTTTGATGAAGGCTCTCTATCTGCAGTCTCATTGGATCAGACTGCCCTCGAATTATCGAGAAGAGAGCTTGCCCTCAGTAACGCAAAGCTTGAGCTAAAGCAGACGGGTTATATGCTTGAGTTAGCTTTGCTGAGAGCCCCGTTTGACGCGTGGATCGTAGATTCAGACTTTACTGTTGGCCAGTACGTTTATCATGAATCGGAGGATCCGCCAGTGATTACGTTGGCCGAGAGGGGGCGTTATCTTGCTAGGGCGGTTGTTGATGCCCAGACGCTATCAGCAATTGAGAATGCAAAAGAGCTCAAAATCATCGTTGGCGATAGCGTCTATGTCACCGTTGGAGCCCGTCTAGGGATAGAACCCGTTTCCGGCTCTAGCGGTAACTCCCGCTATCGTGTTGCATTTGAATTTACAAGTGACGACCTTATCCGTCCCGGAACGGCGTGCAGCATTTCGGTTTTCTGATGCGCGCTGCGAGGTCTCTATTTATAGTGAATTGAGTGTTTTTAATATATCGATAACTGTTTCGACCGGGTAATCAACAGATTCACTGTCTGTGCGCTTTCGATATTCAACAACACCTTTTTCAAGGCCACGCTCGCCTACTACGATTCGATGAGGAATTCCGATTAAATCCATCTCCGAAAACATCACACCCGGCCTTTCGTTTCGGTCATCAAGAAGGACCTCAATTCCAGCTTGTTGAAGCTCGGTGTACAAAAGTTCCACGGCTGCAGAGACCTTTTCGGATTTCTTTAATCCGATGGGCACAATACAAACATCAAAAGGGGCAATGGGACTCGGCCAGATGATTCCACTTTTATCATGATTTTGCTCAATGGCAGCAGCGACAATCCGAGTAATTCCAATCCCGTAACAACCCATGAAAAACGGTTGGCTCCGACCCTCAGAATCAAGAAAGTTTGCGTTGAGTGCTTCACTGTACTTTGTTCCTAATTGGAAGACATGGCCAACCTCAATTCCGCGCTTGATACTAATCTTTTGTTCGGAGTCATTGGGGCACGAGTCACCCTCGACCGCTTGTCGTAAGTCGTGGGATTCAGGAGCAGGAAGGTCTCGCTCCCAATTTACGCCGCGTAAATGATAGCCCTCTTTGTTTGCGCCACAGACAAAATCAGATAAAACGGCCGCGCTATGATCAGCGAATATGGGAATATTTAGTCCCACAGGTCCTATTGATCCAGGAGTTGATCCAATAGCAGAGACGATCGCATCACGCCCGGCGAGACGCAGAGGTTTAGCAACCGCTTCCAGAGATTCCGCTTTTACCGCATTAAGTTCATGGTCACCACGCAAGATAAGTGCGACTAATCCACCATCTGCGCCATCGACTAACAGTGTCTTGATCGTTTTTTCTGGAGTAATACTTAGAAACGTACAAAGGTCTGAGATCGTATGTTGGTCAGGGGTTTCAATTTCTTCGCATGACTCAGTCGGACCACTTGGTTTGCTGAGCAGGGGCGACAGGCTGACTTTCTCCACGTTTGCCGCATAACCACATGACGCACAAGACGCGATCGCATCTTCCCCTGAATCAGCAAGGACATGAAACTCATGTGAGAAGTTTCCACCAATAGATCCACCATCTGCCTCAACTGCTTGTGCTGCAAGACCAAGTCTTTCAAAGATTTTGCTATAAGCGTCGTACATCAATTTATAACTTTGACCCATTCCTTCGCTGTCAGAATCAAAAGAGTAAGCATCTTTCATAATAAATTCTCGAGAGCGCATCACGCCGAATCGGGGTCGAATTTCATCTCGAAATTTAGTCTGGATTTGGTAAAGATTCATCGGTAGTTGTCGGTAACTGCGGACGTCAGTCCGTGCCAATGTTGTGATGACCTCTTCATGGGTGGGGCCAAAACAGAAATCTCGCTGATGACGATCAGAGAACCTTAGCAATTCGGGCCCATAGTCATCCCATCGACCCGATTGTTGCCAAAGTTCAGCGGGCTGTACTGCAGGCAAGAGCATTTCTTGCCCGCCAGCGCGATTCATCTCCTCCCGTACAATTTGCTGGACTTTGCTTAAGACTCGGTGACCGAGCGGAAGCCAGTTATAAACACCAGATGCGACCTGTCGGATTAATCCCGCACGGAGCATCAGTTGATGGCTGATGATTTCAGCATCAGTGGGGACTTCTTTTAAAGTTGCCAAGAAAAATTGTGATGTTCGCATGGGTTATGATGTTCCAAAAATAAGAAATACCGTCAATGTGTTGCTCTGTCTCGTCTCGTCTCGTCTCGTCTCGTGCGCGCTTGAGTGACATGTTGAGTTGAGAAGGACCTGTCTAAGCGTTTGGTGTACCTAGTTGATTTGCCGCACTCACAGCAACACTCAGCATCGAGAAGTCAAATTCAGAGGATTTCTGGAGATCTTGAATCATTTGCGCTAGCCGCTCATTATCTGCTTGATGCTCTGCGATCCAGTTTCGAACAGCTGATTTACCCTTACCTGCAGCAGACTTTAGTATTTTAGCGGTGATTTGTCTTTGGGTAAGGGCTAAATCATTCAAAAGGGCGGCTCGACCTAGGCCATGCCAGTGATTACTGATGGGTAAGTCTCTCACCTTTTTTGCAAGCCAAGAAAGCTGTATTCGTTCGCCAACATCAAAGTAAATTGTTGCAATTTCCGACAAGCTACCAATCTCTAGGCGTGAGAGTTCTGCGATATCTAGTCCTCGAGAAAGCGCTGCAAATTCAGCGATCGTATTCGCAATCGATGGAGGTGTGCCGGCGTTCAGATATCGTTTCACTCGACGTTTTTGTGTCAGGCGATTTGAGGCAGCAAGCACTCGAGGAAATCCGTTTTTAATTTGAGCAATTGAATCACGAAATTCCTCGACGGTAGCTGAAATATCGAGTGGACGGGGCCGATAATTTAAAAGCCAGATAGTGGCATGTTCGAGCAGTTGGCGTGTTTCATGCATCAGTTCTTTCTGTGCCTGCGAACGTATCTTGTTATCTAACCCCTCAATCTCACGCCAACAGTCTCGAAGTCTGAAAATTTCGCGACATGCGGTATATGCTCTTACGGTGTCTGCGGGATGCGCGCCTGTTAGTTCATTCATTCGTAAAATAAACCCAGGTCCAACACGATTGATCATATTATTGGTGAGATGGGTGGCAATAATTTCGCGCCGTAGCGGATGATCTCCCATGAAAGGGTCAAATCTTGGAGACAGGACCTGAGGAAAGTACCGTTTTAGATCTTCAGATAAAAAGACATCCTCAGGTACGTTCGAGTTAAGAAGCATCTGGTAAATTGAGATTTTGCTATGACTTAACAAGACCGCAATTTCAGGTCGGGTGAGTCCTTGGTGATGAGCAATGCGTTCGCTAATTTGCTGATCGTCTGGTAAATTTTCCAAGGCTCGATTTAATCCATAACTTTCCTCAAGCTGGCGAATTGCTCGGGCGTGCTGATGGATGAGTTGGACAGCTTTATCTGACTCTAAAGACAACGCTTGCGTTTGACCGTAGTTGTCTCGCAAAACAAGTTCGGTTACTGCATCAGACATTTCACTTAGGAGATTATTTCGTTCGCTGTGGGATATTTCTCCAATTTTGACCGCTTCATTAAGTAAAATCTTTATGTTGACCTCATGATCAGAAGTATCAACGCCCGCAGAATTATCGATTGCGTCAGTAAAACATAAACCGCCTCGCTGACTAAACTCGATTCGACCAAATTGAGTGACGCCTAAATTGCCACCCTCACCAATCATTCGGCAGCGCAACTGATTGGCATCAACCCGGAGAATATCGTTAGCGCGATCGCTTACCGATTCGTGGGTTTCATATGACGCCTTGATATAAGTGCCAATTCCACCGTTGAAAAGAAGGTCTACGGGACTTTTCAAGATTTCATGGATCAACTCTTCGGGGCTGAGCTCATTGTTAGAGATTGAAAGCGCCTTCTGCGCTGGTTCTGACAAGCGAATTTTTTTGACTGTTCTTGGCCAAACGCCACCGCCCGCAGAGAGAACAGCGGAATCATAGTCATCCCAGTTTGATCGCCCAAGGTCAAAAAGCCGTTGACGTTCCTTAAAGGAGGTTTCGGGATCAGGACTGGGATCGATGAAGATATGCTTGTGGTTAAATGCAGCGAGCAGGCGGATTTGTCGCGACAACAGCATGCCGTTTCCAAAAACATCGCCAGACATGTCCCCAATTCCGACGACAGAGAACGGTTGTGACTGGGTATCCAAATCTAGATCGCGACCCAATCTTTTTACAGATTCCCAGGCACCTTTTGCCGTGATGCCCATCGCCTTATGGTCGTAACCCGTCTTTCCACCAGACGCAAATGCATCGCCTAGCCAGTACTGGTATTCCTCAGCCACGGCGTTCGCGATGTCAGAGAATGTAGCGGTGCCTTTGTCTGCTGCAACCACTAAATACGGATCATCATCATCGTATCTGTACGTCCTTACTGGTGGAATGACGTCATCGCCCTGGTAATTATCGGTCAGATCAAGAAGGCCACGAATAAAGGTCTGATAGCACGTCTTAACTTCATTCAACTGATCCTCTGTCGAATAGTCCAAAAGTCTTCTGACGATAAATCCTCCTTTTGATCCCACTGGAACGATTACCGCATTTTTAACAATTTGGGCTTTCACCAGGCCAAGCACCTCAGTTCGAAAATCCTCGGGACGATCAGACCACCTGAGACCGCCCCGAGCAACACGTCCGCCTCGAAGATGGACGCCTTCGACCTGTGTTGAGAAAACAAATATCTCTACCATCGGACGGGGTTGAGGCATCCGGGTCACCGCCGAACAGTCGATTTTTAATGATAATCGCTCGGGTTGTTTAGGATCATGCTGCTGGAAATAATTTGTCCTAAGCAAGGATTCAATGAGATTAATATATGCTGAAAGAATTCGATCTTCATCAATATTAGTGACGCGCTCTAATCCGTCTTTAAGTTCTGAGCGGATATTGTTCACCAATAAATCACGATCTTGTTTTAAGTCTGGGTCAAATTTACATTCGAACAGACGTACGATACGGCAAGCCATATTTGGATTGCCTGCAAGGGTTTGAATCACATATTCCTGGCTATATCGAAAACGAATTTGCTTTAAGTATCGATAGACGGCACGAAGTAGGGTGATTTGATTCCAATTCAGTTTTGCGCTTAACGCCAGCTGATTAAATCCGTCGTTATCCGATTTTTGAGTCCAGACTCGGCCTAGCAATTCTTCAATGTCTCTCGCATCATTTTCGTTGCTGAGCACTTGTCCAGAGCTATTTTGCAGCTCAAACGAATGGATGAAAATAACGTAACCGGAACGATTAACGACTCGGTAAGGGCGCCCTGATAATGCGCGCAGCCCCATGTTTTCGATCATGGGCAACACATCTGATAGGAATACGGAATTGTTTGGTGAATACAGTGTTAACTGTGTCTCCAAGCGATCCTGTAGCCGCGTAGAGCGAAATCGAATGCCGAGCTTCCCTGTTTTTTGAGCAAGTGATAGATGGTCAATATCTTCCACAGCTTGCTCGGGCGAATAAATTTCTCGATAGGCGGTCGGAAAGCTGGTGCTCCAGGCATCAGCGTACTCCAGACCGTCTTGATCGCCATATTGAGCTTGTAGTGCCCGTCGAAGGTCCTCGGGCCAGGATCGGGCAAATTCAGAAATTTTGGCTTCAAGAGCAAGCAAGTCAGGCGGAGAGGTTTGCTTGCTATCAGCTCTAATTAAGTAATGAATTCGGGCAGATATTGACTCTGAGAACTGAACGTCGAACTCATAAGCCGCGCCTCCAAAAGCCGTTAGAAGCGCGCGTCCGATTCGTTCTCGAAGATCACTATTAAAACGCTCTCTTGGAACATAAACCAAACAAGAACGAAAGCGTGCAAATCTGTCTTCACGGACAAACAAGCGAACTTGTTGACGATCTTGAAGATCGAGAATTCCCATCGTGGCAATGAAAAGTTCATCTCCGGTAACTTGAAAGAGGTCGTCTCGAGGGTAACGCTCAACAATGTTATGCAGGACTTTGATCCCATGACCGTTTTCAGGCAAGCCACTTCGTTTAAGCAGATTAGTTAGCTTGAGACGTAATATCGGGATATCGGTCACACTGCGGTTATATGCAGAAGCTGAGAATAAACCCAAAAATAAAGTTTGCCGAAACTGAGCTCGCTCTACGTCAGGATGTTGAATCAAGATGACGTCCATGTAGGCAGGCCGATGAACGGCTGACCTCACACTCGACTTGGTGATGAGAAGAGGCTCTTTAACGTCAAATTTTTTCGAAATATCTTCAGGCAGCATGGTGAGCCGAGAATCCGGATCAGCGGAAGCGTTTGGTCTCAGGATGCCAAGGGTTGAGTCTCGTTCGGTGATCATTTCAGAGGCCGAGCCTTCAGATTCCTGATATTGAATAGCGCCAAGAAAAGTGAAATTTCCGTTTGCGATCCATCGACACAAAGCGGCAGTCTCTTCCAGCATCACGTGATCGACGTCGCTGCCGGTTTGATCCAGTGTTGAGGCGATGTTCAATGCAAGGTCATGCATAAGCTGACGATCGCGGTTAGCCGCCGCCACTGACTGCAAAGCTTCTTTTACCTGGCTTTCAATAGTCTGAAGATGATCAGCACGAACTTCCTGATCAATTCTGAAATTCAAAAATGATTCTGGCTGCTCACCTCGATCGTGCCCACTAATCGATGTGATGGTTTGACTTTTATCGCGCGTAATTCCGATCACGGGGTGAATGGTGAGATGGATGGTATAGCCCAGACGGTTCAGCGCCATTTGCACAGAGTCAACCAGGAAGGCCATGTCGTCCGAGGTGACCTCAACGATTGTAAAAGCTGACCCACTTGTTTCTGACGGGTTTACCGGGTTGTACGCTCGAACCTGAACCTGCCCGTGTTTTCTTTGTCTCGCAGAATCAAGATGAGCGATAGCGAGCTCGTAAAAATCGTCAGAATTGTCGCCGCGTAAATCCTCTTGGGGCACCCTTTTAAAGAATTGAAAAAAGAAGGCGCTGGCAAGTTGAGCGTCGGTTTTTGATAGTTCTTTTTGTGCTCGTAAGTTGAGGATGTCCAATAATTGATTAGTATCGAACTGGGTAATTTTGCGCATTAGAACAATATTTTTTGTGTCGATGATTCGCTCGGCCGTGTCTCGCGGGCCAAGTCACCGGTTTAAAACGAGCAGGCTTAGATGACCTAATAGGGAGTTAATCACGAGACCGGCACGCGGTAAACTACCGATTGGCAATTACGCGGAAAAATAGGTCTCAAAAAAATGATAAGTGAGAAGCATTTATGGGCGCCAACTGACGATCAGGTGGAAAACAGCAACATGACGCGTTTTGCTGTCAATGCGGGACACCGCTGGGGTCGAAATCTCGGGACCTATCGTTCGCTGCACAGCTGGTCCGTTTCCGAGCCTGATGAATTTTGGCGCAGTATTTGGGATTGGACGGATGTCGTTGGGTCTGGACCGTTAGATTCCGTGGTCCAGAATCCAGACCGGGTGCCCGGTGCGAGGTGGTTTCCTAATGTAACGCTTAATTTTGCAGAGAATCTTTTGCGGCGTCGGGATAATGCGCCTGCCCTGATATTTAGGTCAGAGGATAAGGTTAAGCGCACAGTGAGTTACGCCGCGCTTTATGCGCAGGTTGCTGGGATCGCCGGGGCTTTGCGTGATGCGGGTATTGAGCCTGGAGACCGGGTTTGCGGATTTATGCCGAATATGCCCGAGACCATCAGCGCGATGTTGGCCGCAGCGTCTGTTGGAGCGACCTGGTCGTCATGTTCGCCAGATTTCGGCGTCAAGGGTGTGCTGGATCGCTTTGGCCAGATAGAGCCTAAAGTGTTATTCAGCGCCGATGGTTACTGGTACAACGGTAAAGCGCATGACTCTCTAGCAAAGTTAGTTGAAATCGGGCGCAATTTGCCGTCCTTAAAAAAGATTGTTGTGGTGCCGCTTTTGTCGGAGGCGCCAGATCTGTCGAATATATTCAACGCGACTTGTCTTGAGGAATTCCAGTCATCTCAAACTGAAATTGAGTTTCTGGAGTTACCGTTTGATCATCCTCTTTACATCATGTATTCATCCGGTACGACGGGTGTGCCGAAATGCATTGTGCACGGGGCGGGCGGATCCCTGATTAAGCATCTCACCGAACAGCAGCTTCATGTTGATCTCCGGGCAGGCGATCGTTTTTTTTATTTCACAACATGTGGTTGGATGATGTGGAATTGGCTGGTCTCAGGACTCGCCAGCGGGGCAACACTTGCGTTATATGACGGTTCGCCGTTTTATCCAGATGGCAATGTTGTTTTTGATTTCATTGCAGAAGAAAAAATTAACATTTTCGGCACCTCTGCAAAATTTATTGATGCGATTGCCAAAGCCGGATTACGACCGGCTCAAACGCATGATCTGTCCAATGTGCGAACCATCTTGTCAACGGGGTCACCGCTGAACCCCGAAAGTTTTGACTATGTGTATGACGCGGTGAGCAAAGATGCGTGCCTTTCGTCAATTTCCGGCGGCACTGACATCATGGGATGCTTTATTGGTGGGAATCCTAATCTCCCTGTTTGGAGGGGAGAAATCCAATGTGAAATGCTTGGAATGCAGATCGAAGTTCGAGGCGACGACGGCACATTACTGGGCCCAGATGAGAAGGGCGAACTGGTTTGCGCCAATGCATTTCCTTCGATGCCCATTGGATTTTGGAATGATCCAGACAATCTGAAATATAGAGCGGCTTATTTTGAAAAGTTTCCAGGTGTGTGGTGTCATGGCGACTATTTATCGGCAACGGCGAATGATGGCTTTATTGTTTTTGGACGATCAGATGCTGTTCTGAATCCAGGTGGCGTGCGGATCGGTACATCAGAGATTTATCGTCAAGCGGAGCGACTTCCCCAAGTGGTAGAGAGTCTCGTTATCGGCCAGCAATGGCAAGGCGATGTGAGGGTAGTTCTCTTTGTCCGGCTTCAGGACGGTGTTCGACTCGATGAAGAGTTGTGCCAGACGATCCGCAATGAGATCCGTGCTAATACAACCCCGCGACATGTTCCTGCCAAAATCATTGAAGTCAGCGATATTCCAAGAACAAAAAGTGGCAAGATCGTAGAACTTGCGGTTCGAAAGATGGTTCACGGAGAGCCTGTTCTCAATCGGGAGGCGTTGGCAAATCCTCAGGCACTCGATTTATTTTCAGACCTTCCCGACCTGCTCGTTTAACAGATCGGTTAGCCCCCAGGTAAACTGATAATTCGGTATCCAGATGGCGTTCGTAGCTGTAATTCGACATCAAGCTGATCGATGGCGAAGAGCGTAGCCGAATAAGTTCCTGAAGGCGTTCGAAGAACAATGGGCAGCATGGTCTCATTGATCAAACCAAGGGGTGGTAACGAAAGGCCAAAGGAAGATAAAAGCCCGCTTGCGGACATTTGTAGTTCCTGAACATAAGTCGCAAGCGTCTGCAGGGTGATGATGTCTGCAGAATCAAAAGCCAAATTGGTTTTTTCACTTAAACAGGTCTCACTCATAATTTGTTCATCTCGCCTCACTTCCCACCAGTCACAAGCAATTCCTGCGGCGCGTTCTCGCTTTTCCGTTGCGGTTATCTCGAATTCAGAAGAGCTGATCTGATCAGGGTTTTCGATACCCAGGCTTTTCAGCATCTCGTCCAATTGGGCGCGTTTTTCCGCAGACAAGGAGTTTCGTTGTTGGATTAACTGCTCAGCAAGTCCTGAAAGCTGATTGACTGAACCCTGCAGGGCATCCGGGTCGATTCGAGTGAGTTCTTTACGTGCATGATGAATTAGAAAAACGAGCCGATCGGTGGCCAAGAAAAGCATCTCTTGGCGGGGTGTCGACGAATGAGTTAATCGTATCCGATCTTTGCTGATTAAAATTTGCGCTTGTCCGGAAACCCCTTGGTCTATTGTATTGATCATTAGACGAGTTGCGGCGTGAGCAGGGAAGACGCCAATTGCCAGTATTGCGATGAGGCTTTTCTTCAGGATCCGAAAATAGAGAAGGCGATTCAGCATACTTTGATTGAGAAATGATTTGTCAGATGTTGAAATGACATGATGGGATTAACCGCTTGCATTGATGAGAAAAACATTAACTGATTGAGTTAAGATTGACAGCGATTATATTGCGACATAATACACATTGTCGCGATCAGTAATTGAATGACCCTAGTGTAATTAATCGATAGAGTGAGCTGGAGAGAAGGTTGGACTATCCAAATATAGACCCCATTGCGGTCAGTATCGGCCCCCTTGTTATCCATTGGTATGGCGTGATGTATCTCGTGGCGTTCGCGGCCGGCGGCCTCTTGGGCTTGTGGCGAGCCAAACATGCTCAAGGCGCCTGGTCGAGTTCACTCGTGTGGGATCTGGTTTTCTATGTTGCTGTGGGCGCAGTTGTCGGTGGGCGACTAGGCTACGTTATCTTCTACAACGCGACTTATTATTTTTCCCAACCGATCGAGATTTTTTCTGTGTGGACGGGGGGCATGTCGTTCCATGGCGGATTAATCGGCGTCATCTGCGCGATTGTGCTTTTTGCGCGACGCTTTGAAAAAAGTTTTTTTGAGGTTGCTGATTTTCTCGCGCCGCTTTGCGCCCCTGGTCTTCTTGCGGGTCGAATCGGTAACTTTATTAATCAGGAGTTATGGGGTCGTGTCACGGAGGTGCCTTGGGGCGTTGTTTTTCCGATGGCCGGGCCATTACCCCGTCATCCCTCCCAGCTCTACGAAGCAGGCCTTGAGGGCGTTATTTTATTTTTTGTTGTGTGGATTTACTCGGCAAGTTCAAAATCTTCCGGTCGTGTGAGTGGCGTCTTTCTTCTCGGTTACTCACTGATGCGTTTTATTGTGGAATTTTTTCGCGAGCCTGACGCGCATCTGGGTCTGATCGTCGGAAATGCGATCAGTATGGGGCAAATACTCAGTATTCCTGTTGCACTGTTTGGCTTTTGGTTGTTGATTCGACCTGTTCGACCCTGACGTGGGATCCAAGCGCCTCGCGTTTTTGGAGAAGGTGTCACCGGCTGATCGCAATAGATAAATGTTGGTGGGAAATCATAATATGCAAATCATCATTTTATCTGACACCCACGGCTATGTTGAGCCATTTATCCAGACGCTTGCGAATGAAGCTGATCTGGTTATTCATGCGGGTGATATCGGCGGCCTTGATGTCTTGGAGTCCGTGACGCCAAATCGGGGAAAGTTAATTTCAGTACGCGGCAATAACGATTGGCCCGAAACATGGCCAGGTCGGCGCGAGTCGGGGTTTAGCGTACTCGAAGAGAACGCAGAATACGATGTCCCTGGCGGATTGATCGCAATCGAACATGGCCATCGAATATGGGATACCCAGAATTACCATCAGCGACTTCGAGCAAAACATCCAAAAGCCCGGGCGATTGTTTATGGCCACACACACATTCGATGCGTAGATCAGTCGGCAAATCCTTGGGTGCTTAATCCTGGCGCGGCGGGTCGCGAGCGCAATAAAGGCGGATCGTCGTGTATTTGTTTGGAAG
>Ga0233439_10004586_pt1 | contig 13266 bp, 15 predicted proteins | sample SI_123_September_6_FD_182713 | JGI IMG/M metagenome (GOLD analysis project Ga0233439, IMG submission 182713) | Seawater microbial communities from Saanich Inlet, British Columbia, Canada - SI_123_September2016_100_MG | ecosystem: Environmental > Aquatic > Marine > Inlet | place: Canada: British... | reverse complement strand
ATGAGGAAGGGGCTCCTTTGGCACATCCCTCTCGTGTCGTTATGCGTGCCAATTCTTGAGAATCTTTCTTATGCACACATATATATTAAAAAAAAAAATTAAAAAAAAACACTTTTTAAAAAAAAGTATAGGCAAAAAATACTTTTAATTAATAAAATATGATAGGTTACAGTCGCAAATAGTTTTAATTAATACACACGCGATATCTAGTAGTATTCATACTAGAGAATGAGATTGCAAGTATTTTGCAAATTTGACCTGGTTTTATGCCTATATATTTGGCTACAGGGTCTTCTCTCAATATATGAGGAAGTAGGAGTTTATTTTTAACATTGTATTTTACCAGCAACTCCTCCTCCTCCTTTTCATTGATAATGATATGTTTTGGAACAATAGCGTGTTTTGTAGGATTAAACAAGAAATTCTCTAAACCAAACACTTGAACGAAGAATTTCTTTTTATTAAAAAGTGTCTCACAGTATTGATAGACATTGCTATCCTTATTATTTGATAAGATTCGTGAAACAAAAAGTATAATCAAAGTATCGTCTTTCCCTAAAATATTGGAATATATCTCCTCTGCCTGAGTGTCAAGTGATTTAGATTTTTTGAATTTATTATCTAGCCTATATTTAACAAAAATCTTACCTCCCTTGCCATTTTCAACTAGAATATCTAGTGGACCTGTCTCCGAAGTTACTAAAAACTTGCTGTTTTGTTGTTCGTATTGTAGTATGACCTCTTCCTTTGTAAATGAATTATAGCTATCAATATTATAGCCACGACTCTCTAGCATTTCTAAAATCATACTTCTAGTATCATAAATTAAGTTCTTTCCTTGGATATCTTGTTTTGACATTATTGTGTATTTTCAATACTTGATTTATAATACAATATTTCACCTTTTCTATTTAATTAATATAAAATAAATATTTATATTTTAAATTTATTATTTAATTGAAAATTCTGTTAGAAATTCAATTTTAAATAATACATATATCTTTAAAACTAAATACTCATACTACAAATATCATCTTTATTAAAATCAAGGATTTGTGTACTTAGGTTAATATTTACTACTTCATTGTCAATAATCTTTTTAATTATTTTTGATTTATCGTTTTCACAAGTATCAATAAAATCATCTAAAAGTTCTTCTATATCTCCACAATTATAGTTGTGAGCATATTCAATACTTTTAGATTCTATATATTCATTTAAGATTGATTCTGCGTATGGTGTATGTTTTTCATATATCTTCTCAATATGATTATGTGCTGAATCCAAATCCTTAAAAATCTTTATATCAGCACCTGAGTCTTTGTATTTATCACACGAAAAGATACTTACCACAAATACAGTATGTTTGCTTGATTCCATATTGTTATTGATTGTAATTGATTTTTTGAGTTTGTACCTTACTGTATTGTATTGTTTTTAATTCTATTAGTTTAAAAATATAATTCAATTTTAAATAATATAGTAAATAATATAGTAAATAATATAGTAAATAATATAGTAAATAATATAGTAAATAATATAGTAAATAATCAAAATGAGTAATTCCAACAATTCGAAAAAACTGATTAAGGCAATTGCAGTCATAAATGCAAGAACCCCATCAGGATGTTCTGGAACAATACAATTTAGTGAAGTGAAAAACAGCAATTCAATAGAAATAGAAATAAATATTAAAAATCTTAAACCTGGTAAGCACGGATTTCACATACACGAATCAGGGAATCTAAATGGTGGTTGTGGTAGTTGCTGCGCACATTTTAACCCTACAAATACAATTCATGGAGGTAAAGATGGCAAAACACGGCATATAGGTGATTTAGGTAATATAAAAGCAAACAAAAACGGTATTTGTAAGACAAAAACAACAGATAGTAAAATTAAACTACGAGGAACAAAATTCAATATAATAGGCAGAAGTGTTGTTATTCACGCTGATGAAGATGACCTAGGTGAAGGTGATAATCAAGAGAGTTTAGTAACTGGTAATGCCGGAGCAAGAATAGGATGCGCTGTTATAGGATATAAGGAAGCATACTATTTTTAATAGCATACTATTTTAATATTATAGTTTTATAAATATGTAAAATAAAAATGAGTTAAAAAATAAAGATTCTCTATATAAAAGAGAAAATATGCTCCCAGCGGGGCTCGAACCCGCGACCTCCGCGTAACAACGAAAGAGCCAGAAGTCTCACGACAACGTACTTCTTATAAGCACGGCGCTCTAACCAACTGAGCTATGGGAGCAATTCCATAACGAACATATGAATTAATATTTATTGTCGGGATAATTATTATTCCATATTGTTATATAGTAGTAATAAAAAAGTTTTAAATTGTTTTTTATTTTTGGTTTTTTTGTTTATATTGTTTTATTTTAAATTTCCATATCATTTTCATTACATTTGTCATATTATGGGTAATTATCCAGAATAGGTGAAGAAATAAACCACGCCTCCCTTAGTTCTCGTTTTGCCTCTTTTAAATAATCATTATTTATGTCATGACTTAGGTTATTATTAAATTGTTTGTCAATGTTCATTATGTTATATATTTTCATAAATTTTAGAGTAAATAATACTAGATTTCCAATGTGAAAATCTTTATTTGAACCAGGATTATAATACAACGAATGCGAATATTCTTCAATTGTTAAACAAAATGGCTTTCTCGTTTCTAAGTGCTTAATTATTTTTTTAATCTTATTGATATTAGCGGGGCTAATAGGTGAAAGTTCAGCATCTTTATTCACAACAGAAGACATTTTTAATCGTTTTATGTTTTTTCAATAGTGTGTTTCGAAATCAATTTTTTCTTAAACAAAAAACACTTTTTAGAAAAAAACACTTTTTAGAAAAAAGTATGGTCAAAAATTTCAACAAAAGTATGGTCAAAAAAGAAAGAGAGAAAAGAAAAAAAAAAAGGGTGCTAGGATATCTAGCATCATAATATATGATTTCCAACCAAAACGACTTAACATTTTTGTGGTAGACAGCATATTGTCATTATAAATGAAAGGAATTCTGGACGCTCCATATGAGCTTGCTAGATTATTTGTTCCCAACATTTATTGTTCCTGGAAAAAAAAAATTCAATTTTTTTATAGTAAATCAACAATACCGCTTGTAAATATACCTAATGTGCCGAAAAACACCCCAAACGCAGCAAACAAAAGCAAGCAAAACCTATATTAGGTAATTAAATTTTCTAATAGTCTAAGACCGAAGCCGCTTCCCTCACTAGTCATGTAGGGAAGAATATCTTTAATTTTCCAGGTTGGTCCTGCTATGTCTATGTGTGCCCAGACTTGATTTTCAGAAACAAACATACCTAAAAATGCGGTAGATGTCATTAGGGATGCCCTGCTACTTTCATTAACATTTTTGTAATCGGCGATGTCGGATTTCATTTTCTCTTCAAACTCTTTCATATATGGAAGAGATACCATTTTTTCATTAACAATAGCACCACTATTGACGATATCTTGACAAAACTGTGGATGGCGACCCAGGACATTACCGAATAGTTTATCTGATAATTTCTCTTGTTGACCTGTGAGTGTGGATACATCGATTAATTTACTTTGATTAAAATGTTTAGTAGCATATGAAAGACAGTCAGCCATTAACAATCTCCCTTCGGCATCTGTGTTTATAATTTCCACAGTCTTTCCACCATATCCCTTAATAATATCCCCTGGTATAGTTGCGTGCGGACCTATGTTATTCTCTGCAAGTGGAATCAACCCCACTATTTTTTTGCTACCTTTATTAGCACAATAACCCAACATAAATCCAGATACTACTGCTGCACCAGTCATATCTGTTTTCATTTCTTTCATACCCTTACTAGATTTAAGTGATATTCCCCCAGTATCAAATGTGACACCCTTTCCAACAAGCACATAATCTGGTGTTTTGTTTTCTAGCAATTTATGAACTGCTTTAATTTGATTAGGTTTCCTTTTAACTGTTTTTTTAATACCTCCTCCTTTTTTATTTGGACGTCTATCACCAGATGTTGCTTTTGGTTTTGATTTTCTCTGTTTTTTTGATTGTGATCTGGATTTTTGTTTAGTTCTTGGATTATATACTAAAACCATAAGTTTGGATTGATTCCCCTTACTGCTACCATCACCAACACTAACAAGAAGGTTCATACCTAATTTTAATAATGCTTTGCGGTCTATAACTACTACACTTAGTGGGAGATTATGCTGTTTGATATAGTGTTTAATACTGCTTATAAATGTGGTAGGTGTTAATACATTACTCGGTTCGTTAATTAAGTCTTTTGTGAAAAAGAGTGTTTTAGCATTATTAAAAACCCTATTCAATTTAAAATCTACATATTTATTGCTAGAAACATAGTTAAATAAATAGGTTTTTTTTATTATTTGCACCTTACCATTATTGGGGCTATTATTTGAGTCATTTTTTGTTTTGTATTTATCAAACTTATACATTGTTAAAATCATACCTTCTATAAATGCCAGATTAGCATCACCTTCTATTCTAGGACTAATATTGTGTTTAAGATTTTTAAAATTTACAAGACATATGTTGGTTTTATATAATTCTGCCTTTTTTAAATTCTGAATACAGGTTGAGCCTAGCACCCTGAACGTTTCGTTAAATTCACCTATTTTTTGACTATTAATCTGTTGAGATTTATTTAGTGATAGTAGATTATTGATGCTTTTGGGAGGGAATGTTTTTTTGTCTAGTTTAATAACCATAATGATAAGTTTAAAATAATTAACTTTATTTTGAATGACTAGACTGAGATTAAATGTTTTTTTGTTTGTTTTACTTATTTTGGTCTCAATATCGCCTATTATTTTGGCGTTCATATTATTTTTTTCTATAGTTAAATATTGGCTTATGTAGTTTAGAAGTTTTCCTGGCTTTACCTTTTTAGTAAATAATACAAACGGGATAACCACGGTATTATGTTTCGGGTCAATCTTCGGTGATATATCAAAAATTATATTGCTTAATCTCATTTTGATTATGTGCTTTTCTTAACTCTATTAATTCACTTAGTTATTTTATTATTATATTTAATTTTAAAAAAAATACTTTTTATAAAAATAGGCAAAAAATACGCAAAAAAATTGAATAGCATTTCATTAAAAATCATTTATAAGTAGTGTGATGGAATCGCTGTTGATTTATTCACTTGAGATTAATAATATAAACAATACCATACATCAAAATACATCAGGTCAAGCAGAGCATAAAGAGAGTAAGTCAATATTCCAAGCAGATGAGCCATTCAATAACTGTAATTGCGCCCAGAACTCTAACTATGATAATATTGATTGGAACTGTATAGAGGATGATAATCCTATATTAATAGATATAAACGGTAAAATTAAAAGAAAGACAAAAACACGTGCTTGTAAGATAACACAGAGGACAGAAGAATATAAAAAGAGTAGACGAAATAATACTCTTTCAGCAAAAAAATCACGACTTAAAACTAAGATGATGGAACTGCTTAGAAAGGCTGCAGATGCTGTCCCACATTAATAGGTGCTTTACCCTACTGTTATATTGGATTATTAAAAATATGGGAAAAATTAAAAAAACAAAAAAAAATTGATTTTGTTTTGAGAACATACACAAAATAAGAGGAACGATACACGACATATATAGAACAGACCCCCTCTTTTTGAATCCAGATGGAACCCGAATGCACAAATACGAAAGATTGTATTGATGGGATTTATTTTTATTCTTCATCTAAAAAACCATTATTCTCCCAAGTTAGGGACGATGATGACACTCCACTAAAATATATTGGTGTTCCATTTGAAGCTAAACCATCGGTAAGTAAGCCCAGCAGAAAACGAAAATATGCGGAATGTGTCAAGTGTATTTTTTGCGAAGGTTCCTACAAAGGAGGTGCTGGTATAGCAAGGCATCAAAAAGCATGTAAGCAGAAATACTGGAAGCATCGCAAAAAGGACAGTGCTGGTAAGACTATCACCCCTTCTGATGTTGTTGAATATATTCCCCAACATAATGAACTTAGTGTTATTGAAGAGGATTCTGAGGAGGATGTTGATGAAGATGTTGATGAAGATGTTGAAGAGGATACTAAAGAAAAGATAATAGTAATTACCCCTGCAAATCTTCTGACAATGAAACAGAGAATTATGGATTTACATATCAAAGATACGCAGGAAAAGGAGAAGGAGAAGAAAGAGAATATTCAATCATCTCCATCCCCACCACCATCTCTAACTCCAACACCACAATCTGAACCAACGCCAAAATTTCAGGTGGGTGAGTATGCAACAATTATTAATGATGAGGAAACTATTAAAAAGGCTTTTAGTAAGAATTCTTTTTATGGTTGGAATCCCGACATGCAAAAAATGCTAGGCTTAACATACGAGGTGGCTCCATATTCCCCGTGGTCTGTAGGGTATGATGTTGTGACCTTACTAGTCCCCTCAAGTATTAACAAAACTAAAAAGATAAGGCATACTTTTCCCAAAGAAGTTCTTATTAAAGTAGGCGACAAAGATGGTCAGGAAAAGACATTGCCTTATATTGTGATTGAAGATTCAGATGATGAATCTGAATCTGAATCTAAATCTGACCCTGTAGCCGAAATTCAAAGACTTAGGAAAGAAAACGCTAAACTCAAGGATAAGGTAAAGTTGTTTGAGGAAAGTGTTGAAACTCTAAGTGCGTCTGTTGATGCTGTTGGAAAAGGCACAAAACGAAAAAGCCAAGAACTATACCCTATTCCAAAACCACCTATCAAAAAAGCAAATAATGGAGAGAAGGGCGAGGACATCCCCGTTATTAAGGTAGATTGTTGGAAAACAATTGAATCCACTTTGATAATACTTCAATAGTAGTCGGAAATAAAAATCCCTATCAATTTACATCGTGTTTTGGATATTCGTTACATCATAATGGATACATATTAAAAGATAAACATTCACGCATACGTATGACTTCAAGGTCAGAAATATTGAAAATGGTAACGCAATAAATTAAAAAAAAAAATACTTTTTAGAAAAAAATACTTTTTAGAAAAAAGTATAGGCAAAAAAAATATAGGCAAAAAAAGTATAGGCAAAAAAAATATAGGCAAAAAAAAATATTAATATATCAGTAAAGGAATCAAATAATCAAAAAGTATGAATATTAATAAAGAATTACAGGTTGGGCTGCTTTCTGGTCTTATTTTATTAATCCTAGACTATGTATATCTAAGTTCAACAAAGCCATATTTTAATAAAGTTGTTAAATCTATCCAAGGGAAAGGAATCACAGTTAGATATGAAGGTGTAATACCGTGTTATATATTACTAATTGTAGGTTTAAACTATTTTGTATTATCAAATAATCATCTTGCGGATGACCAGAAGGTTAAGCACGCTTTTTGGTTAGGTGTAATAATTTATGGTGTTTTTGATACTACGTGTTATGCTATATTTGATAACTGGACTTTAAAGGCAGTTTTAATGGATACTATATGGGGTGGAATTGTGCTGTCAGCAACAACATTACTTACATTAAAATTCATTAAATAATATGTAATATGTAATATGTAATATGTAATATGTTTTTTTTTATTTCTTTTTTAATAATAAATTAAAATATCATAATAGATTATAATAATTCAAAAAAACACCAAATCAAAAATGCCACGTTCAGCAAAAAAGCGTAATTCTAAGACTAATCTTAAAAGATTATCAAGAAAGCGTAAGATGTCAAAAACTCCAAAAAGAAAACCAAGAAAGATGAAAGGAGGAGGATGTAAGAGTTGTGGAAGTGCAGGTCTTAGTTCAAATACATTCAAAAATTATATGAAAGGTATTGGGTCCAATTTATCAGGCGGAGGATATACTACTAATTTGAATGGATTTAATATAGGCAATAGGGCAGTTGTTGATTTTTATGCTGATACTAATCCACCTGTTCCTGACCTTAACGGTAATCTTATTATGGGAAAAGGTTCTGGATCAGGCTGTGGGCAGTATGGGGGGCAATCAGGTGACCTTGTTTTAGATGACCTCAAACAATTAAGCAAAATGTCAAAAAAATCAAAGAGAAAATCAAAGACCAAAAGCAAATCTAGATCCAACAAAAGTAAATCTAGATCCAGAAAAAGTAAATCTAGATCCAACAAAAGTAAATCTAGATCCAATAAAAAGACAAAAAAACAAAAAAGACGCAAACGAAGAAGGAAAAACAAAAACAAAATGAAAGGAGGTATGGTTATGCACCAAAAAGCAGCATTTGAAGGGCCGAATGGCAAATCTAATTTCAGCGGTAATATGAATGACAGAATGTTCAAATGCTCCCAACCAAACTGGGAACCTGGATGTATTTAAATAAATTTTATTATGTTTCTGTAAATTAAATAAGATATACACAAAAAGAAATAAATATATTTAAAATTAAAATTAAAGAAGATGAGTATGTCTGAGAGTACTAATCCTATTTTCACACTTCTTGGGTGGATTCATAATATTGTATACTTTTACGTAAGAGTATTACTACCAATTGTATTATCATTTTGTATAGGCTGGACTTTAATAGGAATGGCCTGTAATTTTGGCGGCAGTATGGGTATTGCCGTCCCTGTATTTTTAATAGGTATTTTTATTGCATCTTATATCATATATGGACCTAAAACATTTGAATATATTAAAAGTGCAGTTAAAGGAACATATGAAGGAGTGAAAAAAACGCCTTCAAAACACGCTAATATTATGAAACTCGCTGTTACATCCAATCCAGAAAAGGTTGCAGTTAAAACATAATAAATAAAGCATCAATTCAATACAATGTTTAAATATCAAAATTGATTTATAGTTTAAATATTTGGTTTAATCAACCAGTTTTAAATCAAAAAATAAGGTTATATTTAAATATTATTATTTTAAACATTTTCGTAAATTAGAATTTTAAATACAAGTTTTAGAATTTACTAATAGAAATGGAATTCACAAAGAGTGTAAGGGATTCTCTCGTAGAGGAAACTATTAATTATTTGGATGAATTAATCAAGGTACAGAAAGAGTATCAGGGTGTGTTAGTCTTAAACAAAGATTCCAAAACAGCAAGTCCAATAAATTTTAAAATTAAAGGATATCAAAAATGGATTAAAGAACTAAAATCAATTCAAACAGCACTAGATACACAAACCACACAAACCACACAGCAAATTACTGTTGAATATCTGAAAACACATAAATTATCAGATAAATGTATTACTAGAATGATTGAACTTAATGATACCAATGAAACTAGTGATATTAAAGAAGTAAGGCAAAAAACTGAGGATTTGAAGAAGGTGGTCACTCAAAATTTTATAGAACATAAAACAACGAAAAATAAGAATAAATCAGAAGCATCAAACATACAAGATATCAGTTTCGAATCATCATCACTACAAAAGATTCACGGAATTGGGGAAGTAAAAGCCGCCAAGTTACTTAAGGCTGGTATTAAATTGTCAGATTTTATGTTAGAGTGGAACGAATTTGTAAAGGGTAAATCAGATAATTTAACACCATCAGATTATTTTAATACCAATAATTATTCTAAATTCCTTCAATTCAATAAAGACATTAAAGATATATTTATCAAAAATAAGTTTAAAAATACTAAATATTTGAGGGTCTTAAATTATGATAGTCTTATTGGAATCAAATATTATCATGACATTCAGGAAAGAATACCCAGAGATGAAATTACTCAAATTAAAAAAATTTTTAGCAAATGTTTAAAACTCCTCAATAAAGATATGATTATGGAAGTATGTGGTTCATACAGAAGGGGTACTGATAACTCGGGTGATATTGATATTTTGATTACTCATCCATCAATAAAGGAGGAGGAAGATTTTGCATCATTGGAAAACAACTTTCTTTTAACTTTGATTATTCAATTAACCAAGGCTGGATTTTTAAAAGACCATTTAACTATTAACGGGGCTACAAAATACATGGGAATGTGTAAATTGAATGGTGGTAAATTTAATAGGCGGATTGACATTCGTTTTATTTCATATAATTCATATGTTAGCGCGCTGCTATATTTTACAGGAAGTGGCAATTTAAATCAGAAAATGAGAACTCAGGCCATCAAGAAAGGCTATAAATTAAATGAATACGGATTATTTAAGTTAGAATTTAATAAGAAAACTAATAAAATGGAAAAGACAGAAAGAATACCATGTCAAACAGAAAGGGATATTTTCAAAGAATTAGATTATGATTGGCTAAAACCTACAGAAAGAAACATTTAATTTTTAAAATTAATATACAAAACTACAGAATCGCAAAATTAAATTAAATTAAATTAAATTAAATTAATCCAGATATTTTTTATGTTATTATATAATATAATAAAAAATTAAAAATGCTAACTAACACATTAAGCAGAATTTTAAATAACACAGAACACTTCCAGAACAACAACAACAACAACAACAACAACAATGGACAACAATCTAATAACAACGGACAAATGATGATTTTGCTAATTATTGTTGTTTTATGGTTATGTCTTGTTCTCTTAGTTGGAAAACACCTTTGGAACGAATGCCTTTGCAAGGTCGTTACAGTATGTAAGCCAATGGATAGTGTTTTCTCACTACTTGGTGTGATTGTATTACTTGATATATTAAAACCTAATATGTAAGGCCGTCATCACGATACAACTTTTTTTACTTTTTTTTATAGTCTTTTCAAGATTTCTAAATATTTAAATATTTAAATATTAATATAGTAATAATTACATATTTAAAACACAAAAATATAGAATGGATAATTTATCAAAAAAAACTGTCATATTACTACAAATAGTAGTTATAGTATTTATAGCTATTTTAATTAAAAATCTATGCATAAATAGCAGCACCACATCAAATCAAGAGGGGTTTGCTTGTGAAGATAGTTGTGCATCTAATAGAAATTCTGACAAAGATGGTTGTTTTATAATTGCTCCTAAAGGATGTCCTAAAAAACAAACTAGTTTTTTAAATAATGAAAACAACGATAAATGCATTGAAGATATAAATATAATAGATGTAAATAAATCAAATCCACTAGAATGTGAAAGGCGTAAGCATACATATATTAAAAATTGTTCTATTTCTCCAGAAAAGCCAGAGGATATTAAAACTTATTTTTATAATACTTCCACAGACACATTTAAAAGTACTTTTGGTGGATGGGGAAAATTTAAAAGAGCAATGAGTTCTAAACCTAAAAAAATATGGGGTTTTAGACCTAAAAAAAAATCAAGAGGTTCTGGGTGGTTTAGTAAAAAATCAAGGGTCAAAAAGCCTAGTGATCAGGAGGTAAAACTAGAAGGTATAGCATCACAAAATAATAAAATCATATTCTTCTCTAAGCCTAACTATCAAGGAGAAGTATTTAGCATAGATATACCATCTAGAAGGACTAAGGGATATTTTAATAAAAAAACTCAAAGATTTGTGGTATATGATGCTCTTAGCAAACCACCTGAATTTTTACGCGGTCCTATATGTATAGGAAGTGTTATCATACCTGATAATCGTGATGTAACATTGTCTAAATTCAGGAATATTAAATTAGTCCTTAAAGATGATGATGAATCAAATATAGATGGGGCAAATAATATAACAATATCAAACTCAAATATTGGTGAAATCCAAGCAACATATTATGAAATATCTCCGCAATTAGATACACTAGATACACATACAGCAAACCAAGTATTAGAACATAACAAACGAAAAATAAACGGTCTTAATAGAATACTTACTACAAACATTGATGAATTAAAAGAAAATAGTATTGAAAAGAATGAAACACAACAAGAAACTATTAATAATATGTCTAAAAGAATATCTAAAAATGTGGATAAAATAATTAATAATATAGGATATAGGCTAATTAATGGACGATTGTAGGTTTGTTATTGCAAGTTTGTTATTGCAAGTTTATTATAATTTATCAGATGGTTTATGTTTAAGTTTGCTTAACTCAGGAACCAACGAGCCAAGTATTACAAGTTTTTTTTTAATTTCCTCCTTAGAAGTGTGCAATGCTAAAAAATCTCTGAAATAGTCTGCCTGTTTTGGATTATCTTGGGTATTTAGATTTGCTATATTACCACTGATTTCTTTAAATATTTCAACGAGTTTTACATACACGACGTTTAAGGATTTGCTATTATTAGGTAATCTATTTACCAGGGGAGCACACTTATTAAAACTTGGTTGTATTTTTAACAATTTTAATATACTTTCTACATTTGTTTCAACGGCATTTAATCTAAAAAGGTCAATGTATTTGCAAAAAATCCGATAAAGATAATAGACAAGCAATTGTTTATTTGCAACTTTATTTTTAATAATATAGGAATCGCCTAGTTTTTCTATCTCCCCATTAATATCTTCAACGCTAGAAATAAATGTATCCATTTTTAGGTTTTTTTAAGTTTTTAATGTGCTATTTACTATTTACTATTTACTATTTACTATTTATTATTTGTTATTTATTATTATTCAGAGAATATTTTTTAAAATGTTGAATTAATTCAGGACTGGGATTTTTAAAATAGTTTTGATGTTTATTTTTAACAATATGTTGGTGGCAATATTCTTTGTCCTTAGCGTGCTTTCTAGAACATCTCCCCCCATAATTAATGGTGTTTTCATTAACAACTGTTATTGAACCCCCGTTCCAGACTCTAGCATTACAGTAGTTGTCATCTTCAGAATAAGTTGAAATTGACTTGTTTTTATTATTAATAGATGTCAATGTTTTTGAGTTTTTAAATCTTCTTTTTAACAGTTTCTTTTTAACATTTCTATTTATCTTGGCTTTTTTGGTCTCGCTGTATTCTGAAAATGCGATTTGAGTATATTTTTTAACACATATATTAGCATCTTTACGTGAAAAACGGATTGGGTATTTATAATGAATATAATAGATCATATTTCTAACTTCAGCAATAATAACAGTTTTTAATAAATGTTTAATAAAATCATTTGTTGAGGTTTCATTATTTAATAATGATGTAACAATATTCATTTTATTCCAAATCAAGTAAATATGTTTAACATTTTAAAATTTAGATGTATATTTTTAGGAAATCAATTTTAATTAAATAGCATAATTAAATAGTATAATTAAATAAGTTACAACCTATAATCTATGCCATATAATGAGCTATAATTTTATTAAAATAAGAAATGATGATGAATTATATAACA
>Ga0233439_10004585_pt1 | contig 13268 bp, 8 predicted proteins | sample SI_123_September_6_FD_182713 | JGI IMG/M metagenome (GOLD analysis project Ga0233439, IMG submission 182713) | Seawater microbial communities from Saanich Inlet, British Columbia, Canada - SI_123_September2016_100_MG | ecosystem: Environmental > Aquatic > Marine > Inlet | place: Canada: British... | reverse complement strand
TGCCGAAACAGAAGAAGCACCTGCCGAAACAGAAGAAGCACCTGCCGAAACAGAAGAAGCGGATGAATAAATCACCCAACGCTTCGGTCAGTACCCCACACAATTGACAGAACTATCATCAACATGATTATTCTTGCGATTACAACGAAACTAAGACGTAACCATGATGGAGGGCAAGTTGCCCGTGAGAATTTACTCGTTAGCTAAAGAACTGAATTATGACAGCAAAAAGCTGGTGGATGTCTGCAAACAAGCAGGCATCACAGGAAAAGGCTCTGCGCTAGCTAGTTTAAGTGAGGATGAGATTCAGCAAGTCAAAAACTTTCTGAATAAGGGTTCCGAAACGGAAGGTCACTCCGAAACTACCGAAGCACCAACCAAGCCTACACAACCACAGCGGGGACCGATCAAAGTCGTTTCAAAGCCTCGCGCGTCATCTCCGTCACTGAGTCGTCGCTCTCAGACTGCCTCAGAAGGCGATACAACGTCTGAAGATGACGTTGTTGCCGATGACGAACCCAAAGCGGATACCACTACGCAACAACCGATATCACCTGCCGATACTCCGATCGAACGCACGAAGCCATTACCCCCTCGCCGTCGTACGGGTATCAAAGTTCTTGGAAAATCTCAAAGCCCATCAACTGAGGAAGATTCATCTAAGCCAGTTCGCAAACCAGCGGATCGTTCACGAGCACCAGTCGTTAAACTCGCTTCCATGCCCGACGCTCCCACTGCTCCGACAGAAGTCCAGGACGAAGGCAAAACACTAAAGCCTGAAATGAGTTTGTCTGATGCGTTGAAAAGCAAGATGGGCAAACGTGGACCGCTGCAACACCTTACGAAAGGTGCCGAAGAAGGTCCAACAGAATCCCCTGACAATGCTGGGCGCAAAGGCACTCGCCGCCCAATAAAAGATGCCACAACTAAAGAAGAAGGTGGTTTAGCCGGAATGGCCAGTGCTCGAGCAAATCGCAAGAGTCAACGGCAACGGCAAGAGTCCGCCACCGCTATTGATCGTTACCGAAATAATCAACGCCGTGGTCGCCGTCGCACACTAAAACGCACTGGGAAAAATACAGCGGCTCCACGTAAATCGAAAGTCGCCTTAGAATTACCTTGTACCATTCGTAGTTTTTCAGAAGCGGCTGGAGTGGCAGCCAGTGACGTTCAAGCAACACTCATGGACATGGGGCATATGGTTACAATCAATGCCATGATCGACGAAGAAGTCGTGCAATTACTGGCGTTGGATCTCGGCGTCGATCTTGAGTTCAAGGAAGCAGAAACCCTTGAAGACGCGTTGATCACACAATTAGCTGCCGTTGAAGATACTGATGACAGCCTAGTTCCGCGCCCTCCGATCATCACCTTTTTAGGTCATGTCGACCACGGTAAAACCTCGCTTCTTGACCATTTGATTGGTATTGATGTCGTTTCAGGCGAAGCGGGCGGAATCACACAACACATCCGTGCATACCAAATCGAAAATGACGGGGAAGTAATTTCATTTGTGGACACACCTGGACACGAAGCGTTTACTGAAATGCGAGCACGAGGAGCTAACGTAACAGATATTGCTGTCCTCGTTGTTGCGGCAGATGATGGTATTATGCCTCAAACGGAAGAGGCGATCAGCCACGCCAAGGCAGCAGAAGTACCAATTATTGTTGCCCTCAACAAGATCGACCTGCCGGGAATGACCGAAGAGAGACTGAACACCGTCTTAGGTCAGTTACCCGCATACGAGTTGACCCCTAGTGAATGGGGCGGCGATGTTGAGGTTGTTCGAACCAGTGCTATTACCGGTGAAGGAATGGACACCTTGCGGTCCACTATTCTCGGCATCGCAGAACTTCATGAATACACTGCCAATCCAAACCGAGCGGCAACTGGAATTTGTTTAGAAGCACATCAAGAAACTGGGCGAGGCGTCATTGCGAAAGTGATCGTCAAGAACGGTACGATACGAGTCGGAGATGTTGTGGTTTGTGGTGCTAGTCATGGAAAAATTAAAGCAATGTATAACCCGCTTGATGGCGAGTTGATTACCGAAGCTGGCCCCAGCGCGCCGGTTAACATCACAGGCTTAGATCTGACTCCCGGTGCCGGAGATGTTTTCCATGTGCTTGAAAACATCTCCGATGCACGTGAGATTGCTGACCGCCGAGAAGAAACTACACGAGCTAGCAGCCTTTCCGGAAACACTATCCGTGTTTCATTTGAAGATTTTCAATCGCAACTCGAAGAAGGTCGATTGGGAATCAACGAAGTCACTACAATCAATTTGATTATACGTACCGATGTACGTGGGTCCATCGAAGCCATCCGTAAAGAGCTCGAAAAACTCGCACACGACGAAGTTCAAATTAAGATTTTACAGGCTTCCGTCGGCGGAATTACTGCAGCAGATGTCGTCCTCGCAGATGCCTCACAGGCAGTAATCGTCGGTTTTAACGTAGCACCTGAAAATGACGCTCGCATTCTAGCCGATGAAAAAGATGTTGAAATCAGACGCTATGACATCATCTATAAAATAACAGATGACCTCCGTTTGCTGCTCGAAGGTCAACTGAAACCAGAAGAGCGTGTTGTCGAAGTTGGGCACGCATTAGTACAACAAATCTTTTCAATCAGTCGATTGGGAACGATCGCAGGTTGTCGAGTCATACGCGGACAAATTGAACGAGACAACCGCATCCGAGTTATTCGTGATGGACGAGTCATTGGCGATTACGCCCTTGATTCTCTAAAACGCGAAAAAGATGATGCTAAATCTGTACGTGACGGAATGGAATGTGGTATTAAGCTTGTTGGCTATAACGACATTAAACAGGACGATGTCCTAGAAGCCTACAAAGTTGAAGAATTTGCTCGTACATTGTAACCCTCCCCTGCACCGCACTTTATCATAGCCCCCAATAACCATTATGACCTCTCGACGCGTTTTAAAAGCCGCTCAAGCCATTCGTGAAGTCGTCAGCTTGGCGATACTGACTGAACTGCGCGACCCACGCGTTGAAAATGTAACGGTCACAACTGTTGAAGTAACCGGTGACATGAGACAGGCACGAGTCCATGTGACAGTCATGGGTGAAGATACCAATTCATCGCAAGTCCTAAAAGGATTGAGCAGCGCAGCTGGCTTTCTGCAACGTAAAATTGCCAATCGGATTGAGTCACGATATACTCCTAAGTTACAGTTTGTGCTGGATCAAGGACAAGAAAACGCTCGAGAAGTTGCTCGTATTCTAGAAGACCTAGCGGTGGCACCTAAAACGGTCACTCAACAAAAAGACGACCCTACTGAATTTGCTAAACCTGCTGATACAGCAACGTCAAGTGAAACGTAGAACAATTCATTTATTGGGAACTTGAGGCGTCGGCCCAAAGTTAAATCCCGATTTTCCTGCTAAAACAAAAACCACCTATTTTCGGAAACTATCGAGTCTATGAGTGCTGCAAACAGAGCTGCGTTAATCAAGAAAATTCACCGAACCCTCAAGGCGGCTTACCCTAAATTCCAACTTCCCATTAAAGATAGACCGCTCGCGGAACATATACTTTATGCCTGCTGTTTTGAAAACAGCACATCAGATCAAGCTTCGGAAGCATTTGGAAAATTACAGACGCTATATATCGAGTGGAATGAAATTCGTGTTTCGTCGACCAAGGAACTAGCCGAAGTCATGGATTGTTTGACGGACCCCGCCGATGCCGCTCACCGAATTCGACGTACCCTGCATAACCTCTATGAATCGTTTTATGACTATGACATTGATTTTCTAACAAAAGAAAATCTAGGGAAAGCGCAAAAAACGATCAAGTCCTTTCAGGGCAAAGCCAAGAAAATGCTGGACTTCGTAGTTGACTACGTCACGCAAAATGGACTCGGGGGTCATTGCATTCCACTGAATCCAGAAGCCTACGAAATCCTGCTCATTTTGGATATCATCACTAAAAATGAAAGACGTTTCAAAAAAGTGCCTGGGTTAGAGCGAGCGATTTCTAAGAATAAAGGTGCTGAGTTTGGGGCCTTGATGCACGCTTTCAGTGTCGATTTCGCTGCAAACCCGTACGATGCCAAATTGCACGAATTACTCCTGAAGATAAATCCAAAATGCAAAGACAATTTACCAATTGGGCCAGTTGACGAACCCGAAACGTACGAGAGTTCTGAAGAGAACGAGTCCACTAAAAAGTCAAAAGATCCTGCCGAGAAAAAAGTAGCTACCAAAGCTAAGAGTAAACCGACTACGAAAAAGAAAAGCACTACCAAAAAACGACCTGCCGCCGATAAGAACACACCTACAAAGCCCACTAAAAAGAAAGCTACTACTAAAACTAGAAAACCGAAGACGACGGCTAAGAAGAAGACGACGGCTAAGAAGAAGACCAGTAAAAAGAAATCTAAATAAACGAGTCAGCTTACAACAGGATTATGATTTTGCAGCAAGTCATCCAGGTTGCTGGGATTTGTTGGATCTATATTCCAAAATGCCATTTTCGCGGCAAGATATAATTCGCTAGAATGGAGCTGTCACCGCTGATTACTTTGATGGGGCTATTATCTTGAATCGGATTATTTTCGTTTTATTTTTGTTCTGTCACTCTGTGACTACTGCAACTGTCGCTCAAACACCACCAACGGAAGTTCCGACAAAAATTGCATTTGATGTCAAGAATCTTAGCGACAACGAGCGGACGGAACGGCAACAAGACAAACTGCATGCGGCAACACTATTTGCCCTAGGACGCCTGCAATATCGCCGCCGTAATTTCGAGCAATCTTTACAACATTTCCAACGAGCTTGGCGTTATGACCGATCGGTGGTTTCTATAACCAACGAGCTAGTCCCCTTGGCGATCAATCTAAAACGCGACAACGTCGCTGCTCGATACGCTGAACTAGCTCTAGAAAGCAGCAGTTCTGATCCTCAAACTCTGGGGCGAATCGCCGTCTTACTGACTAAAAACCAACGATATGACGGAGCCATTAAGGCATACCAGACGTTGCTGGCATCCAAGCCCAAAAACCAAATAGACGATTCCTTCGTTGCAATCCACGTTGAAATTGCACGTGTTTCACTGCTCAACGGTAATGCCGAAATGGCCGCCGACTCACACGACATTGTCAGAGACACCCTAGAGCACTCGGAACAGAATCAGGTATCCGATGCCACCAGCAAACGCTTGCAAGGCCAAAGTGGCGTGCTCTATCAGATGATGATTGAATCCTACCTGCAAACGAAACAATACACGAAGGCTCAAGCGGCATTCGACAAACTCAACGCGCTCTATCCACAGGAAGTCATGAATCCATTTCGTTTGGCCAAAATTTTTACTGCACAAGAGTTGTTTGATGAAGCGACCGAACAATTGAATCGATATTTCGAATCAAAATCAACACGAGGTGCAACCGCACCATATGAATTGCTCATTCAAATCAATCGGCACAAACTCAAGGACGCCGCGGAAGCGAACAAAGCGAGCGCATTAACGCTACAAAAAATATTAGTCGAACAACACGACAATCATTTCTTGGCTTTTACTCTTGCCGAACTACTTGCCAACAGCGTTGCAGACACGAACCATGGGGCAGCATCTCGTAAAATCTATCGCCAATTTCTGCCAACACAAGCCTCAACAATAGGCTATCGAAGTATTCTTAATAGTCTATTACAAGAGGTCGCGACTGAGACTCCCGTTACAGCTTCTCAAGCCATGGAAATTGCTTGGATATTGGGGAACTTTTACGCTCGTGAAAGAAGCTTTCGTTCGTTAGCGGACGATTTCACCGATCAATTCAAACAACATCCTGAACTACTTGAACAACTCGCAAAAGTGACAACGATTTACGCCCAACAAGGCGAAATACCTACAGCAACACCCCTTGAACTCAAGTCGTTTCCCGGGCATACAGCGGCAGCAATGGCATTACTTTTCGCTTTGCTTGAAGATTGGGATCAAGCAGACGCATTGTTTCAGGTTGCAATTAAAGCGGCACCCAATCTTACCGGACAATTTTATGAAACGTGGGGACTTCAAGCGTATTCCCAAAATCGCATTACCCGCGCCGCAGAACTTTTCAATCAAGCCATCGAATCGGATTTCGTAAAACGAAAAACCACCTTTCATTTCTTCCTCGCTGGTACGGCGCATATGCTAGCAGATGAAACTACCGCAATCCATCACGCCAAACTTGCAGCGGAACTAGGAGCAGCAAATCCTCGTTTATCGAGTCGACTCCCGTGGGTACTATATCGCAGCGGTAATTATGAGGAGGCTGAACGGCTCTACGTTGAATTGGTTGACAAATTCGGCCAGCAGACAAGTAATCCAGCCGTGGCCGAAGTGGTTCAAGAATCGAAAATGATCCTTTCCAACATCTGTCAGCATCTTGGAAAACATGAAGCTGCGGTCGAGTGGTTAGAACAAGTATTAGACGACGACCCACAACACATTGGAACTCTCAACGATCTCGGCTACTTATGGGCGGACCAAAACAAACATCTAGCACGAGCCAAGAATATGCTTGAAGCGGCCGTTCACGCTCAACCAGAGAACAAATCTTACCGCGACAGTCTCGGTTGGGTCTACTACCGACTCGGAGATTTTCAGCGGGCAAAGATTGAATTAGAAAAAGCAGCCGCTGGTGACTCCGCGGATGGCGTGATCCTCGATCACCTCGGCGACACATTTCAGCAACTAGGCAATGTCGAGCGAGCACGGGAACTATGGAAGCAAGCGATCGATCAGTTTGATCCTGAGCGAGATGCGAAGCTTCAAAAAACAACACAAGACAAATTAGACAAGCCAACCACAATGAAATGATTTAGTACTATGGCAGGACACTCACACTGGGCAGGTATCAAACACAAGAAGGCTGCGATTGATAACAAACGTGGCAAACTATGGAGCAAGTTGTCCAAAGCAATTATCGTGGCGGCCAAATCGGGGGGGGGAGATGTCGACACCAATCATCGCCTGCGCCAAGCAATCCAAGACGCTAAAGATGTGTCGATGCCCAAGGACAATATCACTCGAGCGTTAAAAAAAGGTACCGGTGAACTCGGAGGTGGTAATGTTGAGGAAATTGTATATGAAGGTTACGCCAACCATGGAGTTGCCGTCATGTGCGATATCATGACCGACAATCGAAACCGGACCGCACCTGAAATAAGGAAGATGTTTGAAATTCACAATGGTAACTTAGGCGCGACCAATTGTGTCGCCTGGATATTCAATCGCAAAGGACTGTTTCTAGTACTTGCAGAAAATGTTACCGAAGAACAGTTAATAGAAGTTGCCTTGGAAGCCGGCGCTGATGATATCCGTGAAACCGGTGGGCAAATCGAAATCACCTGTGAACCAGAAGATTACACATCACTGTCCGATGCATTACGAACTGCGGAGATTGACGTTGAATCAAAACAAGTCACTCGTATTCCAAACAATACGATTGAGCTCGACGTCAATCAGGCACGACAAGTCATGAAGCTACTCGAAGCTCTCGATGACCATGCTGATGTTCAAAACGTCTCTGCCAATTTTAATGTCTCCGACGAAGTTCTGGCAGAACTACAGTCTGAATCCTAAACAGCTGCCAAATCTAGTTGTGTTAAATCGTGTGTGCCAATTAATGCTTGATCTGATCCCAATATTTTTCGAAGGCGCCTTCGTCGTGAAAATCTGGGCTGTTGTCTAGGTCATGACACGTTGTACACTGATGTTCCTTGGCCGCAGCGATTGACAGCCGCAGTGCCTGTCGAGCACTCAATAATTCACCGGCGTCCGCCACGTCATCAAGCATTTCTAGCCGCTCGAGCCGAACATGTTCACTCCCGGGGCCGTGACAATTTTCACAACCACTACCCGCTAAGTGTTGCGTCGCTGCCATGCTCTCAAACCCCGAAGAAAAGGGCGCATACTCACGCGGCTGCCACCCCGTAGTGTGACAACTGAGGCATTCTGGGTCATATTGTCGTGTGATCTCGGAACGCTCAGGGGGTGTGATCAATGATTGCGTTGCCTGCGCATGTGCTGAATCACTCCAAATATCAAACGCTTGCTGATGGCATCCCGCACACGCTTTGCTGCCAACAAAGGTATGCCCAGATTGATGCAATTGTGGTTTTATTCCCAACCCAGATAATCCCGCTCGTTGCAATTCCTCTTGGTATTGCTTGAAAAAGGACAACACCTGTTGGGAGTCCTTGTAAGTTGCATCCAGTGGAACTCGTTGATAGCGGAAACTGAGGATCCCGGTGGGGTCCGTAAACAAGCCAACGACCGAAGCATACATGCCTTTCACGCCAACTTCGACAAAACGGGTGGTCCCGCCCGGCAACGTTTCCATCGCATGAGGTGGTTCTCCTCCACTGCCTGCGGATACGACAAAATCAAATTGCGGGAATTTTTTTGCCAAAATGCGAGAATCGGAAAGTGTGTCATGAATCAGTAAAACGTTATAATCGCAATTAGCTTTTTTTATTTCCTGCAATGTCTGTTGCAAGCCCTGTTCAACGGATTCCAACACCAAGTCTTCACTGAAATTTTGTGCCGTCCATTGGTCAGCTAACAACGAGGTAACTCCGATCGTTTTGCCACCAAGTTCAATAATATTCAAACGCGGTAAGACACTGCGATCTAAAACTGCAACATTCGCACTGACGAACATTGATTTACCTTGTTGATCAGCGGCTGAAACAGCGAACAGTTCACCGGCGGGTAGCTTCAAGTCATTGGGCCCGAACGCCACAGCTTGATATCCCATCAGTTCCAACAACTGAGCTGTCAAGTTAAACTTCAATTCCGGTTGGCGGCCGAATCTGCGCACTTGATTCCCGATATCGATTCCGACGACGGGCCACCCACGATCCGTTAGCCCCTGTAGAAAAGTGTGCCGCCGCGCAAGGCCACCTTTTTGATGATCCAATCCGGTACAACCACAGGGCTCAACATACCCAATTTGCCGTCCCGTAAATACCATTATGCCAAGTGGATTAGACCAACCGTCAAATAGTGCTAACGGACCCAATTCCCCCACGATGGGAATTTGAGGTCCATCTGTTTGTGGAGGTTGGCTTAACTCCGCTGGTCTCGGCGGTTGTCGCAAAACACTGGAATTGCCATTTTCTGGTTCACCTTGAAAGACATTGGAGACATTTTCCCATACCAAACAAACCACAACAACAATGCCAACGCCCACTAAGACTTTGATGTTTTTATTCATTCGTGTTGCCTATCGATAGTATCCATACACGCTGCCCTGTGGAGCCCCTGCCCTGCATTGAAAGCATTCGCAGCAAACAAAGTACTATTATTGCGTAATTGAGAAAACAACGGAAATTGAAATCTCTGGTGTATTGGGATGCGTCGTTTTCACCACTAACTTCACGGCATTTCCTCGTTTACCCCCAATGAACTCACCTACAGCTTGACCCGGTTTGACGGTCAACAATAACTTGTGGTGCACGGTTTTTCCTTTGCCAACAACAGTGGCGGGCCCCAATTCAACATCTAAAACACCTGCTGGCGAAACAGATTCTACGCTAAAGGAAACATCGTCACGAAAAGCACCTTTCACCACCATGATTACGGTATGCTCCAACCCCGTTTCACTAGTAATTGAACCTAAATTCAACACGCCGAACAATTCTGGGTTGTCACCTTCGGATGCTCGAAAGCCTCTGCCAAAAATAGTAATATCTTGAACGACTTTACCATTTAAAAAGACATCCACCCGAGGGGCATCTGGTAGGTTTGTTTTTACTCGAATGGCTTGGCTAAACAGACCAGCTTTCATACCTGGTTTCAGTTTGACATACATTACTTGCCCACTCGTTGCGTGCGGTTCTTCAGCAACTTGTTCCGCCGACATCGGTTCAAAGCGAACTTCAACTAAATCTAAGGGAGTGGCACCTAACAATTCAAAATCGAGAACTTCAAGCCGATCCGCTGTATCCCGATAACAATAAAGTCCGGTCGTAGCGGTGTACTCTTCACCAGACGAAATATTGTTTATCGTCATCACTTCAGGTTTTGGCAAAACTGATTGAACAATTTGCCCGTGAACGACTAAACGCACTGAGCGATTCGCCGGATCGTTTGTGTATATTTCAGCCGATTGATTGAACTCGAATGTCGGTCCCACTTCTTTGGCGGTCCAGTCCAACTTAATTTCAACCGACTCGCCCGGAGCAATTACTCCTTGCCCCAATGAACTAAATGTACATTTACAAGTTGTCTCACCTTTTTTCAGAGATAACGGTCGCGTCCCGTCATTGCGGATGACAAACGTATGACTGCGAGTTCCACGCCGTTCCATACTGCCAAAGTCATATTGGTTTCCGCCAACAACCGTGGCAATCGGACGATCTTCGTTGTCTTCGTCCACGATCAGTTCAACGCCCATCATCTCAGCAACACTGTCCATCGAAATGGGTCGAAACTGTTCTTGGATTCCGGTATGTGTCCACCGCGCGTGAACCAACCCGACGCAAATACCCAAGGCGATTGTCATGACTATAGCGACTAATGTTTTCATTTTATATTGACTTTAAAGACCAAAAGGGGAGTTAAAAGTGGCGAGTATGCAACCACCGAAATCAGCCGAAACTCGTGCCCACGGCAGCTATATATTTAAGAAGTACTAGCTATGGAAGTTTAGCATATACGACCGACAAACGCTGACTGTATCTGTTTTCTTTGTTGATATACTGAAAAACCCCACGATAACCGAATCCGGTTATCGCAGGGTCATCAGTTTTTTTTCGGAGATAATCCGTCTTGTCACTGTTCTTTACGCACTTCCTGCACAAGCTGTTCGAGAGATTTTGCATTATTAATCGATATATTATTCTGCAATTTCCACGCTTGGTAATCTAGTTCAATAAAACGACGATTGATTAATTTAAACTCCAAATGTGGGTTTTGTTTGTTCAGGTCTAGCGCATGCTTGGCAGTTGCTACCGCCGTAGCCGACCCTAAAATCGATTCATAAACAGCGAGTCGCCCCCAACTATATGCGCTACTTGGAAAGAGTTCGACTTCCATTTTTGTTAGTTCAACCGCCCGTTGCAGCCAATTTTTTTCATCGGTCGCCTGATAGATTACAAAGCACTGTTGGGCAAGCGTACTGTGCAACGGATGACTATTGGCGTGCACCAATTTCACCTTTTCCATTGCTGCCAAATAATCTGTCATGCCAACAGACGTAAGATTCTGAGCCAGTCGATGAAACAACATATTGGTTTTCAGACCATAGGCTCGAGCAGACGCTGGATCGGCTGCAATTGCTGCGTCGACCGACTTCATGGCCCGCCCGCTTTGTCCCTGACCGTTGTAATACCGAGCATCCAGCAAATGCGCTGCAGATTGCGTCACTGGATGATGCCCCGTAAAGTGAAAAGTGCCAAGTACTAGCAGGGCCCCAACCAATATAGTACCCATCTGGTTTCTACTAATTTTCTTATGCCCCATTGTCGCCAAGGAAGCTGATGACGTTCCCTCACAATTCAACAACATGGCTAATAACATCCAGCCAGTAATCGACACTCCAGGAACGCTTATACCGCTCTGCATACTTAAGTTCAACAACCAGACCACAAATGCACCGCCAATTTGCACCCTCGTTAACGCACCATTTTCAACCCAATCTTGCAACATATAAATCGTGATCGCAAAAATCGGAAACCCAACATAAAGCACTCGGGGAGGAATCAACCCAGGTCCTAACGCATCCATAAATATCGCCAACACGATTCCCAATGCACCGCCAAAGAATATCTTTATGCTAGAAACTTCCGACCGTATTGGAAAATTGACTGCCACTGGTTTGAATATCCGTCTGATGGCAATGCCCAACACACTGAGCATCAATAAGGCAACCGGTGTTCCAAACGACGTCCAAATTTCGAGGATCGCATTATGGGGGTCAGCAATTGCCTCGGAAGCTGCGGGTAACTTGTAGGCCATGTAGGCGTCACGAAAATTTCCTGTACCAACACCCCACAGCCAATGATCGGCAACCATCGCCATGGAACTGCGCCAATATTCAATACGATAGAGCAGGCTATTTGGTGCTTCAGAGAGAACTTCTATATCGAGTCGGTTCGTAAACCAGGCACACCCCACAGCAACCGCTAATAGCACACCGGTCAGACAAAGTCCGCGAGCGATACGTTGACGACTAACTTTAAATTGTACGACCGCCAAATATACTGCGCCAATCAAAACAGCACACCACGCAGATCGGCTTTTGGTGAGCAACAAACAGACGGAAATAATAAAGACAAGTATCAATGATTTCACGATGGTCGACCGCGACAGTAACCTGCGTTGGACCGTAATAATCATCCCTAAAATAATAAGTAACCACGGTGCCAAAAAACCCGCTAGCGAATTGGTGAGAGAGAAAGTAACAAATGGTTCGGGACTCTGTAGACGACTTTCAAAGTGATGTCGCGTTGGAGAACCGACCGCGGCATCGCCGATGCCTGCCTGTTGCAACATTCCCATGCGTTCCATCTCATTGCTATTGAAATACTCCATTCGCAGGTTGGGAATTTGCACCAGCGAATCGTATATTCCCACACAGGCAATCGTCGTAGCCGCCGCTAGCATGACAACAACAATTGCTCGCATCTCACGACCGGGACGCAAGCATTGCAAGCACAACGTAAACACTGCGGCAAACCCAGTCCATTGCCACAGTCCGTTGAGCGACATACGCTCGTCACCCGTTCCGCGTGTCGCCAAAAAACTCACAAACATGACGGTCACGCTGGCGAGCAGCAAAAGTAAGGTGCGATCGACACGCAGCATGCCGTCACGGTACCGAACATGGCATACCGCCCATAACAGCAGCAATCCGAACCAAGCCCATAACGGCCAAGTCATCAACCCTTCACCCACCGATGTACTGTCACCAGTCATGAATGCTGATGACGTGAGCAGCGATACGCACCCGATCAACAACCATTGTTGCCAACTGCTTGCCAAATGGTGTTTTGCGTAATCCAACTGTTTACCAGATGATGCCATGCTAATGCAGATTCTCCCGTCAATCACCAAGGTCGGTCTTTGACCGACTGCGGGCTGTATTTTCCAATATCGCAATTAACGATAAAACAAAAAAGGTCATCAGGACAATAAGAATCGAACCAAATAAATTAACTTGTGGTAACAGAATCGCCGCCAACCCAGTTGTCGCCGTTGTCAAATACATCGTTAATACTGCTCGGCCACGCGACAAACCCAGTTCG
>Ga0233439_10004578_pt1 | contig 13282 bp, 8 predicted proteins | sample SI_123_September_6_FD_182713 | JGI IMG/M metagenome (GOLD analysis project Ga0233439, IMG submission 182713) | Seawater microbial communities from Saanich Inlet, British Columbia, Canada - SI_123_September2016_100_MG | ecosystem: Environmental > Aquatic > Marine > Inlet | place: Canada: British... | reverse complement strand
AAATGAAATGGTATGCTGCTTGAGATGGTGATAAACGAGAAATTGGTGGCAATACACCAAATGCATCACAGGTTAGGAAAATTACGTTTTGTGGATGTCCGCCTTTGGAATCTCCAGTTCTATTTTCAATAAATTCAATTGGATAAGAGCCGCGTGTGTTTTGGGTCTTGGATGTGTCAGTGAAATCAGGAACTCCGTTTTCATCCAATACTACATTTTCTAATACACTACCAAATTTACGTGTTGTAGCAAATATTGCTGGCTCATCTTCTTCGGACAAGTCAATCAATTTAGCATAGCAGCCGCCTTCAAAATTGAATACGCCATTGCTTCCCCAGCCATGTTCATCATCACCAATAAGTGCGCGCTTTGGGTCAGCGGAAAGTGTTGTCTTTCCTGTCCCGGATAATCCAAAGAAAATTGCAGTGTTTTCACCAGTAGTATTGGCAGAACAATGCATAGGAAGGATGCCTTTCTTTGGTAAAATCAGATTCATTACAGAGAAAATAGATTTCTTTACTTCTCCTGCATATCGTGTTCCTCCGATTATTACTTCCTTTGCTGCATAATTTACAATAACAAAACATTGTGAAGCCAGACCGTCTTTTTCGGCATCCGCTTCAAAATGTGGCGCATGGAATACTGTGAATTTTGGTTCATGGGTCTCAAGTTGCTGTTCACTTGGACGGATGAACATGTTGCGAGCGAATGCATTATGCCATGCAGTTTGATTGATTACTCGAATTGGTAATGCCTCTGAAAAGTCAGCGCCACAATACAAGTCTTGAACAAAAAGAGCGTCTTGGGCTGATAAGTATTCGACTACTTTTGCGCGCATCCTTTGGAAGGTGTCTTCATCGCATGAAATATTGACATCACCCCAGTTAATATCGTCATGAGTTGAAGGTTCGTCGACGATAAATTTGTCATTTGGGGAACGTCCAGTTCTCTCGCCTGTTTCGGTAACTAATGCCTTATCTGCGCTGTAAACCCCTTCACCGCGCTGATGGGCAATCTCGATTAGAGCCTTAGCTTCAAGGTTCCAATGTATTAATCCGGATGGGCTAATCCCGTTTTGTGAGAGGGCTCCTGAAGGAGTCCCGATGGTGCCTGCCATGTGTGGGCCTTCTGCCGACCCTCTTTGTCCCTTTTGGTCAAAATAGAGTTCATTATTGCTGCAAAAGCACCTAAGAACAGGTCCAAAAGATGATTATTGCATTCGAGAAGTTCGTTAGTTTCTATTAGTAATATTACAATAAACTCACAAGAGTTGAAGGGGTGAATCCGTTCATGGCTACGCCATGAGTGATGGAGGAGCGGAGGAAAATGCGCCCTCGTCTACCAATTCTAATCGCGATGAGGTGCTTCGCAAGAAGGATTTTAATCGGGCAACGGGGCTAGATATTTCATCATTTATGGTTGTTGATGATAAACCTAAAGTGCATACTCAAAGCGAAGTACTCACGCAGCCCGAAAGCAATGTTGAAGAGGATATCGCAGTTGGCCAAATGACTGAAATCTTCAGCCGTAACGATGGGGCTTCCAACCAACCTGGCGCAATACAACGCGATGGTTCGGTTGCTGGTCCTGGCGAACTTGATTCCGTCACAGATATTGCAGTGCATGGTGAAAAACAACTCAGTAAAGGCATGATGGTTGCCATGATTGTCATTTGGACTATGATTGGGACGCTGATAGGGACCAGCCCTGATATTCCCCCACTGCTGAGTTTATTCGGATTAGTTTCGATGGCGGTCTTCGGATTGTATTGTGGAGAAAATTGGATTCCTAAAAATCACATGAGATTACTTGGCGTTACCTGGGTCATAATTTCAATGAAATTATTGTATGGGTTAGCGCTTGATGCATGGCACTGGGGATGGTTAGATGCATCGCCTATTGGTTCATCCCAAACATTAGGGATTGGCCTATTGACTTTAGTTGGATTCAATATTGCAATCGCCCAACGCCATGATGAAGATGCAATCGCTGCCCAAGCAACAATTGTTTTGATGGTGGTTGGAAGTGCAACCGGTGCGATTTATGGTGAAGTGGGTATTGCCGCAATGATCGGTTTAGGAACGATAATGTTTCATGCACTGGCCATTCTAAGGAATTCTGGTAATTTAGCATCTCTAGGTATTGCTGTATCCTATTTGTGGATAGGTGTTCACTCAATATCCAGTGGATGGAATCTGTTTGGATTAGAAATATTATCATTCGATGATGATTTGCTTCTGTTCCTCTTGATGGCTGGAGTCACTGGAACCAATGCAGCCATGGCAGCACATTTCGTAAAAGCAGATAATTGGTTTTCAGATGGATTGAATGCCCTTGGATTGGGCAAGCCAGGGTTGTGGGCCGTATCGGTTAGCCTAGGGATGTTTGGAGCGTTGTTAGCCATTGCCGCACACCGTTTGGAAACCGGTTATGCCATCGCACAATTGGTCTTACTAATTACCGCATTTACCGCATCATATCTAGTGGTCAGGGGAGTTGAATGGTCACAAATTGTACCTTATGTAATCCTTCCAGCACCTTTGCTTCTCGGCATGCTATCTCTTCTTGTTACTAGCGCATTTTCAGTTGATTTACCGTGGGGATTGCAACCTTATACTCTCTATGCTGTTTTCACTTCGATATTGACGAGTGCTGTGCTGTTGAAAAATCAAACCGTGGTTTCCGACCATGTATTATGGATGGGTGGAATCGCCATCATCATTCTTCTAACATTGTTAATTCCGGCAAATGATTCTGGAACTGGCGCTCAGACATTGTTGATCTCACAAGGATTTGTTTGGGGGGGCTTGGCTTTCTTAGCCCTCAATCGTGATTCCCCTTCAATAGCGGGAGTTGCGGTATTGGCGCCTTGGGCGTGGGTGTTAATCTTCGCTACCGATGCTGAAAATCGCCTAGTATCCTCTGATTTCATTCCCATTAATATTGAACAATGGGACTTGGCAATTTGGATGAGTTTTCTTGTTTTACAACAAGTTTCCGTCAATATAAAACAAGGTGGCGTAGGAATAAACCTCGCTGCACGTTTGCTTGGTTTATCAGAAATTGGAGCAAGAATGAGAGATTCTGGATTGTTGAAATTATGGAATATGAGTTTCATTCTAAGCGTATTTACGATTTGGGCGGTTGCACGGCCTGACGCATTGCCGGCAATAGGACTTCTTTGTACATTCGGCGCTCTTATCATCTCACATTCATACATGGTGTATATTGGCAAACACGATGGTAAGCCACGCACACTGATGACAATTTGGGGAGTATTTGCAATTATTCTCTCTTACTCATTTGGATTTGGTGGAATCTTTGCCATATTCCTTATAATCGCAAGTTTACTTCTGCTACTCCATGGCGATAAACTGCGCAATAACAATGCCCATTTTGCTGAAATTGAAGCAGCTGAAGCCCTACCAGGGCAATTACTCTCTTTGATGATGGGACTTCTCGCGGGACTATTCATCGTAATAGCGCTAAAACCTCTCAATCAGCAAGATTTAGCGGGGGGAGAAATGCTGCCAGATGCAGTCAGTAATCTATTGATTTTGGTATTTGTTTCATATGTTGGTTTGGTACTATATTTGCAAAGAGCAGCAAAGGTCGAGAAGATGTTGCCTCCTGCTTTAGCAGCAATATTCCTAATCGTAATGATGGGGGTTGCAGGAAAAGCCGAAGAGGTTGCAATAGTCGATACTCTAACGCTGGTTGCCTTCATGTGCTCTGGTGCATATTTGGCATTCCAAGGAGAGGTGCGCTCCGGCTTACGAGCGCTTGCAAGAAAGGAAGACCGGCTTGCTGAAATCCAACAAAAACAACAACGGATGCAAGAATTGTTGCAAACCTCAGAACAAGGTAGTTCAAATTCATTAGATAGCAAGGCCGATAATAAATCTAATTTGCGATTGATTGATACTCAAATGCTGGACTTAATAGAAAAACAGCGCAAGCGTTCAAAACGCTCGGGATCTATTGGAAAATACGATTTGGAAATTGGAGATATTCATCACCGCCCTACTATTGTGATGACTTTCTTAGCGGTTACAATATTGGTTTCAACATGGTTTTCATTTACCACTATGGCGGGTTTTCTCGCTCTAGGATTCAGTGTGTCAATTTCAATTCTATTCATCACATTATCGCGCTTGAGAGCCAATCAAATCGGATTGCGCCTTCCTGATTTTATGGGAATTGAATTACCCGTTGCCATTTCAATGTGTGGCCTAATATTGGTTCACATCGCGGGTAGGGTTTCTCAATCGGTAGTGACTCTTGGAGACACCTATCACCTATTGCTGTTATTTTCAGGTCTAGCGGTACTCGCAGGAGTTGGTCTGATGGGAAGAAACGACCTTGGAGTTCGTATTCCAAATGCCTTGGAAGGTGTGATTTATCTATTTGCATTTGACAGAATATTAGCATTACTAGTAGGTGGAGAAGTGCCAATTCCTCTGCAAGTGGATCCTTTCGCATACTCTCAATCAATGTCCTGGACTGTTCCAATATTGATTTTGGAAGTTCTAATATTGGCTGCCGTATTATTGTTTGACTGGGTCGAAGCACAGCGTCTATCGCGTCAACTTCCAGACCATAGGGGTGCAGCAGGACGTGGTGCTTGGGTAATGGCGACATCCTTGCTATCATTTGGACCTGCAGGAATTCTCGCAATTGTATTGACAATTCGCAGAGGAGTGAATTGGACTCAGCCAGCAGCAGCATTAACCGCATGGTTGGTCGCCCCTTTGATGGTCTTCGCTACCTTGTTTTGGCTACCAAATTTACTCTCTATGGCAAATCCACTAGATTTGTCTGAAATAGCAATCGCCTTTGGAATTGTTTCGGTTATTTTCTCGGCATGGACAGTCGTTTCTCGTCAAGGGCTTTGGCTAACATCAGGTCTTTGGGCAAGCCATTTGCTAATATTGCCAGCGGCTATTGCAATGAGCAATTTGCTATTCGTAATCATCGCTGCATTCTTACTCAGCGCCACCGCATGGGTTAGTGGAATTCTAACATTGAGAAAAGGTTGGAGAATTGTCGGAGCATCCGATTTACTTTTGGGAATATTATTTGGTGGAATATTCTTCATATCAGGAGCAGGCGTTGGTGCGATTCTCATCGTACTATTCGGCTCAGCAGCATTGCTTGGAACAATTACTTACCTAACTCAAACCTACGAAGGTTCTCTTTCAGACGATTAATTCACAAGCTCATCTTGAGTGAAAGAAGTGTTGAAATTTCATTAAGAATATTTTCCATTGGGGAATAATCTAGGCCAATGCCAAGTCGGAGTGAAATACTAATTTTGGCTTGAGTCCCAGAATTACGAATTCCTAAAGAAAGTGGGCGGTCGTCCAGTAATGCCTCGATTAGCATTAGATTATTCTCGCCATCCAAACCATGCCGATTCCAATGGGTTAATTCACCGAGTTTATTCAACTCACTGAATGCGATGTTCGCTACATCGTCGGATAATTGATTCCTGCCATCCCATCGATTTCGGTCAACATTTGAAATTGATACTCGCTTCTTCCAACCGCGAATCATCTCATCGTTGCCAATACAGGATTTTGCCAATAAATATGTTGTAAGTGTAGCAGCGCCATCGCCAACCAGGGACCATTTATTTTCTAAATTAGGGTGCCTGCTCGGTAATACGACGTGGCCTGAATCTTCTACACCGAATAATTTGGGCATATCTTTGCCTGCTAATCCTCTCTTGCGCAATTCAACACTGAGCCAACGGTCACCAACTGCTGTTTCACAGGTTTTAATTTCCAAAGCGGAATTTGGATTGCTCAATAATGCCAAATCTGATTCGATGCTTGCTGCCAAATACCAGTGTGAATTAGGTTTGTTTTTCGCAGCAGCCTTTAGCAATAAGTCTGCGATTGCATCGCCGTCTACTACTTTGTAGCCGGTTTCTGTTGCTTCTATCAGTAAGCATCTATCGCCATCTCCATCCAATGCTGCACCTACTACGGTTCCTGCGGAAGCAGGTTGAACGTTTCTTAGCAACAAATGTGATTCGTTCATCGCTTGTTCAAATGTCCAAGTATCTGTAGGTGATAATTCGCCAGCACCGCAGCCATCATTCATCGCTTTGGCATCATGGCTTACCTCTTTGCAATGGATTCCTTGTTCGCTTAACCACTGGGCAAACCAAGTTGAAGGAGCGCCTTTTGAACAATCTAATATCAATGGATTGGCAATGTTTGTATGTGTAAGAGATGTGCCAAAATCCGTCCATGTTGCCATACGTTGAGTAAGCCACTGGGTGTGTTGTTGTGGCGCCCAAGCGCCCTGCTCACTAAGATTGATGTCGGCCTTAGAAAAATTATCGCGGTCGATGTCATCAATTTCTCTTTCTTCCTGTGCTAACGCTTCGGCGATTAGTGAAATTTCATCTTCTAATTGTGGACTTGTTTTGTATCCTTGGTTATCAAAAACCTTGATGCCCGAATCTGAAACAGGATTGTGCGAGGCAGTGATCATACAACCAAGTCTTGCATTATTTTGTAAAATTGAATAATGTAAAAGTGGAGTTGAACAAATACCTATGTGGATTACTGAACATCCAGCAAGACGTAGGCCGAGGGTCAAATTTGCAACCAACTCTTCGTTGCATGGGCGCTGGTCCCAACCGACTACTACGGTTGTTCCTTCTCCCGGCATCGTATCGCTAACTCTTGCCAATGATTCGCCAACAAGACGCATCAAGGTTGAGCAGATGACCCTCTCTTGGTGCAAGGCTTCAATAGCTGCTTTTTCGGTGGAATTGGCAGTTACAAACCTTCCACGGATGCCATCAGTTCCGAAAAATCGCCTGACCTGTGTCATAAAATCACCAATATTTGTCACTGATTTAGGAATGCTTTGAAGTCTGGTGAATCCCAGTAATTGTAGAATTTGGAGAAACCATGCTATTTGGCCCAAGCACAACGCCTGGATTTGTCACACTATTGCAACCCAGTTGGCAACCTTCGCCCAGAATTGCTCCGAACTTTCGCAACCCCGTACCGAGCCTTTCACCGTTCCAGCGCGTGAATACTTCACCGCCATCATTTCTTAGGTTACTCAGTTTTACACCTGCGCCCAGATTAACTGAACCGCCTAATATTGAATCACCAACATAATTGAAGTGGGGTGCTTTCGCACCAGGTAGTAGAATTGAGTGTTTTACTTCCGAACAATGCCCAACAACTGCATCGCGACAAATCCACGAGTTTTCTCGAATGTATGCGGCATGACGAATTTGTGCGTTCGCACCAATGTAACATGGGCCAATAATGTGTGCACTAGGCCCGATAACTGCTGAAGGGTCAATGAAAATCATCCCTTTAGAATCATCAAAAGTTGCATCAATATTGCTTATGTCCATGTTTTCTTGACCTTTACATTGGTCGAGCAAAATCATCAATTGTGTTTTCAAACAGTTATCACCGCTTGGCTCAAGAATTTGCCAAGCTGGTTGTGAAATTGAAAATGAAGGGGTGCCCATTTCAGATTCATCAAGGCTTGGGAAGAGTTTCTCAGCCGTAGTAATCTCAGGCCATTGCATAAACAGCCCTAAGAGTTAATCTTCAAAGAACTTGGTATTCAAGCAGCAGTCAAATGATAGATTCTTTTTCCTGTTGTGTTGTCTAATTTGAATCCGATGATCCCCGCCAAGTATCTTGGAATGAACAAACCAATTTTACGAGTCGTTAATCCATGATTGCGCATTCTTTTTTCATTTGAGAGAAAACTGACAATGTCTGCTGCACAGCAACCAGGAGAAATTTCAACATAATCTATAATTTCAAGTTTTAATCGATTTAATCTCGCTTCTTTCTGTGAACCCTTTCCTCGCATCTTAATCAGTATATATTTTGTTAAACGTAGTATATCAACTAAACAAGGGGGTGCTTGGGGACCCCTACAATTTCAGTGCTCTCAAAAGACTATGTGTCAAGAGTTTGACCCCTATTTGTTAAGAACCGTCGTAGTGGCAGGCAATTTGTCTGCTGGCCCGAAGTCATTGGGACTGAGGAGGACCAGGGGCGGAGGACCACCTATGGGAATAGCACAGAAACTAGCATCCAACCAAAAACAAGTAGCAATTTCAGAGTTTTTTGAAAAGAATAAACATTTCCTCGGTTTTGATTCTCTCGCCCGTTCACTAATCACTGCTGTAAAGGAATCAGTAGACAACTCTCTTGACGCTTGTGAAGAGGCTAGAATGCTGCCGACTCTAAAGATTCAAATTAGCAAAATAGATTCTAAGAAAGATATTATTGAAATGAAAACTACTGACAATGGACCTGGAATTCCGCAAAAAAGTGTTGAGAAGGTATTCGGGCAACTATTGTTCGGTTCAAGGTTTCACGCTATTCGCCAATCAAGAGGTCAGCAAGGAATAGGAATTACTGGCGTTGTAATGTATAGTCAATTAACTACCGGCACCCCTACACATGTGCGCTCAAAAATCGCTACTGAGCCAACAGCATCTGTGGTTGACATCGGCCTAGACACCCGCAAAAATAAAGCTACAAAATCTAATTCGGGTAGAGAAATATGGCAAACCGACAGTGGCGAATTTGTAGAACATGGGCTTGAAATTACTTGCAGAATGAAAGCGAAGTATCAGAAAGGGCGCCAATCCGTTTGGCAATACCTGCGAATGACTAGCATCGTCAATCCTCACGCCGATATTACATTCATTGACCCTGAAGGCGAAGTTCATCATTGGCCAAGGGTGACTGAAAGATTACCCGGCAAGGTTGAGAGTATCAAGCCTCATCCTCATGGAATTCACCTTGGCCAATTACAACGAATGTGCAATGAATCTCAAGATTCTCGAATGACTGTTTTCTTGAGAGGAAGTTTTTCTGGAGTTTCGTCTCGTTCTGCCAAGGAACTATGCGAAGCGTCTGAAATTGATATCAAGGCCAAACCCAAGAGCCTCAAACCAGAACATGTTAGAGCGCTATTAGAATCAATGCAGGGCGAGAGGACTATCGCTGGAAAACCTGTCAAACTTCTCAATCCACCAACTAATTGTTTATCGCCAATTGAAGAGATGCTCATCAAAAAAGGTCTTTCAAAAACTATTGATTCAAGATACATTATCACTATGACAAGGACACCTTCTGTAGCCAACGGTAATCCTTACCAAGTTGAAGTTGGATTGATTTTTGGCGGCTCAATGCCTGCTGATAAGCACGTTGAGGTATTACGATTCGCCAATAGAGTTCCTTTGATGTACCAACAGGGTGGCTGTTTGCTAACCAAAGCCATTGAAGCGGTTAATTGGAGACAATATGGACTTGACCAAGCGGGTGGAAAGGGTCTACCCAAAGGTCCTGCTGCAATACTTGTTCATCTTGCCAGCACCAATGTACAATTCACTTCTGAAGCAAAAGAAGCACTGGCCGAAAATGGCGAGGTAATGGAAGAGGCAAGAAAAGCCATAATGGAAATGGGTAGAGGTTTGAAAAAGCATCTACAAAAGAAGAAAAAGATGGCTAAAACGCAAGAAAAGTTTGAACTTATCAATGACATTTTACCGGCGATCGCTGAAAAATCCGCCCAAATTCTTGAACGCCCAATTCCCGAATTATCTGGCTCAATTACCAAGATTATGTCGGCGGTAATCAGTGAAACACAAACAACTTGGAATAAAGAAACTAAGATGGCCGATGTTGAAATAGTATTATTCAATTATACAAGTAGGGCGCGTTCATACACAATTTTGTGCACATGGCCTGAGAAATTTGGTGCTAGTCTTGTCAATAATGAGATGGGTGGCAGAAAAGAAGCAACTGGTGTTTGGGCGTGGAAACTTGCCACCCTAGACCCTGGTGAAAGGGTCACTCTCAACTACTCCTTGGACGGATTAGAAAAAGGCGATTGGACTGAAACAGATGTTTTCTATCGTGGTTCTCAAGAAGTAATAGGTGCTACAAAGATGGATGAGAAATTCTTGGAAGAGATTCGTCAACAAGAAAAAGCACTGAAGGAAGCAGGGATTGTAAGCAATGAGAGTGAAAATTTGCAAGAGGATGTCGCTGAAGATGCTGAGGGAATCCCAATGGATAAACCAACTGTTGAAGCCCCCGAGGGCCAACAGACCTTGTTCGGAGGTGAGAATTGATGGTACGAAGACATTCACCTGAAGAAACAAAAGTTGCAATGCACAAAGTTGTCGCTGAAATGTATGATAAAATTGTCAAAGGCGAGCCTCCGACCATGACATTACCTGTTAGAACAAAAAATAATATTGGATTTGATTCTAAATTAGGAGTTTACAAATATGGCAAAAAGCGCTCCATTAGAGATGCTACGAGTTTGGGTTCTGCTAAACAACTGCTAAGAGCATTGCACGTAGTTGAGTTCATCGAACAGATGATAGATGCTGGAAAATCCTCAACACTCAGAGAAATGTACTATATTTCTGAAAGTTGGGGAATGGGTAAATTTGGTACCCAGAATGATTCTAATAATCTTGCAGAGGATTTAGAAATCGTAACAAAATGCTTGCGTGAAGATTTCAAGTTAAGACCTGAAGAAGATGGTGCTAGAATGATTGGCAATCTAACATTACGCGAAAGAAATCGCCGCGGCGAGTGGATGAGAATCAATGCGCGGGATGATGTTGGAGATTCAGGATATGGAGTTCCATACAATGTTGAAGAAGAGAAGATAGAATTGCTAGAGCACGATATTGATTTCATCATGGCTATTGAGACTGGTGGTATGTTTGACCGTCTTATTGAAAATGGATTTGATGAAGATTACCGCTGTGGATTGTTGCACCTTAAAGGCCAACCTGCACGTTCAACTCGTAGGATAATGAAGCGTATGAGTGAAGAGTGGGATTTGCCTGTAATCGTCTTCCTCGACGGTGATCCTTGGTCATTCAGAATCTTTGCTTCCATTGCTTATGGTGCGATTAAGACCGCGCACATTTCTGAATATTTGGCAACTCCGAGCGCTAGTTATCTTGGTATTACTTCCGATGATATCGTTGCATATGATTTACCGAGTGATGATTTGTCAAGTAAGGATATTGAAGCGTTGAAGGCAGAATTATCTGACCCTCGATTTGCTGATAGTTGGTGGCAAGATCAAATCAATATGATGCTAGACCTTGGAAAGAAGGCTGAACAGCAATCCTTGGCAAAATATGGTCTTGATTTCGTTACCGATACTTACCTTCCAGAGAAATTGAAGGAGCTTGGATTGGCTTAATTATCTACGCAAGCCTTGAATTGGGAAGAGGTAAGAGGGGATAATATGCAGCAAGCAAGTAGTCGTTGGCCACGACGATTTCTGATTGTTGCATTGTTGATTACATTGATTGGTTCGATTTTACTCGCAAGTAACACCGATGAGTTAGATTCCGTTTTTGACCCCCGCCTGAATAATGAAGTAGAATTTCAGGGTGCGGAAACACAAACTGTCAACATTAGCAGTGGGTGTTTTCGCGCAATATCAATTACTGGAGAAGCCGATTTTGAAGTCACATTGACTAAATTAGATGGTTCAGCAAGAGTCGGTGAAGCGCTTAGCAACAAAAATTGTATGCCCGATTACCAAGCGATGTCAAGTGATCAAACCAATTTCAAAACAATCGCATCCTGGCAGGTTTCTGAGTCTGCAGAATATGCACTTGACATTGAATGTAGTGATTCCGCAGATTGCCAACAGCAAGTTGGTTGGTTTGTTTCAATCGATGATATTCAATATGGGATGTTCGGGTCAAAGAGTTTGATTATTGGTACTTCCATGTGCTTGATGGGAATATTGTTATTGCCACTATCTGCAATTCTAATGGCCGCTAATAAGTCAAAGGGAAAATCAAAATTAATGATGGTCAATGCAGATGGTACGCTAACGCCAATAACAAATCTAAATGATGCTACAGTTCAACAATTCAATAATGGAGAGATGGTGCCACAAAATGACAATAATGTCGCTGGGCCTTTTGCTGATTCTCCAATAACTATGGGCGAAACAGTCGCTGGGCCATTTGCTGATTCTGGCATCGGAGCCCAAGATGGTTCTTTTGTTGATGGAACCAGTGATGTTCAACGAGGAACGATGATGACTACCGACCAAGTTTATGCCTTGATGCGCGGTGATGTTGAAGGTGCTAGTGAACTCTTTCAAGACCCTTTTTTGACCGCTAAGTTACAACAAACCCCATCTGAAAAACAACAACAAATTCAGCAACAAGAAAATGATATTTTAATTTCATCTTGGGATGAAGGAGATTCAGATACAGCCAATTCAATAGCACCTGTATCTGCAGTTTCACACAACAAAAGAAAACCAATTTCCTCGAATAAAGAAGTTAACAAGTCCGAGGATGATTCGGACTCTTGGAAACAATGGGATGAAATGTAATTTTGCGACGCATTCAAAGGGGTCGGCCATCTACATAACCATGAGTTGAGCAGTGATGGACGATATTGACCTCGCGTTATACCTTCTTCAAAACCGTGTCAGAAGACAGATTTTGGAACGTTTGGTCAGAGAACCACACTACCCAATGCAACTTGCCGAAATCATTGGAGTTAGTCAACAAGCCATTATGAAACACTTGAAGGAATTAGAGAAAGGTGATTTTGTAAAGCGAGAAAAAGTTCCTAGTGAAAAGGGTGGGCCTCCAAAGACAATCTTCAGTGTACGCAAGGCTCTGTCATTACGGATTGACTTGGGTCCTGATTTATTCAATTGTGAGCATCGGAAACTTCCAGCTGGAGGGCCAATGCGATTGTCCGGAAGATTACCTGCATCGAGTATGGCGGTGGTTGAATTGGTTAGTGGTAGGAAGAAGATTGCTGTTAGTGAAGGTGTAAGTCATCTTTCTCACCTCAATGAAACCCTTGAGCAATTAGACCAGCAAAGAGATGCTGTTATCGCATTACATCAGCATATTCGCAATCGTATCTCAGCCGCTGTTGATAGTGACTTTGACAAATATGAACAGAGAGCAATGATTCATAGTATCATCGAAGCGCCACAGCAAAGATTGGATCTCGCTAGTTTGTCCAAAGAGTTACAACTCGGACAAGCGCAAATGAATGTCTTGCTTGAAGAAGTTCAACTCAAGATTGAAAGGCAGATTTCCGAAAGGGCTGGCCATATCATCGCAACTACCAACAATAGTAATTTGCGATGGTGGCTACCTGTCAAATCAAAGAGATAGGATTGAACTGAACATAACATGGGCCGCAGCCCATGCTATGAAACACATTCATCATTGCATTATTCAACTGTCTATTTC
>Ga0233439_10004576_pt1 | contig 13285 bp, 12 predicted proteins | sample SI_123_September_6_FD_182713 | JGI IMG/M metagenome (GOLD analysis project Ga0233439, IMG submission 182713) | Seawater microbial communities from Saanich Inlet, British Columbia, Canada - SI_123_September2016_100_MG | ecosystem: Environmental > Aquatic > Marine > Inlet | place: Canada: British... | reverse complement strand
TTAGGGCTGTGACTGTGTAATCTATATTCATACGAATCAGTTTGATTATGAATCTAGCCTTTGTTATTTACAAGTAAATTATGAACCAGATTAAGCTATTTATTGAGCTCACAAGATTAGGAAGGCCTGTTGGTTTCATGCTTTTGTTTTGGCCATGTCTTTGGGGGCTTACAATAGTTTATGATTTTAATTCAGATTTATTAAATTACTTTTTTTATTGTGCGCTTTTTCTTTCAGGCTCAGTGTTAATGCGCTCAGCAGGATGCATAGTAAATGATATAGCAGATAAAAATTTTGATAAAAAAGTTGAAAGAACTAAAAATAGACCCATTGCATCTGGTAAAGTTTCTGTAAAGCTTGCATCAGTATATGCTTTATTATTATGTGGTGTTGCTTTTTTAGTATTAATTAATTTTAACAATTTTACGATCTTAATGGCTTTAATCTCGATGCCATTAGCTTTTACATATCCATTAATGAAAAGAATTACTTATTGGCCGCAATTATTTTTAGGAATTACATTTAATTACGGGTTAATTTTAGCCTGGATTTCAATTTCAAACGAAATTTCTGTAGTTCCAATTATATTTTATCTTGGAGCCATATTTTGGACACTAGGCTACGACACAATTTATGGGTTTCAAGATATTAAAGACGACGAGATAATAGGTGTGAAATCAACTTCAATAAAGTTTAAAAAAAATCCAAAAAAATTTTTGTATATTTCATACTCTTTATTTATCTCATCCTTGTTTTTAATTGGGATATTGATGCAATTTAAGATCTATTATTTTTTATTTATGATAATTCCAATTCTACATCTATTAGTTTTTCAAGTTAAAAAATTAAATACTGGTTTATCTAATGATTGTTTAACTAAATTTAAAAGTAATAATTTGTTAGGATTAATAATTTTTATAAATATTATTGTTGGAAAATTAATTTAAATAAAATGATAAAATCAAAAATATTCAAAAGACTCTATCAAGACTATACAAAAAAATTTATTGGTAAAATTTTATTAGCTGCTCTTTTTTCTATAATAGTTGCTTTAAGTACTTCAGTAACAGCATGGCTTTTAGATCCAGCAATAGAAAAAATATTCATTAACAAAGATCAAACTTTGATTATTTTAATTCCACTAGCAATTATTATTGCTTTTAGCGCAAAAGGTATTTCCCTTTATTTTGCAAAACTTCTTATGATTAATGTATCTGAAGAAATTAAAAAAATTTTGCAAACAGATATGCTCAAATCTTTTATTAAGGCAGATACTGAAATTATTGAAAGCAAACACTCAGGTAAATATATTTCAAATTTAAATTTTGATGTAAATCAAATCACAAGAATGCTAGCCGAAGCATTTCTAAGTATTTTCAAAGACGGTCTTACATTAATAGGGTTGCTTTGTGTGATGTTTTTGCAAAACTGGAAACTTTCCTTAATTGCAATTATTATGATACCACTTGCCTCAATCACTGCAAAAATTTTAGGAAAAAGAATGAGTAAAATTTCAACTCAAGCACAAGAAAAATCTGGAGATTTAAATAGATATTTAATTGACCTTTTTAAAAATCATAAAATTATTAAAATTTTTCAAAGAGAAAATTATGAGGAAAATAGATCTGAGTCATTTGTTAATGATTTGAAAGAAAAATCTGCGAAAATTTCAGCTGTTTATATTAGGTCTGCACCAGTGATGGAAATATTAACAGGCATAATGATCGCAATTTTGATATTCTATTCTGGAAAATTGATCATTAGTGGCGAGTTAGCAATTAACAATTTTTTTTCATTTCTTGCAGCAATGATGCTTGCATATCAGCCTGTAAAAACACTTACAAAAGTTAATATTGCTATAGCCCAAGGTTTTGCCGCCGCAGAAAGAATTCTTCCAATAATAGATATTAACAATGAAATAAATTTAAATGAAGATAAGGATAAATTAAATATTTCTGAAGGAAATATAATTTTTGACAATATTAACTTTACCTACAAGTCTAATTTAGCAAACAAGGTTTTACAAAATATTTCTGCAGAATTTACTGGTGGTAAAATGACAGCTCTAGTGGGTCATAGTGGATCAGGAAAATCAACATTATTAAATATGATACCAAGAATTTATGCTCCAACTTCAGGAAATATACGTTTAGATGATCAAGATATATCAAAATTTAATCTATCATCTTTAAGAAGCCAGATATCTATAGTTGATCAAAACACAACATTATTTGACGACACAGTTTTGAACAATATTAAATATGCTAGACCAGAGGCTAGCAATGAAGAGGTTTTGGAGGCTGCAAAACAATCCATGTGTAAAGAGTTTATTGATAATTTAGAGAATGGCTTTGAAACCATGATTGGTGAAAATGGAGTAAAATTATCTGGTGGAGAAAAACAGAGACTATCAATAGCTAGGGCTTTCTTAAAAAAAAGTAAAATAATATTATTAGATGAGGCGACCTCATCATTAGACTCTGAAACTGAAGAAAAAATTCAAAAAGCATTAAGTCAGTTAATTTTAAACAAAACTACTATTGTAATTGCACACAGATTATCAACAATTCTTAATTCAGATAATATATATGTAGTTGATAATGGTAAAATTGTTGACTCAGGAAAACATGAGGAGCTTTTAGCTCAATCAAAAGTTTATAAAAATTTTTATGAACGACAAATTAAAGAACATTGATGTATTTTTTTTACAACATAGTTGCAAACTTAATAATTATAATATCACCAGTAATCATTTTTTTTCGAGTAATAAAAGGTAAGGAAGATATAAAAAGAGTTCAAGAGAAATTTTGTATATATTCTCAAAAAAAAAATAAAAAAAAAATTTGGGTACATGCAGCAAGTGTTGGCGAGCTAATGAGTATAGTTCAAATTATTAGAAAATTAGAAAAAAATAAAAAAATAAATAATATTATATTAACAACATCAACAACTAGTTCTGCAAAAATTTTTAAAAAACTTAGATTAAAAAAAACATCACATGTATATTTTCCATTAGATAATAATTATATAGTAAAGAAGTTCATTAAATACTGGCAACCAGAATTAGCAATTTTCATAGATTCAGAAATATGGCCTAATATGATCAAAAATTTACATTTGAAAAATATTCCAATCATAATTATGAATGCTAGAATTACAGAACGTAGTTTTAACAGGTGGCAAATTTTTCCAAATTTTGCAAACCAAGTATTTAGCAAAATATCATTAGCATTACCTCAAAATTTAGAGACCTTGAAATATCTCAAATTATTAAAAGTTAAAAATATTAAGGTTGCTGGTAATTTAAAATATTTTGGTGAGAGAAATAATCAAGATCGTGCTAACAAACTATTAAAAGATAAGTTCAAAAACGTTAAGGTATGGTGTGCTGCTAGCACACACAACACTGAAGAGATATTAGTTGGGAAATTACATAAAAATTTAAAAAAAAAAGAAAAAAAATTAATCACTATTATAATTCCAAGACACATTAGTAGAGCTAGTAAAATTATATTTGATTTGAATACTCTTGGTCTTAAAACCATCTCTCATTCTTCTAAGAAAAAAATACAAAAAGACACTGACATATATTTAGTTGATAGCTACGGTGAGTCTTCTAAGTTTTATGGTTTAACAAATGTAACTTTTGTTGGTGGTTCAATAATAAAACATGGTGGTCAAAATCCTCTAGAACCTGCAAGATTGGGGAATTACATTATAAATGGACCTAATGTAAGAAACTTCAGAGAAATATATGCTTTTTTGAATAAGCTTAAAATGTCATCACCAACCTCTAATATTTCAACAATGGAAAAAATAATATTAAAAAAATTAAACACCAAAAATGCCAATCAAAATATAGAAAAAATTATTAAAATAGGAAATGATGTACTTGAAAAAAATTTATTTTATATAAATAAATATTTAATATGAGATTAATCAAACCAAAATTTTGGCAAACAAAAAACTTTATTTCATTTATACTTTACCCTCTATCTTTAGTTACATATTTAATTAATGTTTCAAAAATACTTTTTATTAAGAAAAAATTTGCAATTAAAACTATATGCATTGGTAATGTTTTTGTAGGCGGCACAGGCAAAACATCCTTGGCAATTGAAATAGATGAATTACTTAATAAAAAATTTAAAACAATATTTATTAAAAAAAAATATAAAAATCAGTTAGACGAAATAAATTTATTAAGAAATAAAGGAAAAATTATATCATCAGATAATAGAGAGAATGCTCTTTTAACAGCTTCAAAAAAAAAATATGAAGTAGCAATACTAGATGATGGATTGCAACAAAAAAACATTAATTATGATCTAAAAATTGTATGCTTTAATTCAGAAAATGCTCTTGGAAATGAATTTATGCTTCCAGCTGGGCCTTTAAGGGAAAATATAAGTGCAATTAAGAAATATGATTTAATCTTTATAAATGGAGAAAGAAAAAATTATAAACTTTTATCAAAGTTAAAATCTATCAATAAAAAATCAAGAATATTTGAGGGGAAATACAAGCCATTAAATTTAAAAAATTTTAATTTAAAAAAAAAATATTTAATGTTTTGTGGTATTGGAAATCCAAATGAATTTGAGAAAACTTTACTTAAATATAAATTTGATATTTGTGAAAAAATAATTTTTCCTGATCACCATAAGCTTACAAAAATTGAACTAAACGAATTAAAAGATAAAGCTAAAAAGGAAAATTTTACAATAGTAACAACTGAGAAAGATTTTTTTCGATTAAGTAAAATCGAAAGAAAAAATATAAAATGTTTGAAAATTAAGTTAGAAATTAAAGATAAAAAAAATTTTAAGAAAACTTTGATATCAAAATTATGAAAAAATTAGTTTACCTTATAGAATTTATTTTAATTAAAATTTTGTTTGTTTTATTTAAATTAATTGGTTATCGATTTTCATCGAATTTAGGTTTTTTTATTGGAAAAACAATAGGTCCAATATTTAGATCAAAAAAATTAATTATTCAAAATTTAAGTAAGGCTAATATTAAAAACCACGATGATCCTAATAAAATTGCCTTAAATGTTCTGGGTAATTATGGAAGAATTTTTGCTGAATACGTCTATTTAGAAAAATTTAGAAATAATGAGTTAAAAAAATATATCTCAATAGAAGGCTTCGAATATCTAGAAAATTTAAAAAAGAACAATAAAAAAGCTGTTTTTATTTCAGGTCATTTTAATAATTTTGAACTGATGGCAATGGAAATTGAAAAAACTGGTATTGAACTTGCTACAATCTATAGGCCATTAAATAACATCTTTTTAAACAAGACTATGGAAAAAATTAGGAAAGAAAATATTTGTAGAAACCAAATTAAAAAAGGAAGAGCTGGTAGTCGTGAGATTATTAAGAATTTGATTAAAGGTAAATCAATAGCTTTAATGATTGATCAAAGAGTTAGAGAAGGTGAAAAAGTAAAATTTTTTGATAATCTAGCAACAACTACAACCATACCTGCTCAACTAATAAAAAAATATAATTGTGAATTAGTACCTATTTATATTGAGCGAAATAAGAAAAATTATTTTAAAATTTATGTTTCAAAACCAATCAAAGTAAATAAAACAAAATCTATCTTAGAAATTACTGAATTTCTTAATAAAGTTCTTGAAAAAATGATTTTAAAAAATGTAGACCAGTGGATATGGACCCATGATAGATGGAAAAGTTAATTATTTTTTTCGTCTTTTTCTCTCTTAATTGAGGACTCAACATAGGAAAAATAAGCCTCTTGTTTCTCTACATTCCAATAATTTAAATTTTCTAAAGGTATTATCTTTTGTGAAATAGCACAAATTACGTGGTCACCTTCTTCAATAATTTGAAAATTATTTGGCATATATTTTAATTTAGCTAATTTATTTTTCATCTATAAGATATATAAATATTATTATGAAAATTGCAATTATAGGTAGTGGTGGTAGAGAGCATGCTTTTGCAGCAACAATATCTAAATCCCCTAATGTAAAAGAAATTTTTTGTATCCCTGGAAATGCTGGAACTTCACAAATTGCAACTAATGTTGAGCTAGATATTAATGAATTTGATAGAATATACAAATTTATAAATGACAACTCGGTAGATTTAGTTGTTATAGGTCCTGAACAACCTTTGGTAAATGGAATCGTTGATTATTTAGAAAAGTTAAACATAAAAGTATTTGGGCCAAATAAAATTGCTTCTCAACTTGAAGGTTCTAAAATTTTCACAAAAAAACTCTGTCAGGAATATAATATTCCAACTGCCAACTTTGGTATTTTTGAAAATAGAATTGATGCAAAAAAATTTTTAGAAAATACAAAATATCCAAATGTAATTAAAGCAGATAACCTTGCGGCAGGCAAAGGTGTTTATATTTGTAATAATGAACAAGAAAGTTTCATGGCAGTTGAAGAAATATTTGATGGAAAATTTGGCAAAGCTAAAAATGTACTTATAGAAGAATTTCTTAAAGGGGAAGAAATGAGCTATTTTATAATTAGTGATGGAAGCACTATTAAATCTTTCGAAACTGCCCAAGATCATAAACGGGTTCTTGAAGGAGATAATGGAAAAAATACTGGTGGGATGGGAGCCTATTCACCTTCCAGACTAATAAGTAATGATTTAGAAGATAAAATTTTAGGTAAGATTATTAAACCTACACTTAAAGGGCTTTCAAATCTTGGAACTGAATATAAAGGCTTTTTATATGCCGGTTTAATGATTATTGAAAATGAACCCTATTTGATTGAATACAATGTCAGAATGGGAGATCCTGAATGTCAAACTATTCTTCCAAAGTTAAAAACTGATTTAGTAGAAATACTTGAAGCATGTTGTGATAGAAAACTTGCACAAACAAATATTGAGTGGATTAATAAAAAAAGCTTATGTGTTGTTTTATGCTCGAAAGGATATCCAGATACCTACAAAAAGAATGTTTTAATAAATAATCTTGAAAATTTTACTCTGGATGAAAATAATTTTGTGTTTCATGCTGGAACCAAAAAAGAAAATGATAAAATATACGCTACAGGCGGTCGTGTGCTAAACTTTATCTCACTTTCAGATAATTTTTTAAAAGCAAGAAATGAGGTACATCGATGTCTAAAAAAATTAGATTGGAATGATGGATTTTATAGAAGAGATATTGGCTTTAAAGTTATTGATTAATGAGAATCATTGGTGGTAAATTTAAGGGAAAAAAACTACTTGAACCTAAAGATAAAGAAACAAGACCTTTAAAAGATCTTACAAAAGAATCTATATTCAATATCATTAATCATTCAAATAAGTTTTCAATCAATATAAAAAAAGCCTACGTTTTAGACTTATTTTCTGGAGTAGGTTCGTTTGGTATAGAATGTCTTTCTCAAGGTGCGAGTCATGTGACATTTATAGAAAAGTATGAAGGAGTTTTGCCTATTCTCAAAAAGAATTTAAATAATTTAAAGTCAAAAATTGGTTATGAAATTATTAAAACGGATATTTTAAATAAATTTCAATTTAAAAGTTTAAAATTAAGATATGATGTTATCTTTTTAGATCCTCCATATAAAGAGCGAGCCTTAGAAAATATTCTAAACAAAATAATTGAAAATAAAACGCTTAAAGATGATGGTATAATTATTATTCATAGGCATAAAAAAGAAATTGATACATTTCCAAAAAATTTTCATCTAATTGATCAAAAAAAATATGGAATTTCAAAAATTATATTTGGATCTTACTTTTAGAGTAGAATTTTCTTAGTTTCTTTTTTTATAAGTTCTACTGCTGGTTGATCATATGGGTTAATCTTTAGAGCTTTTCCAATCAATATTGTTTCAAGAATAAAAAAACAAAAAAGTTCTCCTAGTGTTTTTTCATCTCTTTTTTTTATTTCAAAACTTCTAAAGGGAATATTTTTCTTTTTAAAAACAATTTCTGTAGCTTTTTTTTGGGCAAACATAATTTGATTAATATCTTTATTTTTTAAAAACTTTTGCTCTAACAAAACTGAATCATTGTTTATTTTTGCAGAGTTGTTTTCTTGTGAGTAAAAAAAAGTAAAAAAATTATTCTTAAAACCATCAAGATATAATTGCATCACACTATGATTATCTTTTGGCATAACTGAAATAATAGGAAGTATACCATTTTTTTCTTTTCCAAGACTTTCAGCCACTAATTGTTGATACCAATTAAATAAATTAGTTGATTGTTCATCGTAATTAATAACAATTGAATTAAATTTTTTTGCTTTTAGAAAATAAACTGTAGCTTCTACATTCGAAACTAGCGCCCTCATAAAATATTTATTTTTTACTAAATTATTTAATTGCCTGAAGTTTTTATAATTTAATCCCATTAATTCTGCAGGCAACATTCCAACCTCGGACAAAACAGAATACCTTCCTCCTATATAGTTATTATGATCAACAATCTCTGCTTTTAATTTTTGTGCGAGTAAACTTAAATAGCTTTCTTTTTTTTCTGTTATGAATAAATTTTTGTCTTTTTTCTTAACTAAAATATTTGCATTTACTATAGTTTCAATTGTGTTTCCTGATTTTGATATAATCAAATTATTAAGATTTTTTTTTGCTTTTTTATTTTCAAAAGCATTCAAATTATCAACAAATATAAAATTTTTTTTTATTTTTTTCTTTAAAAAATCATAAATTGCTTGAGCCCCCAGGGTAGACCCCCCCATTCCTATAATTCTGTAATCTAATTTTTTATTAAAATGTTTAATATTTTTTTTATTAAAACTATCTTTATAAAATTTTGAAAGTGAATGAATTACTTGATCTTTTTCATTTAAAATTAAGTTTAAATTTTTTTTTACAGCTAAATTTTTTTTTCTTATTAAAAAATTTTTAAAACTTATATTTTTAGTAAACATTAATTATTTTTGATTTTATCCAGTATTGACTGTTCAAAGTCTTTATCTGACTCAACGTTTTCTAATTTTTCAGTATCATTATTCTTTTCGGTAATTAAAGATTCAATATTATTTGTTTGATTTTCTTTATCTATTTTTTGATTTGATGGTATTGGCAATTCTTCAAAACTTGGCGGCATGGAAAGAGGAGATTTTTTTTCAACTAGAAATTCCTCAGATGTATTTTTATTCTGCGGATCAAATGCTTTTTGAACTGAACTACAATTTGAGAGTAAAATAGTACTCAAAATTAGTAAAATTGAAAACTTAGTATTTTTTATCATTATTTTTTTTAGTTTTATTATCTGCTAGCTCCAAAACAATCATGCTAATTACGCCTAATGATATAAATATATCTGATACATTAAAAATAAACCAATGAAAATTTCCAACATGAAAGTCTATAAAATCTGGTACAGCATTAAAAAAAATTCTATCGTGTAAATTACCCAATGCGCCACCAACAATCATTAGTAACGAATATTTCTTAAAACCCTGACTTTTTAGTGACATTATAACCAGTATGACAACTATTATTGAAATTATTAAACTTAAAATATTGTATAGATACGCTTCATTAAAAGAGAATAAGCCAAACGCAATCCCTTTATTCCAAATCAATACAATGTTTAAATAAGAAGAATCAAAGATATTTGATCCAAAATTATTTTTATCTAATTGAATGACGAATATTTTTGTTAACCTATCTAAAAAATAAATTAAAGTTACTAATGAAAAACTAATGTAAAAATTTTTACTAAAAAATTTAAATATCATCCAGAGTGTTTTGGGCAAGTTTTTCTTGAACATGCTTCTTTAGTAATTTTCCAGCATACTTGACACTTTGAACCCTCGGCTTTAATTGTTTTAACTTTTGTTTCAGAATTTTCTAAATAAGATACCTCAGCACTCGAAGTAATACATAGTTCTGAAAAATCTACATCTTTTGAAATATCAGTTAGTTTTTTATCTAAATTAATTTTTAAGCTTGCCTCTAAACTTGATCCAATTTCTTTACTGGCTCTTTTTTCCTCAATACTAATATTGCAGGTATTCCTAATTTTAATAAGTTTTAACCATTTTTGATTTAAATTTTCATTTTTGAAACTTATTGGAAACTCTAAAAATTTTGTTAAATGAATACTTTTATTATCATTCATTATTAATCTATATATCTCTTCTGTAGTAAAGGATAGAATTGGAGCAAACCATTTTAATAGTGAGTTAAGAATAACATTTAGTAAAATAATTGTAGATTGTCTTTTTTTAGAATCTTTGGAATCGCAGTATAAAGAATCTTTTCGAATATCAAAATAAAATGCCGATAGATCTACAGTGCAAAAATTTAATAGCTCTTTATAAAGATTGTGAAAATCATAATTATTAAAATAATTTTTAAAATTTTCATTCAAAGAATAAATTTTATGAAGCATAAATTGTTCCAATTCTGGCAGTTCAGATAAATTTATTTTTTCTAAGTCAATTTCTTTAAAATTATCATTAAGATTTCCAAGCAAATATCTAAATGTATTTCTAATTTTTCTATAAGAGTCAGCATGCTGATCTAGAATTGAGTGATCAATTCTTAAATCCTCTGCATAGTTAGATGAAGCTACCCAAATTCTTAAAATATCAGCACCATATTTTTTCAAAATATCTTCAGGAGCAATTACATTTCCAAGTGATTTTGACATTTTTAATCCTTTTCCATCAACAACAAAACCATGTGATAAAATTGCCTCGAATGGAGCTCTACCTCTAGTTCCACAAGACTCAAGTAAGGATGAATGGAACCATCCTCTGTGTTGGTCTGAACCCTCTAAATACATTGATGCTGGCCATTTTAAATCTTCCCTTTTTTCTAAAACAAATGAATGTGTAGAACCACTATCAAACCATACTTCGACAATGTCACTTAACTTTTCATAATCTTCTGAATTATATTTTTCACCTAAAAACCTTTGTGGATTGTCTGAAAACCAACAATCAGAACCCTCTTTTTCATAAATATTTGCTATATTTTCATTAACTTCATCATCAACTAATATCTCTTTAGTTTTTTTATTAACAAAAATTGGAAGAGGAACTCCCCAAACTCTTTGTCTTGAAACACACCAGTCAGGTCTAGTTTCAATCATAGCTCTTAATCTTTCTTTCCCTTTACTAGGATAAAACGTAGTTTCATCAAGAGCTTTTAAAGCTGTCTCTCTCAATTTATGACTTTCCATTGATATAAACCATTGTGGTGTTGCTCTGTGAACCAATGGCGCCTTAGATCTCCATGAATGAGGATAAGAATGTGTCAGCTCACCATTTGCTAATAATTTTTTTTGTTCTTTAAGTTTTTCAATAACAATTGGATTAGCTTTAAAAATATGATTGCCTTCAAATAAATGGACGTTCTTAGTATATTTTCCATCACCATCAACTGTTTCAATGGCTTTAATTCCATGTTTCAAACATAAGTTAAAATCATCAGGTCCATGACTTGGCGCACAATGCACGATACCTGTTCCCTGCTCTGTTGTTACAAATCTTGCTTCTAACATTGGGATATCAAATTCATATCCCAAATCGAAAAAAGGGTGATTGCAGATTGTATCTTTTAAATCTTTGCCTTTAAATTTTTTAATCTCTTTAAAATCTTTTATTTCACAATCTTTAATAACAGAGTCCAACAAAGCTTCTGCTACAACTATCTTTCGATTTTTAAAATCACCATCATCATTTAATTGTATCAACACATAATCAAGAGCTTCATTATACGCTAAAGCTTTGTTAGCTGGTATTGTCCATGGAGTTGTTGTCCAAATAACAATCTCACTTTCCTCAAGCTCTTTTATATTAGATAATTTAACAGGGAAGCATGTATAGATGGTATCAGATTTATGATCTTGATATTCAACTTCTGCATCTGCAAGTGCTGTTTTTTCAACTGTAGACCACAAAACTGGTTTGAATCCTCTGTATAAACTCCCCTCTTTTAGAAATTTTCCTAATTCTCTTACAATTTGAGCTTCTGCATCATAACTCATTGTAGAGTAATAATTTTCCCAGTCGCCTATAACACCTAGTCGTTTAAATTGCCCTTTGTGAACTTCAATCCACTTTTCTGCAAATGATCTACATTCCTTTCTAAACTCAACTATTGGAACTTCATTTTTATTTTTTTTATTTTTTTTATATTGCTCTTCTATTTTCCACTCAATTGGCAAGCCATGGCAATCCCATCCCGGAACATATATAGAGTCTTTTCCATCCATCTGATGAAATTTTACTATTATGTCTTTTAAAATTTTATTTAAAGCAGTGCCCATGTGTATATTGCCATTTGCATACGGAGGACCATCATGTAAAACAAACTTTTCTTTACCTTTGCTAGATTGTCTTAGCTCTTGATAAAGATTAATTTTTTTCCAATATTCTAAAATTTCTGGCTCTCTTACAGGCAAATTGGCCTTCATAGAAAAGGAAGTTTTTGGAAGATTTATTTGTGAATTACTCATGTTGCTCTTTTTGCTATCTTTAAATCTAATTTAATTTGAGATCTCAACTTATTAATATTTTTAAATTTTTTCTCTTTTCTTATAAATTTTAAAAACTCAACTGATAAGTGCTTATTATAAAGATTTCCAGAAAAATTAAACAAATGAACCTCTAGTAAGATTTTTTTTTGATTAAATGTTGGTCTATAACCAAGATTTGCTATTCCTTTAAGAGTTTTGAAATTATTTTTCCTTGAAACGCTCACTGCATACACACCTGGTTTGGCTAAGACATAATCTTTGATATCTATGTTGCATGTTGGAAATCCAACTTTTTTTCCAACTTGCCTACCTTTTTGAACCATTCCTTCAATGGACCATCTTCTGTTTAATAATTTGTTGGTCTTTTCTAAAAAACCTTTTTCCAAACAACTTCTAATTAAAGAGGATGAAACTATTTTTTTATTAATTAAAAAAGGCTTTGGTTTGATAACTTGATAATTATACTTTTCTTCATTTTGAATTAAAAACCTTACATCTCCTTCTCTTTTATTTCCAAATCTAAAATTGTTACTAACAAATATGAACCTTGCTTTTAATTTTTTTGATAAAATATTTTTTATAAAATTGATCGATTTTGTTTTTGAAAAAATTTTATCAAATTTTTTAGTTACAATAAAATCAACTCCAAGATTATTTAATAAATTCAGTTTTTGATTAATGCTAGATAATTTAAAATTTTTTAAAGATTTGTTAAAAAACATTTTTGGCATTGGCTCAAAATTAATTACACCAATTTTTAAATTATATTTTTTTTTATATGATTTGGCTAATTTAAATAATTTTTGATGACC
>Ga0233439_10004571_pt1 | contig 13295 bp, 21 predicted proteins | sample SI_123_September_6_FD_182713 | JGI IMG/M metagenome (GOLD analysis project Ga0233439, IMG submission 182713) | Seawater microbial communities from Saanich Inlet, British Columbia, Canada - SI_123_September2016_100_MG | ecosystem: Environmental > Aquatic > Marine > Inlet | place: Canada: British... | reverse complement strand
ACCATTTGAGTCATCTGTAATAGTCGTCTATTTTTGGTGTTACGTGGTCTTGTTCTTAATACAAAGTTACAGCATGGACAGTGCTTACCATCCCACCATACAAAAATATCACATATTGAGCACATCTTTTGTCCTTGTATGTATCGATTAATTCCATGAACTCTTTTCGCTTTATGTTGAGGGCAAATTCCTTTACATACCATAATGGAATTATATCAAAAAATACGATTTATGAATCTTAGAAAATTATTTTATTTGATCAAAATAACACAAAATCACCCTAACGTAACACCTCACCAACCGAATGTAACACTAGTTTGAAATGTGAGAAATTGGTGAAAACGACCTAAGATGTAACAGTGTAAAATTAATTACACTGGAAAGTTGGCGGTAGTTTTCAATGAATTCTGAGATTTCAAGAGACTGTAAAGATAGGCGGGTGCTAGGTTTGAATAAAGTTGTACAGGATCAAGATATGGAATAATTAGATCAGAATAAATATTTTCTAAGATTCATAAATTGTATTTTTTGGTATAATTCCATTATGGTCTGCAAAGGAACCTGCACTCAACATAAAGCCCATAGAACTCATGGCATAAACCGTTACATTCAAGGACAAAAGATGTGCTCTGTATGTGAAGTTTTCATGTATTGGGAAGGTAAACACTGTCCATGCTGTAATTTTGTACTAAGAACAAGACCACGTAACACCAAAAATAGAAGACAATTACAAATGATTCAAGTTGTAAAGAGAATCTAACAACACTTAATCAAGAATTCATTTTCAATCAACAACTATCTTTCTCATTTGACAACCAACCAAACTGATGTAGTTTCAAAATATCATTGATTTCTCTCCAGATGTGTTTGTCAATCCATCCCGTAGGGGGTAACTTTGATACAATCACCCTCATTGACTATTGATACTTTTTTGATTCTTTTTCCTAAATTATTTACAAAATTTGGTTTGTTTCCATCTTGTTTTATTAAATCCAAATATTTGTCATTTCCAAGTTTCAAATCAATATTTGCAGCTTGAGCTGGTGTTTTACCGTCTAATCCTTGATGTGGTCGGACATAATTATTATAAAATTCTTAATTTAGATAATAAAATGTATGGATGTATTTTATTATGTGATGATTTAGGATATGAGCCTAGTTTTGTAAAAGACATCTATGATGGATCATTTTCATCATTAACCGAAGTAACCAATTATTGTAAAAATTATGTTTCTTGGGATGATGATAAGAATTGATGTAGTTTGTTTTATGAATATATGAATAAATAAGATCAAAAGAACAGCCGCTTATTTACTAGTAAAACAATACAAAATACATGTCACAACATAATCAAAAGAAAATAGAAACAATAGAAAGATTGACCAAGTTAAAAGAAAGTTGGAAAGATCTTCCATATTACAATGAAGAACGTTTTCAATTAGGCTATCGTATAGTAAAACGCCTTGTTGATGATTGGAATGATGATGAAAATCCACCAAAAGTCTACATCAAAGGAAGAAGGGTTCATCATGGAGCAGTAGGTGTAGGTATGGCAATACTTGGACTGTTGGCTCAATTATCTGGTGATTCTATAGGTCTTGGATATGCCTATGCTCTAATAGAAGATGATGTTGGGGATGCAGAAGAATGGTTTGATTTTGAAAAAGGCGGAGAGTTTACAAAATGGATCAGTACAGTATGAAACTTTATGTCCCGACAGAAAACTAGAAGAATTATGTCCCATAGAGGACACAGAACCCATTAAATATATTTAGATTTTTTTATTTTTATTCTCATCAATATATTTTGAGAGTCTCCATACAGAGGATGAATTGACATTAAGACTGGAGAGAATTTGAGCATATGTAATTTTTAAAGAATTCAAATTAATCACAGAGTGTAAAAGATACGCTGCAACAGTGTGTGGATTTCGTCCCACAAACAACAATTGTTGTTCTAGCATGTCGTATTTAATTATCATGGAATCCATTTTACAATGCATTTCAAGTTCATTACATGTTTTCGAGAGTAATTTGATTACAACATCTCTTTGGGATAAAGTTATTGGAGCGTCATATGGTGACGATAAAATTGTATTTTTGAGTTGTTTTTTTGAAATGTTAAATGTCTTTGCAAGATAATTAGGTCTAACTATTCTGCCACATGTCCTGCATGACATATATACCAAATATGCTGCATGTACTTTTTGACTATACTTGACAGGTACTTTTTTCTTGGCCATGTCTATTCCAATACGGAAAGCAGTCTGCACTATCAAATCTGTGGAATTTATCTGAGACAGCATCTGTTTTAGTATAGGTAGAGTTTTGTGAAAGCTATTGTATCTACATGTTGCAGGGATTGATATTTCAAAAATTGATGCAGTACTACGCTGAGATGTGCGTGATTCGATGACTATACCGCATATTCTACATACAATCTCTCCTGCAAAATCATCAAATATTACATGTGTCATTTTTGGACACATGCATTGTATGCTCAAACTAGAAAATAATGTAATCTAAAAAGACAGCAGTGATGATATGGTTGAATATATCATATTGAAAAATGATTTAAAAAAATTGTATATTGAATCAAGTAGAGATGTTGATGGAGAACTATCATTTGTTTTTCCAAATATTTCTTTTATAGAATCCTCAAATGTTACATATGATGACTTGTCAAGTGGCCAATAACTCATTTCAGATAGTCCCTAGAACCACAATCCATTATTATCAATTCTGATGTATTTTCTTGTAGAATAGTTTTTGAATTCTTTTTTAGTGATTTCAACAAATCGCACGGAATCAAAAGTCAAAATACGATCCAAATGCAATGGAATAGTTATTACAAAATATTTTTTGTTAAACATCTGATGGATAGATGTAAGAGTTAACTCAACACCCAATTTAAAATTCTTATCCAATCCAGCATTTATTTTCAAAACAAATGTCTCAATAGGATCATCAAAATTAAGATTAAATACCAATTCAGAATTGTTCTTGTCTTGTATATTGTCTTCAAGCAACACCAACGTCATAGGGATCATGATTCTTCTCTCAAATCTATCCGAAGGTAAAATATCCTCATATTCAGATTTCCTGATTCCTAGTCTTCCAAGGCATTGTAAAATCTTCATTTGGTAAATGATCTTTTGTATTTCCTACCAGTAAGGTATTGTTTACACCTATCAATCGTAGTCTGGGTTTACATTGAATAACTGGGTTTTTACCGGCATTTTTTACATTCAGCCAAAATTGTATGTGTGTGTTTTCTTGTTTGGTTTGTACAGTATTATCGAATTTCTCTATTTTTTGAGGCATGACTTTAATTTTTGGCCTTTTTATCCAAGATATGATGGAATGAGATGTCATTTCATACACTGCAAGTATCAAAACAGATAGCGTAACTGCAAATACTGTCCACACATTTTCGTTGAACGTGTTGAGAATCTACTCCGCATCTGTTACGTTTATCATTTATTATTATTTTTGAGAAAAGCAAATACTTGAATTTAGCGATCTTAAAGAGGATTAATTTTCTTGTAGAATAGTCTTGTAGAATAGTCTTGTAGAATATTGTATCATAAAAAATAAATTTTTTTCTTCCTCAGATAGGTTTTTCTCTATAATACTGCCTGATTTCATCACAGATGCAAACTGGACTATTTTTGAGTGTCTAATTCGTATAAATTCATTTAGTAAGTCCTTTGTAAAACTGAGATATTTTTCATCAAGGGTTTTTAGCTCTAAACGTAACAAATCATAAAAATTATCAGAAATATAACACAGTTCAGAAATAGATGATTTTTCTCTGACAATACACTGCTTAAGGAGTGTAATAGTAGAATTATCCAAAGTTATGATGATTTGTAAAAATTATCTTTTATTCTGTCTTACTAGTAACAATCTACGTCTATCCTCAGTACCTTTGGGTTTTGTTCTCAACATTATTCCGCAACACGGACAATTGTTTCCATCCCAGTGAATAAAAATTGCACAAGATGAACATCTCTTTTGTCCTGCAACATACCTGCCTTTCATGAGGGGTTTCTTTGCAACATATTTGTGGCAGATTCCTTTACAACCCATGATGAATTTTTGTAAAAATTCCATTATATCTAGTGTTTGGTTTTTCATTTTGATCGTGAAATTATTTTGATTCAAAGCAAGTCTTGCAGATATTCATTTTGTTTCGCTTCATGACATAGACATTGCTGCAATGACAAACGTTGCACATCCCATGATGCCTCCTATGTTGATGTCTCTTCAATAATTCCTCATCATGATAGAAAATCTCACATTCTTCACACATTACCGTAGGAACTTTTTCTTTCTTTTTTGGCTTGTATTTGTCAAGGACTGGGAGTTTTGTTATTTTGATTAGTTGTTTACTGGAATAATGTTTTTGTAAATATGGGGATTTTGAAAGGTTTTCTTTTTGCTTTTCCTTTATTATTACAAGTTCTGAATCAGGAATATTCCAAGTTTGTGCACGACAATGTCTATTTGGACATGCTTTTGGAATGGAAATACTCTGCTCATCTGCATTTATTTTTGGAGTGAATGCAGTTTCACATCTAAAACAATGTAATATTGGAACTTGAAGAATATTCATTTAATTTGAAAAATTCACAAATAATAGGGATTGTAAAGGATAGTTCTAGAAATCACAATGAGTTAGTTTTATGTCTGAACCTTCCTGGCAAATCAAATGCTAAATACAGTAGAACCATCACCACTATTGCAATTCCTTCAATGGTGTTGTCTTGGTATATGTAGTATGCAGCCAATCCCAATACTCCGACAAATGCAAATACCTTAACCCAGCTTAATTTAGTCATTTCAAATTGTGAATATGCAGTAGAAAAACCACTCAACACATCAAGGGCCAATAGTTGGGCAAGTGATTCATCTAACAATTCTGATTTAATTCCCTTACGACTCAAAATACTCTTCAAAGCATCCTTCTGACTAACTACAAATTCATCGACCATCAGAGAATTGTTATCAATTCCATACCAACCTTTTTGATATACAACCACATTGATTACTGCACAATCTATTTTTTGTGGATCATCGTATATTTCAATGACAGTATATTTGTTAAACATTTTACCTTTTAAAATAATTCTATCCTCCATGGTTTTTTCACTATTAAGTTGTAACCGCTTTTTATATGGCTGCACAAAAAGATAATGCGCCAAAATTTTCTTTTCTATCTGAGCCTTTATCGTAAAGTGTTTCAAATCTTCTTCAGATGCACTAATTCCTATCAGCCATATTACAAAGCGATCCTGTAACATCCCTCCAATCATAACATAGAGAATGAACAAAGCAAAATAATTTACCATGTTGTTGAATTCCACTCCAGATGATGTGATAATATAAAATACAACCCAGCCAAAAGTAATTATTTGAATGTGTAATGGAAATACGGTTCTTTTTCCATTTTGGAATTGGCTTAATCCCAAAGATATTCCAATAGGCATAATAGAGATTATCATTATAGTTACAATGAAATGAATTGTTGCAGTAGTAAAATCCGGTACAGATTGAGTGTATTCTCTCAAAGATAATAACAGTGACAAGTAATCCGTACCTTTGATTAATATGACAACATGTAATGAACTTCCAAGAAAAACAAAAACAATCCATTTTATCAAATAATACTCTCGAGATATTTTGGAGATTATTTCCGTCATATTCTATAAAATATGACATCATGTTTCTTTTATGTATAGTTGTGAATGAATTAGTTTTCGACAGAAAAAAGAAAATAATGTATAAAATATTCAAATTATAAACTCAGATCAATCATTTCAAGTAAAATTCACAGTCATGGTAATGCCAAGATACCTCACCTGCAGCACAATCTATCAGATACCATTTACCATCTCTGCTCAATGCAAAGTCAACACTCCAACACTCATTACCTATACTATCAATTATCATCTTTGCATATTTTTGTAAAATTGATTTTGATTGCAGTACTATATCATTTTGAGATTTGAGAATTTCCTTCCATCTAGGGTTTATGGTGTTTGGTAATTTGGTGTCAAATTGCATCTCAAAAGATTTTCTTTGATTCAGCCATTGTTGTATTGCATCTTCAGGCCAATACGGATGAATGCACTGTATAACGCCATGATTGATGAATATTCGTGCCTCTACATTTATTGGCAATCCATCAAAGGCTGTAAATCCAGCATCTAGATCAAGCCATTTTCTAAAGACTAGTGCATTATCTATCAAATCAGATGCCATGTTAGAATCAATTAATTCTAAAATATGGCCAAGTAGTGAGGATTTATTTGGCAATCTGCATGTTTTTTTGAAGGAATGTTTTTGTGATGAATTGTCTGTTCTCAAGAAAATTGGGAATGGTTTTAGTTGATTCATAATTTTTGAGAAATTTTCGGAATACTCTGAGAGTGTAGAGTTTCCATCTAATAGTTCAGTAAACTTTTGAAATGGGATTTCTACAATTTCCGTTTCCGGTTGTGGAATGTCCAAATATTTTATTTTTGGATACCAGTATAGCATTGAGCTTTTAGTGTATGGGTCTTGCAAAATTAGTTTTTATTATTAATATCCAATATACCATCTTGAGAAACTTTTCTCACATATGTGCAAAAATCTTCCACGTCAAGCAACGGGAATGGTTCATCCTCAATATGAACAGTTTTTGAATTCTCCAAAACAATATCTTTGTATTTTTTTATTGATCTTGCATCAATCAAACCCGTAAATTTTTTAATCATTGGCAACAAGGTTATTGGTTTTATTTGGGTATCAGGTAGCATTTCAAACCCAGATGAAATGGTTTTACAATATTCCAATGTTGTTGTAGTAATTTTTCTATCCTTGTTTGGCTTGATCACAGATGTATGATTATTCATGTGGTTTCTCATCGCAATCCCAAGTTCTTTTCCATATGGTCCTTTTATCGTACCATGTACCATCATCATAAAAACATCCCAGTCTTTTTTAATTCCAGAATCAACTTCTGTACTTATTCTGCCTTTATTCATTTTAAAAAAATAATATACAGTTCAACGTTGTTTTGCACATACATGCATTCAAACAAGAATCAAAACCATGCAAGATAACGTTATTCTGTTCAAATGCATGTATGTTGTATGCATGTAAAATAATTTCACTGTATGAATTCAATACAAACTCATGACTATAGATCAAGAATTTCATGTAAGTATAACGTTGTATTGCATGAAATTCATTTTTTTATGCAGAATAACGTTACCTAACGTTACCTGACGTTATCTTGCATAAAGTATAGAATTTTATCATAAATTTGGTGTTAAGATGGATGTTTTACGCCTGAGAAAATGAATCAAAAGATATCTGAAAGATACCTGCATGCATGCAACATGCATACATGGTTAGGCATGCTAACGTTATCTTGCATGCGATCATTAGTTGAGAGATAACCATAATTTGATTGCATTTTCGGCCTCAAAAGATTGGGTACCTATTATGACTCCGTGATGTATTTTTCTGACTTTTCTAACAAATTTTCTATGAGTGTTCTCTGTTAATTGGATGGTCATTTTGATTTTTTTCTTTTTCATCATACTCTTGAAAATCGTCCAGGTCTTATCTCATATATTAAATTCAATCTTTTATGCATTTTATCAAAGAAAGATTTTGCATTTGTATCTGTCCATTTTTCTGATTTGATCATTTCGTCACGTATCTCTTTTTCTGGAACTCCGTCATAATTATTTTCATCCAATCCCTTCATAATGTTCATGAATAATTCAATTGATGATTTTTCGCTTTTTGGTTTTCCCTCCAATACACCAACGTCGACTTTGCCTGTATTGACATCAACACCTGAATTCTGGAGCATCTGTTCTAGGATGTAAATTGCCCTGTCGGCATCATTCTCATCAGCAATATCTTTTAACAATAATTTTGCACGAGCTGTTGTTAATCGAATTAATCCTTCCAATTGCCTTGGAGTTATCGTAAATCCTGATTCTGATTCATCAGTATTTCTCATTTTGATGTAGAAATTGATTATTTTTTCCTCGGCATCTGATGAGAGTTTTGGGTGTTTCTGTTTTGCGATTCTCAAATATTTGGCAAAAACTTCAGCATCCATTGCATTTTTTGGTACAAATGTCATATCATCACTGTTATGTGCAGATATGATATGTCGTGCAATTTTTGTATCTTTTTCTTTTTCAGGAATGTCCCTCACCACAAATATCATATCAAACCTTGTCAGTAGTGGTATCGGTATTGTTGGAATGTTTTCAGTTAAATTTTTGAATGGATCATATTTTCCATACACTGGATTGGCAATTGCAACAATTGATGCTCGTGCATTAAGGGTTGCATTGATTCCACCCCTGGCAATTGACACTGTTTGCTGCTCCATTACTTCATGTAATGCACTTCTGTCCTTGGGGTCCATCTTATCAAATTCATCAATTACTGCAGTTCCCAGATCTGCCAAGACTGTGATTCCAGGCTCCAGCATAAATGCTCCTGTTACCTTGTCAGGTATTGTAGATGCGGTCAATCCCACGCCTGATGAACCCCTACCTGAAGTGTAAAATGCCCTTGGTGCCACTCTATACACTGATTTCCCCATCTCACTTTTTGCAGTACCTGGATCTCCCACCAGAAAAATATTGATGTCTCCCCTTACTTTTGCCCCATCAGGCAAAGTGTGTGAGTCAGAACCAATCATGGTAAGTATAAGGGCCTCTTTGATTAGCCGGTGTCCTTTAATGTGTGGTGCAAACGAATCAATGACTAGTTCTGTTGCTTTCTCTTCTGAAATATTCTTGATTGTCTTTGTAATTTTATCAACGTCATCATCAGTTATTTTGCCACCAAAGTCATTATCATTTGATAGTCGCTCTACATTGTTTGCGTACAGTCTGTGTCTATACGTCTGAACTTCCTTTCCAAGTTTTATTTTGTTAGATAGTTCTGCCCTGATAATTCCAGATATCTCTACAGTATCCCCCATTCTTGCAGAGTCCACCAAATCCCATGAGACAAACACACCCAATGTTTTTGGTAGTTGTCCCGGTGGTAACTCTCCTGGCAGTTCCTGCAGGTGTAAAATCTGATAATCTACAAATGTGCTTGCCTCTTGTTTTAATTCAAAGTCGCGATGTTTGCAGTTTGGATTGTTACATATGATTGGCATTCCGATGTTGAAATTTCTTTTTGCAGTGATTATAGTTTTATGATCATCGGGACATACATACACTGCAACTTTGGGGATTGATTCTACTGCTGACATTCGAATCAGCATTGCCTTTATTGATAGAAAAGAGCCGGTTGTTTTTGAATTAATTTGCCTCACTGTATTTTTCAGCGGATAGTTTGTTATTCTTACACTAACTTCGTCTTTAATTTTTTCAGCATATGAAACATTCCTAATTTGCAATGTCTCTTTGACTGCTCTTGCAAATACCTCCAATATCAAATCAGGGTTGTTTCTGAATTCTAATTCCAAATTAGAATGACTTGCAAAGTCAATGTAATCTACTGTCAAATAGGTTGTATTAGTTGCCATCATGGTATCAATTTTATCAATGTATGTGTAATCTCCATTTGATTTGAATTCTTTTAGGAATTCTTTTAGTTTGTCAACGAGTGCGGATTCTGTGTATGTTGTTTTTTCTGACAAAGATTATTTGATATTCTCTAAGATGTGAATTATATGATCCAAATTATGCACTCTGCATATTTGTGCACATGTTATATTGTCTAGATTTGGCTCTAATTCTGCAATGTTTTGATTCCAAGGCTGATTGTATAGAAATACTGATTTCCCACTATGGAGTATTTTTTGTGCATTGATTGGAGAGTCATCTATGAATATATCATAGTTTAATGATTCTTTATTTTCCTCAAATACAATATCGTCATATTTGATTGAATATTTTTGTAAGAACTTTACTAGATATTCCTTGTTTGAATGATCATTTGCAGTAACAATATCCATTCTATCACAGAATTCCGATAGTTTCTTTGTTTTTTGATCCAAGAAAAATTCTATTGGCTGTAAAGTATCCCATGATTCCCAACACGTTTGAAATATTTGTCGTGAATCATCATGTGTTATGTTGAACTTTTTGTAAAAATCAAATTCGGCTATTTGATTATATGATAGTTTCAAGTTGTGATATTTTTTGGAATAATCTGAATTGAAAATTTCAATCCATTTTTGTATCGTATTACACAGTACACCATCAAAATCTATTGCTAATTTCATTTTATTTTGTAGGATTTTTTAAAGAATTATTTGAAGATTATTGAAATCCTTTTCGGGATAAATAATCTGCAACTATTTTTTGTGCAAACTCTGCAGGTTCCAAATTATTCTCTCTAGATATTTTGGATAGTCCTTTAGCTTGACTTTTTGATAGTTTCATAGATATGTTTTGTCTTGCCCTAAAAGAATTTGCCAACTTTAGAATCTCTGTATGTTCTGCAGTGCTTCCTAATTGTTCTAGTGCATCAAGATATCTTTTTTTCTGAGAACCATTTAATTTAGAAATTCTTTGTATTGTTTCAGTTGCCTTTGATGGTGTGACGATAACTTTGCAGATTCTAATTGCATCTCGCCTGGATAATATTTTTGGCACCATCTCTTTTATTCCATCTGGCACCACGCCAAATCCTAGATATTCTCGTAGTGTCTGAGGTTTTATTCCCAGTGCTTTGGCAGCTTCTGATTTGCCCATTTTTTCAACCAAAAATTGGCATGATAATGTCATTTCAGATAGGGACATGTCTTGTCTGTGTAAATTCTCAATTACTGATATTGCCTTTGCATCCTCTATACCGCATGCACTTTCTTTGGATGATATCAGGACTGGAATGGTGTGAGATCCCAACTTTTTGAGTGCTGCCAATCTTCGCTGACCTGCCATGAGTAGGTAAGAATTTGGACCGTTTCTCTGGACTCGTGGTGGATTTTGCAATCCTTCTGATTGTATTGACTTTGCCAGTGAATCAATATCCGTATCATTTAGTTTTCTTGCTTGTGCTTCATCCCATACTGTTATGGTGTCAATTGGCACTTCTTTTAGCGTATAAGATATGGGGTTTTCTTTAATTTTTACCACTCTGATATTGAGGTTTTTTGAATTGTTCATAAATCTTTATTTTTTAATCGATCAATCTTCAAATGATATGGGTTGTAAATGTCCATTTTTACATATTGCAGATATCTGAGAAATTACAAAACCATTTTGTCTTATTCTCAAATCAGAATGCTGCTCAGGTATAATTACGCCGCATTGACGACACTTTCTTGAATGAATTATCACTATTTATTTGGAAAATTCTTTCTTTTCTTTCTCATCCATATCTAAATGAGAGTCCAAGAATTTTTTTAATGTATCATCCAGTGTTATTGGATCCATATCAATCAAATCTTTTTCTTCTAACTGACATAATCTCTGTTTCACATACATGTTTGGAAGTATTGTATGTGCCAAGATTTGCCTCAAAGTATCTTTTCCATAAAATATTGCCTCAATAATCCCTGCATCTTTGTCGTTTATTTTTGTCTTGTATTCGATCTTTACAAATTCACAAATTTTTTCATTATTTTTTGATGCTATGAATTTATTATAAGATATTTTCAACCACATCCAATTCTCAAAACCCTTCCAGGGGAGTCGTATCACATAAAGCATCAAAACCCCATAAACAACGAAAAGTCCAATTAATGTAATCTCAGAAACAAGTGGATTGTATGATGATTTTCCATCTTTCCACACTGTCATTCGATCATCCGATGTGATGTGGATATCCTGTATCTCCAAAACATCATCAAAATGATATATACAAAGATGTCTGGGGGTCATTCTTGGTATGTCCAACATGATTGGTTCATCATGATTAGAAGACAAACTAATTTCCCCTTCAGGACAATTACTATATGTGATCTGAGCAGTATTATTTGTCATAAATGAGATTAAAACATCGCTTGCTTGAAATCCGCCCTTGTTATACACAATCATCTCAGTTTTTGTATTGTTTTCAATATATTCAGATGAAAAACGATAGTCAGTTAGAAATTCAGCAATCAAAGTGTTTGAAAATAATACTGCAGTTAAAAATGGAATCAATATGACAATTAGAACTTCTTTTATCATTCATTTCCCTACTTTGTAGTCCTATTTTTCTTCTCTTTTAACATTCTGGCTTTTTCTTGTAATTCTTTGTCCCCTTTTAGTATTTCATCTCGATATTTTTTATAATATGGTACCCATTTGACAAGGTCATCCATATCATCTATTCCAAAATTACGCAGTCGTAGATACTGTGATTCATAAAATATTTTGTCTTTTTTGATTTGAATTGTTTTTCTGTAAAAATACATCGTCAATATTACAAATAAAGATACACATGCTGTAAGGATGATGATTATTTCAATCAATTTTTCTTTGCTAGTTCTATAAACTTGTATATTGTTGATTTATCCAAGTTATCCAAAAAACACTTCAAGTTTGAACAAAATGCAGATTTCAAATTAAATGGCTCTCCATTGTACACATATGTGTCTTCACCAATCTTCATCGCATGAATTCCTGTAGAGCATTTTTTATTTTCAACACCTGATATTCTGTGCTCTCTGAGAAATCTAATGATGTGATTTTGGATACAGTCAAACTTTGGCATAAATGATTTAATTATTTTGATTTGATCCGGATACAATTTAGTTTTTAATTATTGATTTAAAGAGTCTAGTCTCTGTTTTGCCAGTCTGTTTTTTGGCTTGTTTCGTAATCTTGTACTACAACAAGGACAACGAATGCCTTCCCATGTGATAAATATCTCACATATACTGCATCTTTTTCTATTATATCCATAGTTTAGTCTATCTTTAGTTCTTGTTGAAATATATTTTGAGCAAACGCCATTACACGTATTCATTATTGATTTTCCTTCTGACTCATGTTTTTGTAATTAGTAGTTTATTCAATTCTTGGTACATCTCCTGTCAGTTTTACTTTATAGTGACTGTTACGTGGTTTTGATCTTAACATGTATCCACAACACGGACAATGAGATCCATCCCAGTTTAGGTAAATTGCACATATTTGACATCTTTTTATTCCATTTCGGTACAATCCGCCACTTGGTTTACTAGTAGATTTGTATTTTATGCATATTCCCTTACACGTCATTGTGATTTATCCTCGTTATTTTTGACAATTAATTTACATTTTTCACAGCAACATTTGATATCATTACAAGATTCAATTTCACAGGCGTTATGACAACCAAATT
>Ga0233439_10004570_pt1 | contig 13299 bp, 18 predicted proteins | sample SI_123_September_6_FD_182713 | JGI IMG/M metagenome (GOLD analysis project Ga0233439, IMG submission 182713) | Seawater microbial communities from Saanich Inlet, British Columbia, Canada - SI_123_September2016_100_MG | ecosystem: Environmental > Aquatic > Marine > Inlet | place: Canada: British... | reverse complement strand
AACTCAACAGCATCTACACCCCAGTCGTTGTTAATGACGTCTAGGTTGCCTGTGTAGGGCTTGTTAGTATCTGGGTAAATGAACTTGCCATTACTGTCGAATGAGCCTAGGTTTGCCTGGGCTGTGGCTAGGAGAAGGGTGAGTAGAAGAAGTGTGTATTTCATATAGAGGGTAATTGTATCTCAAAAAACACCTTTTTAAGAAGAAGGTTGATAGGTTAAACCTACCTAAATTTGAAATGCGGTATTTGCTATTTAGTTATTGATGACCCGCATAAGAGCCGTCAGTGTTGTAATACTTTCCGCCTACCTTATAGCCAATATATTTATTATCAACATCATATATATTGTCATCTTTAATATATCCTGTTCTCTGACCCTGAGAATTGTACCAATTTCCACCTCGACTAAAACCTTGGTATTGACCGTTAGAATCGTAAATATTTGCTTGCTTATTCTTTTGCTGGATTTTGTTAACAGCTGTATTGTGCTTTTGTATCCTCTGTATATCCATTTGTTGCATTTGCTGACCCGCTTGATATAGGCGATTGTTCGCATCTCTAGCACTAGACTCTCTTGCCACTTTGATGCAATTATTTAAATCTTCTGGACTTTCTTCTATGTGACCAAAACCAAGGCACGTCTTTTTAAAATGCTGATCAATCTCCGCATCACTTTTTGTCATATACCATATAGGGCTCTCCTCTCTGACGCACCCTGATAAAAAGACCAAAGACAAAGATAACAGTAAAACCTTATTTTTCATAACCCACTCCCATTTGACTTCATATTACAACAGGTGATTGATTAGATTCAGTCGAGCCTTTGAAGTAATGATTGAGCCTTTCCATATCCACCATCAACAGCTTTTTGACACCATTCTTTAGCAATCTTATTGCTTTTTATAGCTCCCCCTGATCCATTATAATGGAATACACATACGTTGTATTGTGCAACCCCACTACCTTGCTCTGCAGCCATTAAGTAGTACTTGTACGCTTTCTTGCTATCTCCCCACATACTGCTGCCCATACCTTTGCCATACATATAGCCTAAATTATTCTGAGCAGTTATATGCCCCTTATCTGCGGCTTTCGTAAACCACTTCTCCGCCTCAGCCCCATCATCGAACATTAGAAGAAGTCCAGCACGAAATTGAGAACTCGTATGCCCCATTTCAGCAGCTTTTAAATACCACTTTAGAGCCTCTTTTTTGTCTTTCTTCTCAACACCGTATCCTTTTTCAAATGCCAGTCCTAGACCAAAATATCCTTTATCATAACCTTTGTCTGCGGATTTTTTAGCCCACTTATATGCATTATTGTAGTCTTTTTTCTTGTAATACTTATAAGCCTTATCATAGTATTTTTTACCCCAATACGAGCCGTCTGATTTAGAATTACTGTCGTCATCTTGAGCTATGTGCTTATTCTTTACAGTACTTTTTACTTTACTTAGTTTTTTACTTTCCGACACTTTATCTAAATGGGATAACTCGTTATACACACGAACCGTATTTCCATATTCACCCCACTTATGACCACTAGCGGTGACATAAATATTCTTGCACTCTGTAGGGCTTACATCAATACATAATTTATCGGATTTGCTATCCAAATAAACACTTTTAACAGGCTTGCAGCTCCCTATATTTTTAATTACTTTAAATTTATTATTCTTTTTCTTAAAGCAAAGAGTTGCATTGTCCTTTTCAATTGCTATGTATTTTCCAGTGTATTCTTCGAGTAGCCTCTTCTTCTTAAGAATGTCACCACTCCCATTTATCATTCTATCTAAATTATCAAAAACATTAATCGAGCTTTTTTTATCTTTTCCCCAGTAGTACTTTCCAGCGATAGATATTTGCACCACTTTGCAAGCAATATTGTCAGTTTCTATGCATATTGAGCCTTTATTTGTTAAGTAGACACTATCAAGAGATTTGCACTTACCGATATTATTAATGCTTTTTAATTTATTGCCAGCTCCCTTAAAGCAGTATTTATTTTGACCATCCACTATACTAATAAATTTATTGTCAAAAGAATTGTGCAAATTTCCTTGATAGCTCGCAGCATACGAAGATGAAACAAGCACCAATACACATAGTGCGCCTGTATTTTTTATATTAATCATTGTTCAACCTTACGTAATCTAGTTCAGCTTTATTAAAATCACCAAAAATAGCAAAATATCCACCTAAAGGAAATCCTTTTAGCTTAGAACCGTCTTCGCCACTAGAATATGGAGTTAATGTAACGGTGATTTTTCCACTTCCTTCCGCATCCAGTCCAACTTCTTTTATATAGCCTTTTGCCCCCATTTTATTACGGTGTATAAACTTAATAACCCCGTCTTTTGACTTTAGTTTGTGCCTAGTCTTAGTGCTTGATATATTTGGTATTTTATAAGTATCACTATTTATAAAATCTTCTGTTTTTGAGCCAACAGTCCCATCGTATCTTTCAATCTCAACCTTAATTACACCGTTCTTTTCAACAGCCCTCAGTCTTATAGAAAATTTAGAAATACTAATCTCATCATAAGGTTCCACTTTAAAAGCCATATTATTATCAATAAAGACTCTAACAACCTCCCCGCCTTTAACGTGAGTAGCGAAATCAATATTAACAGGAACAAATCCTGGGTCTTCAACAAACCCAGGGGCTTTTATCTTTATCTCTGAACCAGAGCAACCAGAGCCAAATAGCGACTCACAATGCGAATGCGCATATGTATGTGTATTTGTGTTAAAAGCAAGTATTGCCAACAATATTATTTTATTCATTATCTATTTCCTTTAACGTTAAAACCCCATTCATAGGCAACCTTCGGGTTGTTGTTTGGATTACAGTTTGCAGAATATGCGTTATAGGCTTTATATGAATTCTCATCTCTATATTCAGCAACATCTGAATTCCACTGACAGTCTTTTATAAGGGCTAGTGCGTACTCTTCCTGAGTTTCATAGTTGCTTCTGTTAATTGTGCTACATCCAGAAAACAGAGCGACAGTAAGAAGCGTTAAAATTAATTTGTTTGTCATCTTTTAGTCCTTGATTTGCCCAAACCTAATATTGCCATAACTCATATTTATTCCAAGCGCCTTCCGCTTTTTCTTTAACTACAGCATCATTGTTTTCGTATGCTTTCTGAATCCAATATTTTGCGTTTTTCATATCACCCCCCTTAGCATACTTGATGCCAAGCTGATATTGCTCTAGAGGCGTCTTAGAGGTCTCAATCGCACTAGTGATTATATCTTCTGTAGATGTCACACTTTCGGGGTAAAGAGAGCCGTTTTTATAAACCGCATCACCAAAATAATGGTCATCTCCGCTGAAACATTGCACATTATCTAGAAGTACCTTTTTATCCTCTTTAATGGCGTTGCGTTGATACATTTCTAATGCTATATCACACTCAGATAACTTGTAAGTCCTTTTGGAATTGGTGTTGTATTGAAGTCGAGGAGTGTTATTTACACTGGAATTAAGCTTTGCAACTTTAATATTTCCATTATTCAACCCTATCACCTGTGCAGCCATTCTTTTAGCGTTGTCCTTTGTCCATTTAGAATTGCCATCGCCCGATGTATTTACCACCTGAATTGACAATAGCGTTCCTTTGATTAAAATTATTGCAGAGGCTATTTCAACTTTTACAAAAGGATTGCCATCAATACTAATCTTGTGTGATGATGACAATCCAAGAGCATTTGATGTGTCAATAAATCTGCCATTATCGAGATTAATATCTTTCACCTTGAAGCCCGACTGTTTTCCAAGCTGAGCCAGTATTTCATTTACATTGGAGTCATTTGCAAAACCTTTTAACATCCTTTGTGCATCAGTAAGAAAGACTTTAAATTGTATAAAATCATTGGCATTTATATTGTTTTTTCCAAACTCCTTGAAAGTGACTAATCTAATAAATTTATTCGGGTTATTGAAGGACTCAAAAATTGCAAGTTCCTCTTCTCCTGGGTTGGGAAATAGATACTTGCCAAACAACCGACCAGTCTTTTTATTTTGAATGTTAACTTTTGAAAACCCTGGAAGAGTCGGAACTAATATTTCCTGTGAACCAATATAGATTGAGCTTACATTTTTCTGCCCTATAGATTGAATAGTATTTGTTAGTTGACCACTGTTGGAGCAACTAGACAAGAGTGTGTAAACAATTAAAATTATAGTAATTTTATATTTCATACAATTCATATCTGAAAGTCATATTAATAAGTATAACACAGTATGAATTATTGATATTATGTTCTAATATGGAACCTTTATATTCTATAAATTCTATAGACTGTTGAGTAAATATAAGACATAAACACCCTCACCTTAAAACAACTCAACTAGTAGCTATTAGTATTTGATAATTAATGCACATTATGCACCATAAAGGGCAATATTAGGTTTTTATCTATAGGACTTTCTATAGAATAAAAGCTAAAAACACCTTCTATGGTACATAAGATTCATTAACTATTAATAGTCACTAGAAGACTCATTTAACTGTATCCCTCTATAGACCCAACCTCTACTTTCTCTTCTCTTTTGAAGCCCTCGTTCAGCTAACTTGGTGCCGAGGATGCGTTGGTTCATATGCCATTCACCATTATCATCAGCCCAACTCTTATAAGATTTATACAAATCAGATGATTTAACTGAATTATGGTTACTAGCATTGCTAGAGCAGCAATCCTCCATCCAGGAATTAATTCTATCCATCTCTGTTTGATATTCCTTGGTCGCATCCAGGATTACTTTGGGAGTTGTTAAGCCATCATCCCGCCATTCTAAACAGCCTTCAATAGCCCAGTTGAGAATCCCTGGAAGTTCAGCCCTTAACTTATAAGATAAGTTCTTATCCTGTTTATTTTCACTGAATCTAACATCAAAAGGAATCAGTATTAAACGTCTCCAGATAGAGTAGCTATCACCTGGTACTGGTTTATGGTTTCCACTTATCCAAAGTGTAAATTGTGGTCTGTACTCAAAGTACTCTTTGTGTAAGAACCTCGCTGAAATCATATCTCCACCCGTAATTAGCTTTATCTCAGACTCATTGAATCGACTGCCTTCATCAGTCTCGGTGGTATTAACAAACCTAGCACCTCTTAAGCGTGCAATATCATTATTAATACTACCTTTGCCTCTAGTCATAATTGTACTAACCGGGGTTTGCATTGCATAATCACCCAGCATATCCTGGACAGTATTAACAAATACACTTTTACCATTTGCACCGTGTCCGTGAAGAAAGAAGAATAACTGCTCTTTGGTCTCACCCGTTAATGAGTATCCAACAATCTTCTTAAGGTAGTCAGCTAATTCTTTATTTCCATTGGTAATCTCATTAACAAAGTTCAACCACTGCGGGCACTCAGTATTCGGATTGAAAACTGTTCCACATCTCTTGGTAATCATACTTTCTTTAGAGCTATCAATAAGACCGCCAGTACTTAGATTGACCACGCCATTCGTAACACCCAAGAGATACTTATTTTGGTCTAGTTGCGACTGTGATATGGTTATTCCTTTCTCTGTTTTAGCCACCTGAATCATCGAATCTAGCTGCTGCTTATTCTCTGATTTAAGAGCGTGTTGCAATAATACTCGTCTACGTGATTCATCAGTCTCATTGGCAGCTTCCTGACTAATAGAGCGTGCAGTCTCTTTGGCGAGTCTAAACATATGACCATCTTCATCAAACAACCATCTAGAGCCATCCCAGTGCATCCACTTTTTAAACTCATAGACATATCTAATATCAGAACCAAATAGCTTTATCAATCTTATGGCATTACCGGCATCAGTCGGATTCTTTGGATTTGGCTGATACAAATTGTATGCACTTTCCAAACAACGCAAAGCCTCAGATTCAGAAAGTGGAGGGGAGCAATTGTGAGCAGCAATCAGTATTTGACCTTCTGCAACATCTAAAGGAACATCCTCACCTCTAAGTTTACTGGCTAGTCTAAACACACTGTGATTTCTACTTCCCTGCTCAACGCCATACGTCACCTCGCCAGCTGACACCTCATAATCATTAAAGCCAGCTCTAACACTGGAGGAACTGTTAGTTAGCATTTTTATTAGGTTCTGAGGTAATTCAGAAATCTCTTTATACTTATCATCAAACTCATAATAATTGCCACCAATGCTAGAGCCTGGTGCTATTACATAACCGCCATCAGCACGGATATCAATTCCTGGCTTCATATTAGCTCTGTTTTTAATTGTATCTACATCAGCTGGATAGTTAAAGTAGAAGTGCAACCCACCTGAAGGGGTGTGCACAATTCTAGTATCAAATTCACCACATTCATCCTGCAGCTGCTTAAGGCTAGCCATACCATCTGCATCATTCTTTACATCGACATCAACTACAATTAAGTTATTTGTCTTTCCAGTGGGTAACCCTATATTGGCATCTGGATATTTATCCCACCAGCTATTAATTACCTGCTCGTCTGCTGAGGCATCCTTAAATCCGTGTTTTGTTAACGGAGTCTTTTTATTATCATTACAGGGGAATATTTCCAATCCTTCATATGCATAATATTTGATATGTTCTTTTTTATTATTTACCATTCATAACTTCCTTTTTATTGCCTGGTGCTTTATTGCAACCGGTAAGATAATTATCCTATGAAGGTGGTGTTTTTTAATGATTGAAGTGGGATTAAAAATACTCTACAAGTACTACTACTAAAGTATTTTTGTAGGGGATTTGAGGGGGTTAATGCCTTTTATCTAGAGTTCGTCTGAATACTCTTTTAATATTGTCCCTGGTTTGATTTCTTTACCAAACTGTTTACTGTGCTTTTTATTGAATTCGTCAGCTGCGTCTTCAGCAATGATAGATTGAGTCACGTATGGAGACTTCTCTCTCATTCTTTTTACAATTGCATTAATAATAACTCTCTGATTGTAGGTTGTTGATCTTTCCTCTCTACCTTGATTGATAGGCTTTTTAATTACAAGTGCACCTTTATCTTCTGAAGCTTTGTCGTATTCATTCGGAGTAAAAGAGCCTGTCTTAAATAATTCAACCTGCTTTAGGCAAACATCTATCTTTATCTCAAGCAGTTTCTTATATAGCAATTTGTAGTCTTTTCCACTCTTGGCGATATCAATTTTGTTCTTACGAATGGCCGCATCCAACTCTAATATTGTTTCTTTATTATTTATATTGTATTTCAGGTCATCTATAAGTGACCAGCACACTGAATCCTGACCATCAATTCTTCCATAATATACCTCAGGGTCTGAGATGTTATCATTACTAAGATGGTAATCCTTGATAACAGTTTGTATCTTTTCTAGATAAAGCTGGAGTGCCAGCTTAGAGTGGTTAGTATTATCAGTCATCTTTTCTACTAAAGTACCAGCCAATCCAAATAATGGCAATTATAAACAAGCCTTCTTCGCCGCTAATAACATCACTAGATGACATAATTAAAACTCCTGCTGTTGCTAGAAAAGCTGTGAATTTCATATTCATTGGTTACTCCTTATTTTATCTTTGAGTTTTACCAGCTCAGCAGACTTACTTATATAACTGTTCGCTTGGTTAGTGTAATACTCAATTTGACCATCCTTACTGTCAAATATATTACGCATCCAGCCAATGTCTGGACTAGCCTGTATCTTGGTCATAGCAATTATGCCATCTACTTGCTTTATCAGCTCATCAAGCAGCTCAAGTGCTTTATCCTTATTATGCTCAATGCCTTTGCCATCAAGATAGAGTTTGGCTAACAGTTCTACAGATTGGAGGTATTTGTCACTAGCCACGCCTATATACGGCTTTCCACCTTTCCCAGATGACAGGCTTGCCTCATACTTGGTGGCTTTACTTATCCATTTTAATGCCTCTTTGTGCATTCCTCTTTTGTACAATTCAGCGCCATACTCAATATAAGCCTTACTGTATCCATTCTCAGAAGCATTCTTGAACATCTTGAATGAATGCTCAGGCTGGACATTTGCCGTAACTAATGAGCTAGCTACTTCATATTGGGCAGCAGGAACGCCACCGTCTGCAGCCTTATGAATTGCATACACAGCATACTTAGTGTCATTCACCTCTCGAGCTGCCTTGTACGCAATATAAGTGCCGATTAGGTCATCCTTCTCGACAGCCTTACTAAGCAACAATCTGGCTTGATGATGCTTGTTAGAGCGGTCATATACATCTTGATGTAGGTTAGCTGTATTCATCTCAATAAGTGCGACAATAGTCTCGGGGCTAAGTTTGTCACCAAACTTGTTGTAGTCATCATCGTTATTAAATAGTGCCTTAACATCCACCTGTTTGGCATACTCAAGGGCTTTATCAATATCTCTATAAACTCCCAACCCAGACGTATAAAGAGCAACAAGATATGCTGCTGAGTCAGTATTGCCATACTCCAAAGACTCTTCGTGTATTTCAATTGCTTTCTTGTAGTTCTTTCTAGTTGTTGCTTGCTCAGCAGCTTTAAGATATATGCTGCCAAGGTCAAAGTTAAATGCATCTTCCTTATCTAACTCTTCAGCTAGTTTGTACCATTTAATGGCTTCAACATAATCAACAGTAAGGTTGCCAGTACCGCATACATTAGCAAATGCAACTGAAAAGGCAGAATTTGCCCTTCCTTTCTCTGCAGCACTTTTTAGGAATCCCAGCCCAAACTGCTCATCTTGTTTAACTCCTATGCCGTGTAAATACATCATTCCAATAATACTCAACGCTCTAGTATCTTCTTCTGCTACCAGCTTAAGCCACTCATCAAGGCTTTTTGACAGTATTGTTTCTTTATGTTTATCTGATAGTCCACAAGGCATTGCTACCGAGTCAATCCACACACCCTCATTCCAGCCTAATACCCACGCTGAGCGATTAAGTGAGTCTTGCACCTGTTTTGCTACTGAGTCATTAGGCATTACAGTTGCATATGACTGCAGACTAAACAATGTCAGCACTACTATTAATAATTTCTTCATTTTATTATCCTTAAATTAGTTATTTAATATATTCATTGCTATAAACACTTGTTATATTGCTGCTATTAATATTATAGTGATTCATATTTACATTTACTCTAACGCTATAAAAACTAGTAATAGAATTACTAATATTGCATCAAACTCAGATGAGCTTATCTTTCCATCATCTACCAATGCAACTGCAGCTAAAACTATAATTGCTGTACTCATAATATAATTTACCTCATAATGTTAATGGTACCAATAAAAGCTGTTGTATTGACACATATCAATCTGCGTCTTTACAACTGCTTCTTGCCAAATCAACAAGATGTAGTAATATTGGTAAATACAATCTTTTAAAAGCGTAAAACTCTAGAGGGTCGTCAATCTGCTGTTGAATATCCTTCACTCTATGTGCAATATCTCTAGGCATTGGTCTTGTGCCAATCAACTGCAATCCTTTGTCAAACGGTTTCATATTAATCTCCTTTAATGCCAGTGCATTACTTCCTCTTCTATATCAAATTTATTGCACTTTGGGCATCTAACAAATGTGACGTATCTAAAATCTCTCTCACCTTTATACAACTCCATTTTGAGAGCTCCACTTTCTTGCGGCTCTTTCATTTCTGAGTTACAAACTCCACAGCTGGTTTCAGTTATTACATCTTCTTTAATAACTTTCTTAGTATTTGCATCTAAGTAATATTCTTTATAAGAAGGGGTAACTTGTCTAAACTCTTTACACGTAACACACTCTAAAGTTTTAGCAACCTCATAAGGTCTGTAACTAGTATCTTGCCACAAAACGGGGTAACCATTACTATCCTCGAGCATCTCAAGCCCGCCATTGCATTTATTACATCTATTTCTATTATTCTCCTTATAGAGTTTATTTATTAATTTGGTTGTAGCTTCTACACCTCCAATTTCATCTACCTCAATACTGCGGTCCTCTTCTCCAAATACATATATGTCAGATATAAACATTTGAGCAAATCCGCAACACTTACAATAAGAGCCTAATTGGCTTATAGTGGTAATAAAATCTATTGCATCAGCAGCACCCCCAATACTCTCTACATATGAATATCCACACTTGCAATCATACGAAACTTCTCTTCCCATAACTATCTCCACATACTAGTAATATTCATATCTTTAATTGCTAAGCTAAAGAATGAGTCAAACTCTATTGATGGCATCCTTAACTGCTTTTCAAGAAGGTTTAACTTCATAACCGTATCCAGTGGCAAAGGTCTTTGTTGTTGTATTAATTGCCTAGCCTTCTGTATTAACCTTTCATCACTCATTTACTATTTTCACTATCTAGCTTTCTTTAATTATCAGCCTCAATCTCATCAAGCTCCATTATGAAGGGCTCCATCATCATTGCAACAGCCCAATCGGTCTCTGCACTATCAACAGCAGCTAACGCCTGTAGTCTTATAAGTCTATTACTTGTTTCCTTAGTAGTTAAGTCAGTTGCGTTAAGCGTATCTATAACTGATTGAATTATTTCGTCTTTGTTCATTTGTTACCCCTATATTATTAAGTCAGATATTCCAAGATTGAGAAGATAGCAGGCGTAGCTGGACACCTCGCTAAGACATTGCTATTGCAACAATCTTGAAATTCTTAAATCAGGTTAAATATTACCCATTACGCTGTTAATCAGCTTTGCCTTATGGTCAGTACATAAGTGCGAATACCTCTTAGTCATCTGTATTTGCTTATGACCCAGTACATCTGCTATCTCAAGCAAAGAAGCTCCATTCATAGCTAAGTAAGATGCACAGGTGTGCCTTAACGAGTGGAAGGTAAAGTCTGTTATTTCTGCTTCTTTTAATGCCTTTTTCCAGGGCTTGGTGAAGCAATAGGCTTGACCTGGCTTAACCTCTGAGTCAAACACAAGTGAATTGTCTTGTTTGTTAAATCTTTGAAGTTCAGCTATTGCTGAATCAGTTAGAGGTAGAACCTTTGGCTCGCCGTTCTTAGTTGTACTGATATAAGCCGTTTGTTTGTCGAAATCAATATCAGACCACTTAAGACTTGTAAGCTCACCTTTACGAGCACCAGTTGTAATTGCTAAGAGCGTGATTAAGTATAACTTATTCCAGCTAGATTGTCTAACCGCCACAAATAGACGCTTTCTTTCATCGTCTGATAAGTACCTTGTTCTACCCCTGGGCTCAGGAAGAGAGCGAATATGACGCACTGGGTTTTCTGGTAAATCATACTCTCTGCAGGAGAATGATAGCACTGCCGAAACAGCACCTTTGTATTTATTGATGGTTGAGTTGCTCAACCTATCTGGCAACTGATTAAGTCCCAAAGAGATGTCGCTCTTTGTGATATCAACTATCTTTTTACTATCAAACAAGTCATCCCAGTAATTGAGCCTACCTTCGTAAGATTGTGGAGTGCAAGATATCTCTTTATATCTATCTAATCGATATACTTTTGAGGCTTCTTTAAATAGTATAGTATTACTCTTACCACCTAACGCCTGTTGAATCTTCCAGTCACCTTCAACATTGAAGGCAAACTGAGAAGCTTGCCTCTTTGTCGGAAAGGTTTTGGATATTGCTTTAAGACCTTTCTTGCGGATTAATACGCGATAAGTCGTGTTGTTTTTATTGGTTAGCTTTTGTATTGTTGCCATTGTGAATTTCCCTTAAGTGTACAGAAAGTGTACAGAATAAGAAATTCAAACTAACTTAGGCGCTCGACAACCCTTATCAGGGTTGTCTTCTAGTAGGTGATTCGAACACCCGACATTCGGCTTCGGAGGCCGACACTCTATCCAGCTGAGCTACGAGCACATAATTGTGCAAAAGTGTTAAAGCAACCTTCCTGTTGGTTAGCTTAAAGCCTATAGTAGCAATGTTATACACCCACTTCAAGTTAATAAATTAGTTTAAACTTCTTACGTTGTACGGGGTTAATTATAGCTGATTAATATTAAAATATCCACCCATAAGGTAAAGAGTTTGCACTCTAGTGTACAGAATTTGTACTTCAAATAAACGCCAAAATCCTCAGATTTAAGACCCCACCCCACCCTTTTGAAAGAGAAGGGTGGCAGATGAATCCAATCTAGATGTGAAATGTAGTAATTTCCATATTGCCCAATACTGAACTTTACTTTCTAGATGTGCATCAAGCCTGTAAGGACGCCACCAAACATCATAAACAACATCCATAAGATAATGATTGCTGGGATTGATGCTATCGCCCACTTAACCATAAACCATACCATTGATAGGAATGGCATATTAATATCAGTCACTTCTACTTTTGAAACCTCTGAATCCATAATTTACTCCTTTTTGCACCAACCCGCCTTCTTGCCACCATCATAACGATAAGCCAACTTATTATCAAGTAACTCCTGCTCCAAACTGACACCATCAACCAACACATTGGCGACAACTCTAAAGTACTTACCCCTCTGTAAATTAGTCAATTTAATTTCTTTAGCGTTAGCCAGCTTACCTCTGACAAAATCCCTCGCCTTAAGGGCTAGATTCTTCTCATACTGGCACTTTCCTCTTATCTCTGGCGTATCTACTCCGTTAACCCTGATAGGGATGTTCTTGCCTACTATAGGAGGTAGTGAGTCTATGTTGACTCTGAAGGTATCACCATCGTAGACGTCGATTACTTTTGATACTGTTACTGTGCCGTATTGGGGTGCTGCTTGTGCAGTTAGAGTCAATACTAGAAGCGATAAAGATAAAGTCTTCATTATTTATCAGGTTAAGTCTTCAGCATTAATCGCCCACTCTTTTATCTTCTTTAAATCGTCACTGTGATAACAACTTTCCCTATTAGATTTAGCACTAATCCACCAATCAGCCCAAATTTCCATATGTAGCATATATCCTTTTGCTGATAAAATATAATCACACTCATAAGCTATTGAGCCTTCGTGAAATTTTGATTTAAAAGGTCTGTCACCTATCATTCTTTCACTTTCAAGAACTTGAATTGTACTTAGTACTTTTGCATTCTCTTTACGGTCAATCTTTTCGGACTCAATATCATCCATAATAGACTGAACTCTGAGCTTTAGATAAATTCCATCGGCTTTCTCTTTGTCACCATCAGCTTTGGATAGTGCTTTAGCATACAAACCTTTTCTTACTTCTCCGGCCTCAACTTCCTCAAGAGCAACTTCATACAGTTTCTCTTCGTAGCGTCTTGACTCAATTGTTGTCTTCTTAACTTTGTCAAATAATCCCATAGTTTAATTCTATCCTAAATTAATAACTTTGTTTAGTTGGTATAACACCTCTAACACCACCTTTAGGA
>Ga0233439_10004569_pt1 | contig 13301 bp, 33 predicted proteins | sample SI_123_September_6_FD_182713 | JGI IMG/M metagenome (GOLD analysis project Ga0233439, IMG submission 182713) | Seawater microbial communities from Saanich Inlet, British Columbia, Canada - SI_123_September2016_100_MG | ecosystem: Environmental > Aquatic > Marine > Inlet | place: Canada: British... | reverse complement strand
TTACCGATGACAACCAGAAGTCTAGTGAGAATGGGATTGGAATGAAGGACGCGCTGGACATCATGGGTAATAAGTGGGTGGTGTGCACAAAAGCAAAAGACAAAGAGCCAAGGTATGTGTACAAAAACATATACGATACTGATCTTGACGAATATCTTAATATAGATCTTCTTTCGTATAAAGATGTTCTGGCGAGCGAAACAATCCCACAACACCTGAGAGACGAAGTAAGGAAGGCATACGAGGAATATGCGTGGGTCGAAGACGCATCTTCGGGCACTGGTTTTGTGATTTGCGAGACGAACAAATGTTGTGTGCGTGATAGTAAATCTAAAAACAATTTTTGGGAAACTACAAAAGAACCAAAGAAGATTCACGACCTTGTAGAATGCCTGAGTCGGGGGCGACGAGAGGTGCTGCCTCTCTGTATGTATTATCCAAAAGGAGTGAGGGGTTATGACAATCCAGACATTCACATAAATGGTAAGAAATTGTTTTCAGTTACCAATCCGGAGTGTGTGTATATAAGGGAAGATGGCTCTCTTGGCGAAGTTGGGTATGACCACCCAGACTTTGATCAAGGCGGTTTTTTCTCAGACAACACTGAGTCAATTCTTGTTAGATCTTCTCTAAAAGTTAGGGGCACGACGGAATACAAGTACTTGTTAGAATCCGGCGGCAAAATACTTTATCGCGGCGGAACTATAGTTCAGTTTGAAACTAGGGACAAGTATGCTGGGTGGTTCATGGATTACAACCGATCTCGTGGAGCATATGTTAAGGAGACGTACTTAAACACTCAGGAGTTTCAGGAATTTTATAAACTCGATGCAAACAAGAGGCTATGCTCCAGTAACCTGTTCAAACAGAACGCAAACAAGGAGCTACTTGATGAAGTTCAACAAGGACTCAAGAAGTATGTTGATTCTCACTATAAAGACGACGAACAAGGCGCCGAGGACTGCGATCCTGCCGAGAACGAACGCTTGCGAGAAGATCTGGAGGGAATGCTCGGTCATTTTCACAAAAACAATTTCGTTTCTAGGAAGAATCCATCAAATGACGATGACGATGGCAACGCTGGAACAGGCGGCGGCGGATGCGGCCGCGGCAGTGGCGGCAGTGGCGCACGTCTCCGTGGACTCAAAATCACTCATGATTTTGATGATAATCCAACCTGGCCTGATGGATTTGAAAGGTCCAAGAACGGCAACGGTGTTGAGATTAAAATTTATCGCAACCATCCCAAGGTCAAAAGACTTTTTCGACTCGGGCAGCAACGCTTTTATGTTATGGATGTCTATGCCCGAAACATGACGAAAGGTGACTCGCTTCGTCGCTACTTTGATCTCAGGGATAAGTTGGAAGACAGCATTGGGGATTAGACATGGTACGACAATACGGCAACGCCGATTCGCGCCATTTTTTCGCCCCGTTTTTTCCCCATTCAGTCGCCTAGAAGCAGGTTTTCGCTTATCACCCTTACCAAGGAAGTTGCCAGAATGCACCCTGTGGGTTGGTCACTCTCTCTCTAGGGTGATTATAATGCAAGATCGCATGCGACCAAGGGATAAAAAAGGTTGACAAACAGCATTGCAACATGGTATTATGCTTTAAGACCACATGACCTTGAAGGACGCCTCACATGGACCCAATATATCTTACATGGAAGCAGTTGGACAAATATGTCTTGCTATGCGAAAAATACGAAACTCCAACGGCGTTGAAGAGCGTGAATTATGTGATTGTAAGCGAGTCGAGCGATAACGCAGGACCATTCCCAAGGTGGTATGGGAGAAGCGAACAGGCGGAGGAGTATGTGGTTATAATGCCAGGTGGCGAACACTATTATCATGATGACTACTTGCTGTTTAACATTAGTCAGTGGATAAGGGGATTGTACCCCAAGCAGAGAAAATCCCAAGATATCAAAAAGGAGAAAATATAAAATGAGTATGTATGTAAACGAAGGATTCCTAAGAGCGCTAAAATTGCACTATGAATCAGAGATAAAGAAATACCAAGCGACATTAGACTTGTTCTTATCGCAACCAGCGGCCGTCGCAGATCACACAACCCTTATGGATGACATGAAAGGACTAACTAAGCAACTCGCGGAAGCGAAGGACGCCTTGAATACGTTGAATGACTATTATCCTACCAAGAGTGACAAAAGGATTATTAAAGAGTGAAAAAGAAAGAACTCCCCGGTCTGCGTGTTGAAGTCGGAACCCTAGTGTGCGATAAAGAATTCCCAGAAGATATGGGGATGGTTGTGGATAGGGATGAAGAGAGGCGCGTTTATAAGATACTAGCTATGTCATATCCCAATGTGCCGACAGGGTGGTATAGGGCGGACTATGTACAGGAAGATTGCTTGCACATTGGCGACATTCCAGAATACATAGCAATTTATAATAAGAGGTTGGGAGAGATGGATGAACTAGAGAAGATTGATAGGGAGTATTGGATGAATGGAGAGGATCACGAATCCAAATACACTCGGGATCACGGAGCGCCCACATCACCTAGTTGGCGCCCAGTGCGGGTGAACACTCCCCTAGGTAAGGGGTAAGGAGAAAGGAGAATGAGAGAGATATGGTAATGGATTTAATAATGGATATTGGTCTAGTGATAATAGTGGTGACCGTGATAATGATAGGTATTGCGGGTCTAAACAACTTATAAGAAAGAGGTAGAATGAAAAAGAAGAAGAGAGACTTTCCTTATATGACACGAGAAGATCTAGAGAGACACCGCGCAAGATATAATAACACCACCAACAGAGAGGATTTAAAGGCGATGCAAAAAGAACATAAAGATAATAAAAGCAAAACCAAAACAGCAACCAACAACAAGATTATGACAGGATACTTCATAGGGATGTTGTTATGTACAAGTGGTATGGTATTCGCAGGAGGGGTAATCAACTTAGGATATAACATGCTAGCGCAGTACGGATTACCATCAAACATTATCGATGCGTTTATTCTTACTGCTATAGGGATTGGATTACTCTCAGTGTCCGCCTTTGGACTATTCCGTGCTAGCGTAGGATTAGGAAGTGCGTCTGTGAATTGGGATTAAGATGATTCATATATGTCCAATTGAGATAGCAGCGGTAATGGGAATGATACCAGTAATGCCTTACTTGGTTGCTAAAGTATTAAGATTTATAAAGAGGGGATAATGAGGTATAGAGAGATATAAGGGCGCATATGGTAAGTGCTCATGCTCTCTATGCTTATGAGAGTATATATAATAAGACTGAGTGAGATAGGGAGAATCTAGGGTATTGGTGGGATAGAGTGGAATATAGTGGGGTGCTTAGCACACTAATTAGGTATAAACAACCCCCTTTGGCACTTTTTTTATTCCCCTTATATATCAACCACATAGCATAGAGCGCCATTTGAAGCGCTCTGCTGCCCACTCGCCTAAGTATGCGAGATCATTGGACTAAGCAAAGCAGGTAAGTGCCCGATATCGTTGATGAAAAAAAAAGTAGATCTGCACGTTGATTATACTTGACAGAGTGATCGTGATCTGATAAGGTATGTATATAGAGAGATCACTTTGAAAGGACAGATCACCATGACCAAGCACCTCACCAGCACCCAATTAAGCATGCTCCGCATCGCCGCCCGTGACGTAACCCGGTTTACCGAACACCTCAGCGACGAGGTTCTTAACGAGTTGTATACTGCCGTCGCGGCAGAGTTGGACGACCGTGAAGCATGCTATGCTCCCCTTCACTCCGACGACGACGAGTATGATGTCGCGGCACAACACAGCGAGGTGCTCGCTGCATTCCGAGGAGACCTATAATGAGATACGGAAACAAAACATTCGCAGAGCGTGCACCACAAGCACGCCCGGCCAACGCCCGCCGATCCTATACAACCCCTATGGGATCCTTATCGGATGCACAGAAAGTGCTGCTCAAGTTAGCATCACGGGACATCCGGCGCAACCCTGGAGCACTCGGCTTTCCTGACTTAGTTCGTCTACAACAAGAACTAACCAACGAGATAGAACGTCGTCGTAGCAATGATATTAAACCTTCCCAGGGAAAGGTCGAGGCATAAAATGTCTGATATAGTAACACTAGAAGTTCCTAGGGATCTCCTATCAGCAATCCGCATGATGCTGCTTAGTGTCAAGCGTGACCAGGAGATTACCTTATCAGAATTCAAAAGAGATCCAGTATTGTCAGACCTTGCTGTAGCGATTACCAACAGAGAGAACTGGATTGCTAGCCTTCAAGAACTACTAGAACAAGTCGATCAACATATGGCCGACACAAGAGGAGAAGAATAATGTCACTCACAGAAAAGCAGCTTGAATTAGCAAAACGGTTTGGTTTCGGGAATTCTCACAACACCAAACCGGTAAAAAGAAAGCGAGCAACCAGAAAGGCGACCAAACTGAAGGCAACTAAACCAAAGGATTATAAGCCGAAGGTGACCCGGAACCCGCTAAGCTATGATAGTTATGATAGCAAGGCGCCGCTAGCGATTCAGGATCCTGTTTTTCTTATCGCTCGTATCTTTGATATCTCCAATGACCTTGAAAAGAAAAAGGTTTTGAGCTCGATGAGAGCCGCTAATAAAGAACACAAGAGTGGTGCCGAAGTTCTAAAAGAGGACTACTTTAGATCCCCCCGTTCACCTACCCTCGCTGCATTCAAGCGATTCATTTTAGCTAAGTAACTGAGAAAGGACAAGTATAATGATCTCTTACGAGAGCGAAGAGGAAGAAGATAAAATAATGCTACAAGTAACTTTGCGCATGCTATACACCCCTGGGGAAGCGACATTCCCGCGAGATCTATTATCTCTCATTGAGGGATATAAAAAGGATTTAGAGCAGGTTCTTTCTCGCAAGGATCCCAATAACGATGCGGGTGCAACCTTTGCGCGATACAGGAAGAACCTCACGCATGCTAACATATCAATACATAACCTCGAAAAACAATTAACCATCAACCTAACCCAACAAGGAGAATAATAATATGCCCTGGACATATAACACAATCGGATACGCTGGAAATAAGATAGGTAGTCTGTACGGTGTACTTACATACATCTCAGAGTATCGTACAGCAACCGATGAACAAAGAGAAGAGATAGGTAAACTTAAAGAACGTTACCACTCTCAGAGATATGTGACACCACAAGATCTTAAGATGGTATTTGATATTATAGGCGATACCAAAGAATTAAAAAAGAAACGTGCCAAGAAGAAACCAAACAAGAAAGTGAGCAAATAATATGACTACTACCACTCAACTCAAGAAACTGGGCGCAGAACTTAACAAGCAAGCGCAGCACTTTCATACATGCGCCAATCAATCAACCCTCAATACACCATTGACACCTAGCGAGAAAGAACTAGAATGGATCATGTCTAACCCAGAAGCGAAGGCGGGTGCTAATGCAGTCATCAACATGTTGCGCTGGCATGTCCACATGGAACAACTAAACGAACTGCCCTAGCATTCTTTGGGCGACACATAAAGAAATAAAAAACCTAAAACAACTAGAAAGATAACCACTATGACCATTCAAGATACAGACCTAGATGATACATGTAACATATGCCATGCTAATGAATATGAAACCAGCATCGTCGAAGACGAACAAGGTAAGTTAGTGTGTAGCGATTGTTACTATGAGAGAAATGAAACTGAACTGTTATGCTTTCTTAGTTGAATTAATAAAAGACACTAACGTCGTGGAGGGGGGAACCCCCCCTCCCCCTACCCCGAATCTATGTCGCAGATATAGAGAAACGCCAACGGGCGCGCTAAGTACGTTCAATATAGCTAGCAAAAATTTGCTAGATTTAAAGATTGATAGATTTAAAGGGCACCCAGAAAAATGCCCACAAAAAAAAGAGAGAGGTTAAGGGATGATGACAGAGAAATTGTATAATATTGTGAGGTTCCATTTCAAAGGACCAGAAGAAGTTATTGATTACGGTTACACGTTAGAAGAAGCGCAAGAGCATTGCGAGCGTGAAGACACCAGCGGCGAAGGTTGGTTTGATGCTTATAGAGAGGCGAAGTAAGGTATGACTCTTCCAGATAGCACTAGCAAGTTAAAGGTGGGTGTGTTGGTGTCACACAAGCACACAGATGCCGACGGTACCTCCGCCACCGGTATTGTAATGGCCATGCTGCCTGAAACAAATTTGCACGGTGATGTAAGGGTTAGGTGGTTTGAATATAAAGGTAGAGCTTCCGCAGTGGCGACACATTATGAGTATGAGTTGCTACTTTTAAAAGGCGAACGGCGAGACTCCGCTCTGGCGGCGCTTAAAAGAGGTTTTCATGAGAGAATGGGTTGGTCTTAGCATATGCGAGAGATAAAGAGAGAGGATAAAGAAAATGGTTAACGATATTATCGCTTACGAGAATGGTGAGATGGACGAGGAGGAAGTAATAATCCTCTTCCAGGAATTGGTAGATACCGGCATGGTGTGGGTACTACAAGGGCATTACGGTCGGACAGCACAAGCATTGCTGGACGCAGGAGAGATATCATGAGTATTAATTTTGGCACCCTGGGTGACATTAGAAAAGGGTGCCTAGTAAAGCACAAACTTACAGATGCCATTGGGTTCGTATTGAGCAAGCACGAGGCGACATATAAGGTGCGTTGGCAGGGTGTGCTGTGTGACGATGGGCGTTTTGTCTCTGAGGCGCCACAGTATTACTCCTACGCTTACAAGTGGGACTTAGAACACTATCACGATTATGATGTATAGGAAAGAGAGAGAAACGATGGATTCAATTAGACCAACAAAAGAAGCGAATGAGAAACGACGTTTAGAATGGTTATATCAAACCAAGGAGCGTAGAATTAGCGATATGTCCGCCACGAAAGTGGCGGCGCGCAAGCGCCGGAGAGCGAGGGCGGAGAGATTATCAGACTTACAAGAGGCTGCACAAAGTAAAAGTGGTAATTGATTCTATTATAGTGTTCTGCTTGGCGCATATATGTCTTGGCATCTTTCGCCGGATATATCCTGCGCCAGCAGTCACAAAACAGAAAGAGAACAAAGATTGATTTGCGAGGATATATCACCTGGAGATTTAGTATGGTTCGAGTATGTCTATAGTGGATGCTCATTGAATCAGCGATATGCTGTCTATATAGGAAAAAAACCGTCGAAAAACGTGCGTGTTGTCAATGAGGTGTTCTTGATGCTGGGCGATTCAATGTCAACAATTGTTGATAAGGGTGTAATGGCGTTTGTTTATCCTGCTAATTTGGTGCGGGATTTGACTTGAGGGAGTCTAAGATTAAGATGGAAGACACGATTAAAGTATGTGAAATCGATTGGGAAACAGATGGCGAAGAAGTTGACTTACCTGAGAATGTAACAATTGATATAGTAGAACTTGATGCTTACTCATTGGAAAATGAAGAGCAGATAAATGAGACAATCTGCGATCACTTGTCAGATGTTTTTGGCTACCTTGTAAACGGATACACAAGAGTAGAGTGGAAATACCCGTAAAGAAAGGTAAAAGATGAAAAAAATTGCGATCATTTGCTTGCTATTTATTAGCGGATGTGTTATCGTGGTGGATGAGACAGAGGAGGGGGAGCGTGTTCATTACCACGACCACTATGTTGAGAGAGAGGTTGAGGGGTGCAACGAGCCCCCCCTATGAGTATCGCGCTGAATGGTGCGAGGTATATGACAACAGGGAGTGCTGTGAGTGGTATACCGGCGAAGGGTGCTATGAGTATCGCTGCTTCTATTATGATGATGATAGTTGTTATTGGCATTACTATGGTGAGCATTGTGAGGAGACAGAATGAAATTCTCAGATGATGCTCCATATCGCGGCGAACCATTCGCCGTTGGTGACTTGGTTGAAGAGGTCGGGTATGACCTAGGTAGAGGCGCTGGCGTTGTGATAGGGTTCACCAAGGAAGTACCCCACTGGTGGCGTGGCGCATACCGCATGGGCACAATTCATGTGCTGTGGTGCGGTAGCGACATTGACCCAGAGACCCCTCTCGCCCTTGGAAGAAACACTGAGCTGACTTGGGCGATGGCAAACAAGATAAGAAAAATAAAGCAGAAAGCGGAATTGCAAGGAGAATAAAATATGGAAACAATTGTATATGGAAAGCACACACCGGAAGAGTTTTGGGTTGTAACAAAACCATCCAGCGCATGGGATTATGAATTCCTATCCAACTACCTACAGATATCAGACATATGCTACCGCACATCATATAGGACACTAGTTGCGCAGTCGGCGGGAGGTCTTAGACCTGAAGATGTTTTGGGTGTATTCTTATATGAGAAAGAAGCGCAACATTTCGGCCGCTCTGTGATAGAGCAACACATTAACTCGCGAGGATCAGAAAAAAATGCCTAAAACAAAAACACCACTAAGGTACCCAGGCGGCAAGAGTCGTGCAATGAATTATCTATTGCCCAGAATGCCAGAGAAAGTAACCGAATTCCGCGATGCATTTGTGGGCGGCGGATCAGTATTCTTGGCCGCCAAAGAGCAGTATCCCAACGCATCGTTCTGGATTAACGATGCTTACTATAACTTGTACAACTTTTGGATCTCGCTAAGGGATGATGGTCCGGCACTCGTTAACGCATTGACCACCCTTAAATTTGTTTCTGCCGAAGAGATGCCAAAGGCGCAGATAAGGGCGGAAATTGAGGCGAAAGGTTTAGAGGGGAAAGATAAGTCTGACTTCTATCGCTCCAAGACCACCAAAGCAGCAGAGCTATTCCTTAACAGTAAGCATGCTATATCCACCAGCAATGGTGTGGACAGGGCGGCGTACTTCTATGTTCTTAACAAGTGCTCCTTCTCAGGTCTTACAGAGCAAGGCACCTTCTCACCGCAGGCGAGCATCCAGAACTTCTCACAAGCAGGCATAGACCGCCTCGCAGACGTGTCTAGGTCGCTGACAGGGGTGCGCATTACGAATGACGACTACTCTAAGTGCTTTGACAGCGACGATGAGCATTGTTTCATCTTCATGGACCCTCCGTATGACATAGGCAAACAGAACACTCTATATGGTAAGAGCGGAGAGATGCACAGCACATTCTCCCATGAAAGGTTCTCAGAAGAGTGCAAGAATATAAAATCTAAATTTATGATTACTTATAATAACTCTGATGTTATCTGCGACAGATTCAAAGAATATAAGCGCGAACCATGGTCACTCAAATATGGAATGAGGATTATTGAAAATGAGGATGGCGAACTTAAGGCGAAGGACCACAAGGAAAACGAGTTGCTCATTACTAATTATAAATTCTAGGTGGCGAATATGAATAAAATAAAAAATAGAAATATCTTTATAAAAAGAATGATTTGCAAACCTCGCAAGAGCGGTCTTCATCTTGACAGAAGGAAAGAGAAGAATAAAAAGATGTGCCGCAAGAAGATAAGGGTTTAGCGATGTTATTGTTAATGACTTATTATGTTGACCTGATTGAGTTCTTTGATCAGGTTTTGTATTATTAAATACTACTTATATTCATTACGGAGGGTGAAATACCATGAAAAAATATTTTAGCAAAAGAAACGAGGCACTCAGTCAGCGACTGGTGGAAGCATGGGGATATAAGAAACCGATTAATGAAGGAAGATGGGGATCGGAACGAGTATATCCAGAGATAGATAAATGGAGAGATTCGCTAGGGGGGAGAATGGCGTATTCCCTTAATAATACGCCTGGAGCAAGAGCTATTCAAAAAGGATTTGATCTTGCTTCGGCGAATGAGCCAGAGGTGTGGAGTGATGAAAGCATAGAAAAAGCAAGAAGCCGGGCCCAAGACATAGAGGATACATATTTTAAATATAACCAACTTTTACAAAATCTAGCAACAGCGCAAGAAAAATATCCTGAGATTGGGCGAGTTGATTATTATGATGAAAAGATGAAAACCATCGAACAAGGCAAAGAAGGATATGCCACCCTCGCTTTCATTGAAACTGTATTATTTAAAGTTGCTGAAGAATTAGCAGGGAAAGGTAAGGATAGTGCGGCAAAGATAGCCAAGCAAGCAGCAGAACAAGCGTATACATTAAACAGTGCTCTTGAAAACCTACTAGGGCACAGCGCAAGTAGGTGAGGAAATAGTTAAAATGAAATTATCAGAAAAAGGATTACGACAACTAATCAAAGAAGAGTTAGCACTCGTTGCAGATGTTAACGAGGAAGAAGAAGGTTCCGAGGTAACACGAGATGCCATTGAGTCAAATCTACACGATGAAACCATCGTTCGTTTCTTTGAGGGTCTATGTGCCGATGAAATATTAGAAGAGCAAGATGCTCCAGAAAAAACTACTGGCGCCGATGCTTATAAAGCTTCTATCGAGCAAGGAAAAGAGATGAGATCTGGTACCGGTGTGACAGACCGAGAAAGAAGCATAATCGGAGCAGTCAGAGATAAGTTGGTTGCGGCCGCCCGAAATACCGCCATCGACACCAATCCCGTTGTAAAAAAAGCGCTGGCACTTATGGCAGGTGCCTTAGAAAAACACACTAAAGACGACGATAAGGTGGACGAGCAAGGAGGCGCATCGGCCGGCGCATCCCAAGAAGAAATAGTCAGCAAAGTCGTTGAAGAAATCTTTAAAAAGAAACAATAACCCAGTAGGAGTACAATATCTATGGATAAAGTAATAGGTGCATTTAAAAAAGTAGGAGAAGCATTTAATGCTCTCGCAGGAGCAGGATTAGCACTCATTTCCGCTGCTGTTGTTTTGCAGGTTCTGTTTGGTGCTGCCGTTCCCTTCATCTCTCTAGATGTAGTGGGTAACATCATCAGCATCACCAAGCAACTTGGAAGCGAAGGATTGGTAGGGTTGGCAGCACTTGGTGTGTTGTTCGCTCTGTTTAGTAGAAAATAACTTTATATAATAAATTAATTATTGGAGGACGCTTTGGCGTCCTCTTTTTTTTTGGAAGAATACTTATTGTACATGAAGGATCCACTAGCAATATCTATTATTTTTACGTCTTCTCTCATGCTCATTCTTATGGGTGCTGTTCTTTTTGGATTCGTTAATCATCCGGGTCATTGCGGCGCGACCAACCCACACACCATTGATTGGGAAGAAATATATTCTGATGGCGGACCCGATAACTACTAAAATTGGCATTTCACGCAAATAGAAGTCTAATTACTTTATGAGAAAAGGTGATCTGGTTGCGTTCAAGTATTTTAAAAACTATCACAAGAATGGCAGCAATATGGGGGTAGTGTTGGATATACAAACTGACGTGGTGGTGCCGCGTGGGTATGCGGCCGGGTTTGATTGGATTGACCTAATGAAGGTTGGATGGGTGGACGAAAATAGCTATAGCTTAATTCCCTACTACAAACTTGGAGAGCGTGGTCAAAGATGGTACTTGAAAGGACAATTTTATGTTATGTCTAGAGGAGTTGTGTAATGGCATTTTTTAAAGACGGCGATTGGGTGTCGGTTACGCCCACATCAGACACCAGGTGGGAACATTGGACAGATACGCACACAAAGATGGCAGGCGGATTTGCGAGAATATTGGGACAAGAGAGAGACAAGGTTGATACAAGTATTAATTATCTATATCTAAGAAGTTATCTTATGGACGGCACAGTAGATAGTGAGGCATGGTTCTTAGAGAGACACACCATTCTCGCTTCAAAGGCGGATGTATATTCCAGCAACAACCTTAAGAAACAATGTGATGAATTGCAGGTTTGGGAGTCGAAGAAAAAGAAATTGCTCGACAATCAACTTAAGCAGATTTTTGGAAAAAAAATAAGCAACGAGGCGCCGATACCAAAGAAGAGAAGAAAGAAAAAAGTAAATTTATCATCAAAAAACAAAGATGATGCGGCAGTGATTTACGACGACGATGACGAATATGATAATTACTGGGACGATGCAACGCAGGAGATAGATCTTGAACAACTCGAACTAGAGTTTGGCGATCTGACTGGGTGGGATGGGTCATAGCAACAAAGAATATTATAAATCTGGAGATCTCGCGTATTGTGATGTTTTAGAGGTCGCGAAGCACGAGTGGGAGTTTGCGGCGGGATACAGAGGCGGCCGCCTGATGTATTTAGAATCTATAACTGATACGTGGCCGTACATTATGTGCATCATACTAGAGGTTAGGAGTACCCTAAAAGTCGCAAAAATATACATCCCATGCCTAGGGGCATCAATAAGGACTCCATTCAAAAGTTTAACCCCGTATTACAAGGAGAAGGGAAATGGCAACAATTAAGAATGTTATGGCAGACATGTATGTCTCGCAAATAAAAAAGATAATGAAAGAGAAGAAATATGTTTTTTTTGATTCAAATATATCTCTCAACCTCAATATTATAGGTATTAGGAAAAACGAAACGGCATCGAACCACTTTGATGACAATATATGCGTCGTCTATAGAAATTCTTGCAAGGACTGGGAAGTATTCACGGCCGCCGCAACGACGGATCCAGGAAAGACTAGTCTGATTAATCCGCCCAACAGCAAAGGTACGGCAATACTGGTCCCTGGGCAATATAGGGGATCCCACAAGATAGATTTACACGCCGGAAAATACACCGCTCTAAGGCAGAGTGGCGGAAAGGTGAAAGTTTGGCGAGATAACAATAGAGATGCCTATCTTGATATGGAGGGATCCAAGATTGAAGAGGGGTATTTTGGTATAAACATTCACAGAGCATCGTCGCGAGGCGAAACGGCACTTGTTAACTCATACAGCGCAGGGTGTCAAGTGTTTCAAGATGTAAATGACTTCTATAAGTTTATGGAGTTATGTGAATCGAGCGCTTCAAAATATGGAAATGGATTCACCTACACTCTTCTTGAGGAGGAAGACTTTTCGTGAAAGAAGTAAACACAAATATGCTTACATGTGATAATGTTGAATACCAAAAAGCAAGAGAAGAGTATAGAAGAGCGAAAGAGGAGATGGAAAGTAACATCCCCACCAAAGAACGACTTAAAAGACTTATTGAAGTTACCTCCGAACTTGCAAAAATAAGGAAAAGGATAGAAGACAATCTCCCGCAAGCGTAAAACTTGCTTTTTTGGTATCTTCTTCACTCAAAAACAAAGAACTGACAACTATTTATCTTCACATGGTATATTCACAACGAAAATGGGATAAATTTGTTTCCGAAAAGGTGGATCGTGATGCGATTGACCTGTCGAGCTTTGAAATTAAGGATACTCTTAGTCCAGATATATGGGAAGACGACGATTTCCCCAAACCGGACATAAAAAAGAACCTAA
>Ga0233439_10004568_pt1 | contig 13302 bp, 17 predicted proteins | sample SI_123_September_6_FD_182713 | JGI IMG/M metagenome (GOLD analysis project Ga0233439, IMG submission 182713) | Seawater microbial communities from Saanich Inlet, British Columbia, Canada - SI_123_September2016_100_MG | ecosystem: Environmental > Aquatic > Marine > Inlet | place: Canada: British... | reverse complement strand
AAGGCGCGTATGACCGACGAATTTTATGCGGAGTCTGATGAAGCAATTGAATCGGGAGACCACCAAGCAGACATTCGCACAGAGCATAGAGTCTTTGGAGGCGCAGAGGATGATATCGGCGATATCAAAAAGAAGTTTGCAGAAGAGTCAGGTCTTGCAAATCCTGATGAAGAAGAGGAAGACGATGGTTATTCAATTGATGAAAACGGTGTGGAATGGTTCGAAGATGAAGATGGTTACTGGTGGTTTAGAGAGCCAGATCAAGATGATTGGCAACCATACGATGAGTGATTTTTCAATTGGTTCTTCCGAATGAAACATTGGTTGTTCCTTCATTATTATACCAAATATTAGCGGTCATTTTTTTAGACTCAATAAATTGCTGGAATGACTCACTGCGAAGCCAATCTCTAATTGCAGTGCCGTTGTTAAAACCATGAATAAATTTGACACCTGGCAATGAATCTGAATAGGCATCTCTTAGTTCATCCTTGATTCTATCTTTTGCTTGGTGTAAAGCGGAGTTGTGCAAATCAATTGACTTGTAATTAGTATCGTTACCATAATTATTTGAACCAAATGAACTCATTGCTCGATGATTTTGATTGTTTCGTTTGCCCTTTCCCTTCTTTACTTTGACATGATGATTGCGACCAAATTTGTATTCATTAGGATTATTTCTTCTATTTGCCATAGTTTTCACCAAATTGGGTAATGCTCAAGACACTGCGGTCCGGCTTTTGTCATTAATCACCAAAGGCATTTAAAATCATTTGAGTATTTTGAAGGGCTATTCCTGTGTGTGGGAATAACTTAAGTTTTGATGTGCATAGCGATTAGTATGCAACCAGCAGACGGCAACGCACCTATAGCAAATTCTCCTTGGGGAGAGGCTCCCCCTCAAACAATACCACAGCAACCTCAGCCACAAGTGGTGTACCAGCCTCCACAACCACAGCCACAAGTGATGCATCAAGCACCTCAGCCAATGATGATGGGTACTGTAAATCATCAAATGAACCAAGGGGCTTCTCCATTCAACATTCCTGTACAATATCAGCAAGATTATAAGAAAATATACGCAAATGATTGGTTTATTATGGGTATCGTTTCTTGCGTAGTTGGATTCATGGGCCCAGGTTTATGTTGGTTGATTAGTTTAGTAGGAGCAATTAGTATGGCTACTAAATTGAATATTGAAAATACTCAACCAGGCCATCCTGAAGCAGAGAAAGTGAAATCAGCATTAATAGTAAATGTTATCGCACTAATATTACCAATTGTGGTAATGGTTGTAATGATATCTAGTGGATTTTAATCCCAAATAGATTCAGCATCACTCAAGTGACTATGAAGCGCTTCTAAGCGCCGAGTATTCTCTCCCATGTCATCTTGGCCCAAACGACTTTGTGAATGGATTTCTATTACTGAACCAGATAGTGCTTGACTTGCATCGCCAGTTTCACTCGGGGTAATTCTTACTACTAAATCATCAGGAAATCTCCAAAAAGAAGTCTTCTGTACAAGATGAACATAGTAATCAGAAGTCCCATTGGTCTCCTTATGTAGCGTTTCAACATTATTTTCTTCCACCCACTCAAGCAATGATAACCATACTGTAGTAGCATTGGATTGTAATTCAGAACTCATACCGTCAGGTATTTCGTATTGTGAAGTGTCTCCACCTAAATGAACGCAATTTTGTGAGTCACTTGGACAAGTTGGCATCGTAGTCCAAACTTCATTCGGAGCTGAAACTTGTATCCAAACTTGACATGCAAACCAAGGCGAACAAATCAACAAAACAATCAGTAAGTTTCTTTTTGTTTTTGGTGGAGACCTAACCATATTCTCACCGCATGCAATATCTAGAATGATTGTAAACGATTCCATTGGTTGTCACTAAACTCATACACTATCGGAACCCCAGTTGGCACTTCTAATGACAATACTTGTTCACGACTAAGTCCTTCAAGAGACATGATAATACTGCGTAGAGAGTTGCCATGAGCTGCAACAAATACATTCTTTCCAGATTGTAAAGAAGGAATAATCGATTGTTCAAGATAAGGCAAAGTGCGTTGTGCTGTCAATTCAAGCGATTCCCCATTTGGTGGAGGTACATCGTATGAACGTCTCCAGATGTGGACTTGTTCATCACCATATTTCTGGCGTGTATCATCTTTGTTTAGCCCTTGTAAATCACCATACATTCTTTCGTTTAGTTGCCATGAAACAAAAACTGGTAGAATATTACTTGAGTCTTGATCACCATTAATTTGAGCCCACTGAATCATTCTTGCTTCATTTTCTGAAACATTTTCAACTCCACCTTCAGGTTGTGAGTATTGGAACACTGGTGTTTTACCACCATTGTGTTGAGCCAGTGCTAGCATTGCAGTCATTTGTGCTCGGATTAGAGTAGAGGTGTGAACTTCGTCAATTTCTAGGTGAGCAATGTCTTTGCCACCTTGGATGGCTTCATCGATTCCAACATTGGTTAATGGAACATCAACCCAGCCAGTGAATAACTTGGCTGCGTTCCACATTGATTGGCCGTGGCGCATCAGAATGAGCAGTGACATCTTATCCCCTTATCCATAGGTCAACGCCGGCAATTCTTCAACATGGCGGCTATTATCACATTCAATCAAAGTGCATAAGACAACAAAACGATGTAGGCTACAGGTAAAATTGACCAACAAATCAGCAACAATGTTGTTTTGACACTTCTTTCGGGATATGTTCCGAGCGTTTTTGGTTTGTTTTCTAAGTAATCATTTCTCGCTTTCATTCCTTTATCGATTAACTTTTCAGGTAATGTCAAAATATTTTCAGCGACATTGACTGCCTTTAATGCTACTCTAGAAGCCGCACTAGGTTCGGCTTCCTCTTTCTCTGCTAATTTTTTTTGTGTTAGTGAAACTGCACCTAGTTTTACTGCTTTCATTACTGCTTTTTTAGGTCCGGCATGTACTTTCAATGCCACTTTCATTGCCCCTCCAACTGATTTTTCAGCTAATGAAATTAAGGCATTTTGTGGGTTTGTAATTACATCGAGTTTTTGATATAATTTTAGTGTCCAAATAATTTCAAATAAACACCAACTCCCAAAAACAACAATTGATAATATTTTGAACTCATTCGAAAGTTCAGAAAAATATTCTGGATTAAATTGTATTAATTGAGAAACCAATACAAGTGATATGATTGAAAGAATAATTAATACAAGTTCTTGTTTACAAAATCCCTTTACAATAGAACCACTACCTTCTGAAGACATTACTCCCTTTCTTATTTGTGAAAACATATCAAATATTTTTAGTGATGAAAGAATACTACGGGGAATTATTGAACAGCAAAGAGTGATTACACACAATTGAATTAGTGTTAATTCAGACATTTGATTCCCTCATAAGATTGTAAACGGTAGTATTGCGTAGATAATTATCAATGGCCCCAACGAATTTAGCATATCCAAAACAAACATGCGTTTCATTTTTGATTCTATTTCAAATGTTGATTTCATTTGATTTGACAACTTGTCATCGAATGATTTTGCTGTTTTACCAGCGGCTACAATCGCAGCTCTTTTTCCATCAACTAACAGATTGCCAGCAATACTTTGTGCTTTCTTTGCTAGTTCCTTTGAGTTGTGAATCACTGCTTCGTTATCAATAGACTTACTTTCAGTTTCAATTCCGTCGCCTGAATCATAATCTGAACTTACGCGCATCTTTTCAATGTTCATTTTGTAGGGTTCTGACTTTTCACCGGGATCGATATTCTTCACTTTCTCTGTTTGTGTTCTAATTTGTACGATACTCGAAAAGATTCCTGAAACAATAGAGGCGGGCTTAATGCGGGGTTTCGCCCGAACAGTTAATGTTGGAGCGAGACGATTTCTCGCTGTTTCTATTGTGTTATTACTAATTTTTATGTCAGTGATATTGTATAAAACCCACAAGGCAATTGAAGGAAGAACTACTAGTAGTTGGGTAAAACTCCATTCGTAATGTGATGATTCACCGATTGCCAGTCTCAATAACATCGCAACAAAACCTGGGATTATCATCCTCGAAATTTCAAATGCCATATATTTTTCTAACGGCTTAAAGGCTGACGAATTGATTTTTCTCAACTCAAAAAAGGCTGTGAAAATAGAACTTCTCTCACCTTTGAATAAATTAAGTAATTTCACAAGTGGAATGATGACGAAAGTGAATCTGAAAATGATCACAACGATAACTAGCCAAAGATATACTGCGAATGGGTTATGTATCGAAAATACGCTCGTCATTAGCCATTCTGAAAAATCAAAATTGGTAATGGCATCTAGTTCGAACATACCAACCAACCCTACGTTTCAATTCTATGTCATTAACATTCTCTATGCAGTATTCATTTTGTAGACAACGCCAAGATGAAACTCTTGACCACTGTTCTTAGTATTGTTCGGTATGTCAGCATTTCCATCTCCACCTCACTTTTTCTCACTCATCAATCGATATATTGTAGATGATGGGTCTAAAATGCAGCAAAGAGAAAACAAAATAAACGCAATAACCTGTTTTGTGGCTGAAACTGCTTTTGACATTTATTCACCTTTACTTATTCATTTACAGGTAATGTGATGAATTCTTTTGCTCGGCCTTCGAACACATCGAGTTTTTCACAAACTACACGCCCAACTTTTCTTCCAACAGCATAACCTGCTCCGGCAGAAGCTCCTTGTGAAACCGCGTATGCAGTTCCTAGTGCAATCGCAATTCCATATCCAGCAAGTATTGGTATCACTTCTTTCCTCTCCCTGGTTTCTTAGTTTCGCCAACAACAAAGACTTCCTGAATAGAACCTCTTTGTCTTAGATCTTCATCTGCTGCATATCTATTGTAATAATGTCGATAACTACTATGAGCAACACCTACTAAGTATCCTCCAGCCATCGCCATAACGCCTCCTGTCAATAATCTTCCAATCATTCTTTTTCCTCCTTATCTTCATCTGTTTTTTTTACAACGCGTAAAACTCCACCTGCAACAGAACCAACCACATTTTCAGCTGTTTCTATTCCTATTTTGGTGACCGATCCTGTTGCATCAACTAGAGCACTGATTACTCGTCCTCCGCCTACTGCAAGATGAATTACAGTCTCTTCTCCAGCATTTACTAGTTCTTTTATTGAACTAGTGAACTCATCGATTAGAGATGTTAATCCAGTTGACACTTTGTCAACTCCTTTTTTACCCGCCATGAACAATCCTATGGAGGTAATGCATATAATGCGAAGTAGTAAGTAATAGGGGGTAAATTAACCCTCTAAATTGCATCAGAAGGTAGGTAGAAGAACTCTTCGGGATACATCTCCATCCTTTGACCGAGTTGAATAAAACGACCAATGTCGGAACGCCACATTTTCCCAGCCTCAGTAATATCCCAGGTCACTATAGGATGGCCTCCTCGACCAACGCTTCCAGTGTCCTTACTGGCGACTAGCCCTCCATTTTCCAACTTAATCATGAATTCTCTTACTTCTTTACGATCTATGCAAACGGCTCTTTCAATTCTAACTTGCCTTCGGGTTTCTGGTGATGACTCCCTCATTCTAGAAAGATATAGCAAAATCCGATAAATTGTAACAGGGAGGTCTCGTTGTTTACGCATCTTAGTTTCAGGGGGTACTGAACCCCCTAGTTATTCAATGTTGGCAAATTAGAAATAAAAGCAAACTTCAATCGCTGGCTCTATGTCCCAGATACATGGTCTTCACACACGACATGGCAAATTGGCTCGGATTTAACATTGATAGAGAGTGGCTCAATGAAAATGTAAAGTGGAAAGATTTCGGAACTGGTGTTCGTCTTGGAAGACTTCACAGAGAAGATGCTTGTTCTCTCGTTCTCTATGAGGCTGATTCCGAAGTTGAAGTTGATGCTTTCATGCCGCATACTCATCCTGGTGGAGAATGTTACCTCGTTCTAGAAGGCGAAGTTTGGGATGAGGATGGAACTTATCCCACTGGGTCATTGGTTTGGATGGATAGAGGCACCACACACACTCCAAGAACTAGAGGAAAAACTTTGATTCTTGTGCTTTGGCCTGAAGGAGTAAAAGTGTGATTATTGCAAATCATATTCTCCAGATTCCAATTTGCCTTTGAAAATAAATGGCCCTGCTGGCAATACTGCAGCAACAAATCCATGCACTAAGGCTTGATGAGTCCAATACTTACCAACTCCAAAAAATAATGCTGCAAGATACGCTACGAATAGAAAACCATGCGCTGAGCCAACTATTGAAACTGCAGTTGGATCGCCATAAATATATTTCATAGGCATTGCAAAGCCCAATAAAATCAGAAAGGATAACCCTTCTAAATATCCTAGAATCGTTACGATGGTTTTCATCTCAAACCTCAACCATAGGTCGGCTTGAACCGCATGAAGGACATAGTTGGTCCTCACTTTCTGCATAATCATGCTTACATGCTGGGCACGAACTAGCAAGTTCCATCTTGCCCATTGTTTCAATCGTTTCTCCTTGTAAGGAAATATAACCACTGTCAACATTCCCTACGGTATAACGTCCTGCTCCACCCATTCTGACCAATAAGTCCGGAGGAAGTGTTACTGTACCAGTTTCATCAATAATCAATTCCCTATCCTTGCTCAGATTCTCAACATCAACACCATCACCATGTTCAGCCACAAAGCGACCATCTCTCAATTCCAAAGAACGGTTTGCAAAAGATGCTACTTCCTTAGAGTGAGTTACAATAAGGAAAGAAACCCCTTCGTTTTGGTGTAAATCTTTGAACATTGCGAGTACTTCTCGACTAGTGACAGGGTCTAATGCGCCTGTAGGTTCATCGGCGAAGATAAGACGTGGGTTGGTAATGAGGGCTCTGGCAATAGCAACTCTTTGTTGCTCTCCACCGCTGAGCATCTTTGGCAATGCATAAGCCCTGTGAACCATTCCCAATCGGTCAAGCATTGCATCAGCTAATTTCAAGGCTTTTCTAGATGTTATTCCTTGATGACGAAGAGGCTGTGCAACATTATCACGCGCATTCAAATTAGGTAACAAATTCCCCTCTTGGAAGATAAATGATACTGTCTTTTGACGTAATTCAACCAACTCTTGCCCAGTAAGCCTAGTCATGTTTTTTCCGGCTAGTGAAACCGAACCTGCGCTAGCCTTCATCAAGCCACCAAGACACTTCATCAGAGTTGATTTTCCTGAACCTGATGGGCCTACGACAGCAATTGCTTCGCCTTCTTTCATATCGATGTGCAGTCCACGCAATGCAACTACATTGCCGTCTTCAGCCTTTGATTCATAGACGTGATAAAGTCCAGATGCTTGTAAAATACTATCTTTCATTTTCACTCCCCCTTCAGCACACTGGCTAAGTCAGATTTCAAGGCTCTGCGCGTTGTCACCAATAATGCAACAACTACTGCTGCAAATACAGATAATGAAACAAGAAGCAATTGATACCACGGATAATACAGTGTTCTCTCTATCGTTGTTGATGAACCACCAAATATCTGGAATATGAATCCAAATACGTCAAAGAATCCGTTGAATGAAAGAGCAACGCCTATTCCAAGGCCAATTCCTAATGCCATAGAAACCATGACGATAGAAAGAATCTCAAACAACACAAGACGGATGATTTGGTTTGGAGATGCTCCAATCGCTTGAAGCACTGCTAATTCCTTTTGACGTTGACTCAATACCAGTGATAAAAAGACGAAACTAGATGCAACCGCAGCAATGCTGGCTACAACGAATTGTAAGGAGAGAAGACCTGGTGTTCCAAAAATGAGCCCTCCATTTCGCTCTACACTCTTGTGTGTGCTCGACCAATCAAGAACACTTGAGACTCTATAATCAGCCGATAGGGTTGAGCCAAGCGCTTCAAGAGAGTCGCCACTGACACCATCAACATTTACAATCCATATCGATGATGTATAGTTGGCAACTGCATCTGATCCAATTAGAGTTCGCCAAGAGGATTCACCGATGATAAGAGATGAACCCATGGTTGCTGTACTGACGCCTGGAATATACTCATGTACACCCATGTAATACATACTGCTATTGTGCGGCGTAATGACGATTCTAACCGATGTATCTTCCAAAAAGAGTGGTGCTGCAAGAGGTGGTGGGATTTGTGATAGGCCTGAAGAACAACTGGTTTCTTCGGCTGATGTACCATCTGGACAGGTTGCATTACCAAGATTTGCACTTGATAGATTTGCCATACCAAATGCTCCAGTCAAATCTGCTCCAATAAGATTAGCCCCTTGTAAGGAACCACCCATGAAATTTACAATTACTGCTTCTCTCAAATTCGCTCCCGAAAGGTCTGCACCCATCAAATTGGTATCATATAATAGGGCTTGAGCAAGATTTGCTCCGGCGAGATTAGCATTTGAAAGGTCTGTTCCTGTAAGGTCAACCGGACCAAAGTCTCGGCCACTCAAATCTTGTCCGGAGAGATTCAATCCAGACCAATCAGATTCCATTAATGATGAATAGGCATTGAATAGAGCTTGAGGGTCTGGTTGGGTTGTTCCACCAGATGAGAAATTAAGAGTAAGTTCTTCCCATGTGAAAGACAGATTTTCACTTTTGGAATCTGTTGGTTTTAGCAATATATCCTCAAGGTTGTTTTCTTCACCGCGACCTGAACCTGCAATATCCAATGAATAGGCTGCATCTGGTCCAGCCGAAAAGCCACCGTTACGGTATGCTGCAATGGCTGCATCGATATCTGTTCCAGGTAATGCTTGTTCGCTCCATTGCAATACCTCTTCATTACCATCTAGTAATACCCATGTTTGTAATTTATCTCCACCGTTAGAATCGGATAAGTAGAGTGCCTCGTTGATTGTTTTACCAAGAGTTGGCACAGTAGTAGCAATGGATGTAACATCACCATCGGTATAGTTGGAAATCAAATCAAGCAATTGTGCTTCATTATATTCTTGTTCGAGTGTGATTTGTAAATCGGAGCCAACCGTAGCATCAACAGTCTTTTCGTCGACCAATGTTCCTGTATAACCTTGAACCGCTGCAAGTGTGACAATTGATAGAGTCAGTAGCATAATGACTGCTAAGCGATTGACTGATTCAGTAGAACCTGACCCTTTGAGACCACGCTTTACATCCTTTAGCAACGCTGTGCGTCCGAATATTAATTGCATGATTTGAGGACCCTTAGCACCAATTCTACCAAGAAGAAGCGCTCCACCAATCCAAAGTGCAAATGGACCGAAAATTCCCAACAATCCTTCAATGAAGAAATTGGAAACCAAGCCGTCCTCGCTACCATTCATCTCTAGCCATGTATCAATTACTGCGAGCATTCCAAATAGGAAGGCAAGCCAGTGAAGCCAGCGTTTTGGTTCGGTTTTTGTTGTGGTTTTTCGCACACCTTCTTCAATTTCAAGAGCGATGAAATCTCTTGCTCGACTTCGACCAAATAGCAATGCGAGACCTAAGGTGGTGACTGCTGTTAGGATTGTGGCAGAAATACTGAGAGTTGGATTGACATCAAAGTCACCCGTTCTGAATTCCATGAAGCCTACTGAAGAGAGCACTATTGGCACTGTAAATAACGCCAATAGATATCCTGCTAGCCACGCAACAGAAGACATGACAAATAATTCCAATAGCACCATACCTTGCAAACTTCTACCATCTGCACCTATGACTCGGTGAATGCTCACTTCTCTCCTACGTTGTTCAAGTGAAAGTACAAGTCCGTAAATCAATACAGATAGAGATAGAATGACAATTGGAATCATAATAATATAATCAAATATTTGGATCAATCCAAGGAATATGTTGAGGAAAATGATAGTTCCACCGATAATATCGGTATAGTATAATTCAACACCCTCGTCGGTGTAATTTTCCCCTTGTACACGTGTTCCAAGGTCTTCAAGCCATTCTTCTGCATCTGCAGTAGATGTTGTCGGCAATTGACCTCTGTCAACTGTTACCCCCAAATACATGTGATCGTTATTGATTAAAGTTGCTCGTTGTGATTCATTGAGAACTTCCCATGTTGTGAAAATTGGATTTGGCCCTAATGTAGGATTTCCAAGGTCCCAAGGGTCATAGATGCCTACAACTGTCAAATCTGTTGCAGTCATCATCATACGACAATATACCATTTCATTGGTTTCAGGAGTCACCTCTCCATCACAATTATCATTTGTTACACCGCCTTCAAGCAAAGTGGATTCATCAACGACATAAGCAAAAGTCAGTGATTCAAGTACATCTCCAACATTGGCTTTAGCCTGAGATGCTACTGTGGAAGGAAGGATTACTCCACGTTGTTCACTCATATTTTCAGGCGTTGGCCATTCACCCATTCCAGAAATAATATTGCCACCAAGACGATTTGCAAATTCTCCATCAAATGCCTCAGGTCCTAAGAAACGAACAGAACGCATATCTGAAATTGGAGGACCTCCTTCTGCCAATTCAGGATAACTAAAGGTTACATTTTCCCAATAGGGATTTGAATCATCATAAATTGAATTCATCTCAAGAGGCTGTGCAATAACAAATTCTTGATTGAAGAATCCACCACTATGTATTCCCTGACGACCTAAAACAAGCGTACAATCTGTAAATTCATTGTACTCAAGCATCAACTCATCGCATACTTCGGTCATGGTTGTAGTATTGTTAGACCATCCATCTGATGAATCCGTAGGAGTTCTAGCAAATTCTATTTTGGCATCAAAAGGTTCGCCTTTAAGCGATTCTTCAAAGAATAATTGTGACAACCCTACGCCATATGAGAGTACAGTAGTGATTACCAATGAAGCAAGGAATACACCTGCTATTACTGCCAGTCCTCTCTCTTTACCACGCCATGAACTCAGTGCTGCAAGACGCAATTGCTCTGGAGCCTCAGTCACTTTTCGCAATATTCGTTTTGGCAAATTTAGTGAATGAGCAAAATCACTTGGTTTCAATTCGACCAATTCCTTCTCAGCGCTCATTCTTCTTCACCTCCTTCTTCATCATCTAATCCCCAAGCAGAACGAATATCAGATGCTTTGGTAACTCCATTATTGAGCAAGAGCATCCTATCAGCATTGGAAGCCAAGTCTGGGTCGTGTGTAACCATCAGTATGGAAATTGGATTTGTTTCGTCATGACAAAGGTCTTTGAATAATTGTAATACTTCTTTGCCGCTGGCAATATCCAAATTGCCTGTTGGTTCATCAGCAAGAAGTAGTGGCCTATTTCCTGCAATCGCTCTTGCGATAGCAACACGTTGCTGTTGACCGCCAGAAAGTTGATCTGGAATATGTTCCATTCTATCTTCAAGTCCTACCTTAATCAGTGCTTTGCGAGCTTCTTTCTCGGCTTCTTCTGACGATATACCTGATAATTCAAGAGCCATAGCCACATTGTCTATTGCCGTTAAATGTTCAAGAAGGTGGAAATCTTGGAATATCCATCCAACACATTCCCTTCTAATGTCAACAACATTTGATGGATTTTTCTGACCATATGATCTGCCATCCAGAGTTATAGCACCGTCATCAGCAGGTAACAATCCTCCTATGATGTTAAGAAGAGTTGATTTTCCACAGCCAGAAGGACCCATCAGCGCTACTAATTCTCCAGACTTTAGTTCCATATTGACGCCATTTAGAACTTCTAAACGATTTGCTCCGGAACCAAAGCCCTTTCTCAAGTCATCAACAATAAGCATGTCAAACAAAGCAGTGCTAAATAACTTCATATTTTAAGAAGTGTTTTTTTGAGAAAAAATATGCTCAGCAAATTATGCCAATTATCGCTTGAAAAAATTAAGCCAGGAAAAGAATTTGATTCCATTGGTTACTTCTTGCTGTTGCATAATCATTTCCACATAACTATCTAAAAATTCGTCCATTTTCAAAGCCTCCTTGATTGAAAAACTAAACCCTGCCGCTCATCGATAGAACCTCTAAACAAACTAACACCATAAACGAAATTATTGATTAGATTAGAAAATCCAATAAATATACCGTTCCGGGTTTTTTGCTCATCCATTATTTGCTCAACATATGTTTCTAATTCAATATCCATTTCCATCACTCATCCGGCTAATACACTGTACTCCGATGATGTAAAATGTAAAGCGCACCCTATATTAACAGGCGGTAAAGTTGCCAACACGCAGGTGTAATAATTAAAGTAGGTGTTGGAATAAACACCTATTCGTCGTTTGGCCTACGCGAGAACATTTCATCGTTTACTTTCAAATTTAGAAGGATTTCTCCAAAATCCCTGGCATAAGCACATTGACGCCTCAGTGACTCGGATAACTTGAATTCAAACAATATTGTTGCTGCTTTCTTATTGCTTCTCATCAGTACCTCCTCATGAGATTCGAGTGATTTTTGTGCTTGTTTTAACTGGTTTCGAGCAGCTTCAATTCGGGAAGATTCTTTTGTTCTAATATTGATCATTAATTCCTTCAAAGCATCCAACCACTGAGGAATTGCGCTAAGCGGTGCTGATGTTTGTGCTAATTTGGGCATTTCAAATTCAATCAGATTGGTGCCGATTTGGAATGCATGGTCCATCATTCGTTCTAAACTTCGAGCCAAATTAGAATATTCAAGGGCTTGATGTCTGCTTACTTTCAATGAGGATGCCACTAGATGCGAGTCCAATGCAACTCTTACTTGCCGTTCAACCAAATACAACATCGCATCCACATCCGCTTCACGTTCAGCAACATTCTCGATTAGTTCAATACCTTCTCCATCAAAAACGAGTAGAATATCTCTCATCAACGAGACTAATTGCGAATACATACGGTTTAAACTTGCATACAATGGCATTTCACCACTATTCAACAAACAAACCATTCTCATTGAATTGTTTTCTTCATCTATTATCTCAAAACCGCGTGTGTTTTTCAAAAAACGCCTGATTTCTGATTGATATTTTTTAGAATTAGTTTCAATATTGGTGATTAAAATTTCATCAGCACCTGAAATGTAAGCCCCCATTAAGTGATCGTGTAAACTGCCGATTTGAATTTCTTCACAACTCAGTATTGCCCTTTGATATTTGTTTTCTATCATATTAAGTGGGGTGATCCTCAAAGCACCGCTCGGCCTCCAATCTATTCTGAGTGGATTTTTTGCTTGTATTGAATTCTCAATAACCCATGATTTGGGAAGGCTGATTGTATAGGTTGCCCCCCCAGTAAGTTGCACTTTTCGCACCTCATATCCACCAACTCCTTCAGCCATAAACGCACCA
>Ga0233439_10004567_pt1 | contig 13312 bp, 8 predicted proteins | sample SI_123_September_6_FD_182713 | JGI IMG/M metagenome (GOLD analysis project Ga0233439, IMG submission 182713) | Seawater microbial communities from Saanich Inlet, British Columbia, Canada - SI_123_September2016_100_MG | ecosystem: Environmental > Aquatic > Marine > Inlet | place: Canada: British... | reverse complement strand
CATTTCCACCTTGTAGAATTGATGCTGGCGCAACATGCCCCGGGTGTCCCGTCCCGCCGCACCGGCTTCGGATCGGAAACAAGGCGTATGGGCCGTAAAGCGCAGGGGTAGCTCCGCCTCCGCCAAAACCTCATCGCGAACCAAATTGGTCAGCACCATCTCGGCCGTTGGCAGCAGATAGAAATCGTCCGTAGTCTTGAACAGATCTTCTTCGAACTTCGGCAGATTGCCGGTGCCAAAGGCTGTATGTTCACGCACCAACAGAGGTGGGGAGATTTCCGTGTAGTCGAATTCGAGGGTGTGGATGTCCAGCATGAAAGCCGCCAACGCCCGTTCGATCCGGGCCAGGGCACCACGCAACACCACAAACCGCGCGCCGGAAACCTTCGAGGCCGCTTCAAAATCCATCAGGCCCAACGCTTCGCCAATTTCGAAATGCTGTTTCGGTTCGAAATCAAATACCGGCGGCTCGCCATGACGGCGCACCTCAACATTCGTCTCCTCATCCTGGCCAACAGGCACGTCGGGTTCGGGTTGATTGGGTAGCTCCGACAGCGTCTCACGCAGGGCCCCGGACAATTCCCGCTCAACCTCTTCACCAGCCTGCAGTGCGCCTTTTAATTGGCCCACCTCGGCGATCAGGCTTTCGGCGTCCTCACCTTTGGATTTCGCGGCACCGATCTGTTTGGAGAGGGCATTTCGGCGGTTCTGGATTTCCTGTAGTTGGGTGCGGTTGGCCCTGGCCTTTTCATCCCGCGCCAGAATATCCTTCGCCAATGGTGCCATTCCACGGGCCGCTAAACCCGCATCGAAGGCCTCTGGGTTGTCCCTGATCCAGCGCAAATCATACATGGCAATGTATCTCTAAAATAGGTCTCTAATTGGTTTCATGAATGCCGCGACCAGGTGGTATAGCAGGTCGCAAAATGATGCGCCCCACACCCGCGCAGGGCCTTTATATACGCGCAAGGTCTTTCCCCGTCCAGGGTTCCAAACCTTACTTGTCGCTTCCTAAAGCGCATTTATTCCAAATACGCACTGACTCTGAAGAAACGAGCAATTGAACCAAATACTTATGTCGCACCAATTGGGCGACAGGGGCTATTCTGACTAATTGAAAATTGCTTTGGGTATTAATGCTTGAAACCCTTGGCACCACGGAAATCAGCTTCAGTCAAATTCGCATCACGAAAATCAGTCCCGGTGACATTCGCATCCAACAGAATAGCACCGGCCAAATTCGCCTGGCGCAAGTCAGCCTTTTGCAAATTTGCACCTTCAAGGTTGGCGTTGCGAAGATCGGCGTGGCTCAAATTCGCGCCGCGCAAATCCGCACCGGAAAGATTTGTTGGCCATTCCGCGTCAACCCCACCAGCAATATGTACGAGGCCCATACGGGCCCGGCTAAGGTTTGCACCGGTCAAATTGGTGCCCACCAGTTGCGCGCCGCGCAAATCGGCGTCGTTGCATTTGACGTTTCGCATCAAGGCACCATCCAATTGCGCCATTGACAGGCTACAACCCGTCATATTGACATTTGTTAGGGTGGCCCGCGCCATCTTTACCGCCGACAGTTCAACCCCACTCAAAGACATTCCTGTCAGATCAATACCGCTCATGTCCGCCTGCGCGCCTTCTGCACCCAGGGTGCGAACCCAAACCGAATGCTCCCGCAATATATCAGCAATCGTGCCACCAGCTTCTTTCAAGGATGGTGCCACGACTGCATCGTTAAGCTGGTCCGGTGCCATATCGGATTTCTTGAACAAAGACGCGGTCAGGTCCGCGCCACCGAAATTGGTGCCATCCATGGTCGCGCCCAGCAACACGGCCCCGTGGAGAACACAGCCGCCCAAATTGGCATGCGACAGATCGGCACCACTCAAATCCGCGCCGCTCAAATCCGATTCGGAAAGGTTGGCCTTCACCAGATTAGCATGACGCAAATTCGCCCCGCTTAGATCCGTACGAGGTCCGAACACATGACCAAGCCGGGCGCTTTGCAAATTGGCGCGCGAGAGGTTCGCATCGTCAATCCGACTGACACCATCACTAAAGGGTTCGTACCCCCCATGTTCAATTTGTACGAATAATCGGCCATCGCGGATATCGGCTTGCGCTAGATTTGCCCCTTCCAAATTTACCTTTCGCAGATTAATGCCGCGCAAGTCACCTTTGGACAGGTCAGCACCACGCATGTCCGCACCCTCTAAATTCGCGCCGAACAAGGAGATGCCAATCATCGAGGCATTGACGAAGGCACACCGGCGCAAATCGGTCCCCGCCAGTTCGGCCCAGGACACATTATGTTTGGTGAAAATCAGGTCCGCAGCATCATGCAGCTTCAGAATAAGGCGTTGTCCACCATGGACGCCCTTTAAGAACTGCCGATGCAACAGCAATCTCTCCTGCAGCGCGTTTTGATCAATGCGCAGCGACATACGAACTCCATTCACATATTGTCCCGCTCGCATGATGGGGTAGGACCAGTTAATGAATTCATACAATTTCCGGGAAATAGGGCGCTTTAGGGCCGTATTTAAAACGCATCCTTTTGCGCTTCGGGTGCTGCGATTTTAAAGGCATCAAGACTGTTACAGGCCGCATCAATTTTCACGACTGTTGGATAAGGTGACAAATCGATGTCGAACCGCCGGGCATTATAGAGTTGCGGCACCAGACATAAATCCGCCAGGCTGGGCTGATCACCATGGCAAAATCGCCCAGTATCGGGATTGCCGGCCAGTAAACCTTCCAGACCGGTCAACCCTTCATCAACCCAATGACGATACCAGGTCAAACGGGCGTCATCGGATACACCCATTTGCTTGGTAAGGAAATTCAGCACCTTTAAATTGTCAACGGGATGAATATCGCAAGCCATAACCTGGGCCAATTGACGCACCCGGGCCCGGCCTGCCGGATCCTTGGGCAGTAATCCGGGATCGGGGTGCATCTCGTCAAGATATTCAAGGATCGCCATGGACTGGGTTAAGCGCACATCACCGTCAATCAGGGTGGGCACCAGACCTTGGGGGTTTAGGGCCAGGTAATCCGTATCCCGCTGCGCCCCTTCCGGCAGAGGCACGAACAATTGTTCCGCCGATAAACCTTTTAGGTTCAGACCAATACGTACCCGATAGGCCGCAGAAGATCGCCAATAAGTGTACAGTTGCATGACCCGCCTCTCCTAACCCAGAACCGAAAAGCTGCTGTTGGGATTAATCTGTCTGTTGCGGGAGAAGAAACCGATATTGGCCTGACGCTTGGTATAATGATAATCGAAACAGACTGGATCGGCGTCATGATCATGTCCGGCCTGACACTTAACAATCAGCTCCGCCATCATGGCACCGGCAACGGGCGCGTTCTTGAACTGATTGCCGGAGGTTCCAACCGCCATATAAAAGCCCGGCAAATCGGAGACATCATAGATTGGAATCCAATCATCGGTGACGTCATAGAGTGAGACCACACCCGTCGCCTGGTTGGGGATTTTCAAGCTTGGAATGCGTTGTCCCGCCCGCAAGGCCTGGGTTTGCCATTGGGCCGTAAACTCAGTGTTGTAGTTATCGGGATCGACCCATTCACGCTCATCACACTCGGGGTCCTCACTGCCAAAGAGGATGTGATTGCCAACTTCCGGGCGGCTGTAACATGAAATATCGCTGTCCGATGTGACCGGACCGTGGGTCATATAGTCAAAGCCGTCGGGGGACGGCAAATGCACCACTTCCTGGCGCAGGGCCCGGGTCTTAATGGTCATACTTTCGGCAACGCCGGCCAGTTCGTTGACCTTGGATGAATGGGGACCCGCGACATTGACGACAACAGCGGCATCGATTTCATCACCATTCGCCAAGGTGATACCGCAGGCCCGGCCATTCATCTGACGGATCGCGATCACATCGCAATTGAAGCGGAATTTACCCCCCGCCGCCTCTGCCGCGACTTGGACATTATGGGTTGCCAGTTGCGGGTCAGAGATATAGCCCGCTTGCGGCGTGAAGATGGCACCATGCATGGATGGCCCCGTCGCCTCGCCAAAGCCCGGATCATCAGGCAGTTTGGCGGGCGCATAAGAGTGCAAATCATAGATCGGCAACCGTTTGGACAGGGTTTCGTTATCCCAATCTTCCCAGGCGATCCCCAAGGCGTCCAAATTCGCACAAATGGATGCCATGTGACCGTTCAAGGGCGTTTTCATAATGGCGCAACCGACTTCCTCAAACCGTGCCAGGCCCCGTTCATCGTCCACACCCAGATGATCGGCCCATTGACGCCAGTATTGATAACCTTCAAACGCCAGGGCGGTGCCGTCCAGGGTGGAATAATGACTGCGGATAATGGCGCATGAGGCGGAGGTGGAGCCGTAACCGGCGGCGGGCAAACGATCAACGTTCAAAGTGCGCCAACCCTGACGCGCTAATTCCAGGCCAACAGAAGCACCGATAACCCCTGCGCCGATGATGATCGCATCAAAATTTTCCGCCATCTCGTTCTATCCCCTGCATTAATCTTCAGACTATCCTTAAGCCGCCATTAATCATAATCGATTACTAAGGTGAGCATACTATTCAAATAGGGAAAACATGGACTTTCTCGAAACGACAACACACATGTTCTCAGAGATGGCACCTTGGCAAGGTGACGTCCGGGATGGATATTTCCCCAACTATCTCGGGGTGATGACAAAAACAGCGTTTGTGGCTGATCAGGCCCCCTCCAATCAACTGTTGCCCGTCGATAACAAAGGCACATCTGCCCCGGCCCCAAATTTCAGCGATGGCGAAGTGTTCTACGAACAGGCCGCGATCCACCGGGCCGTACAAGATGCCAAGGGTGAATTCATCATGGTCGAATTGGGCGGCGGATTTGCTGCCCGCGCTGTTGATGCCCATGCAGCCCTGCAAAGTAATAACCCAATGCCCTGCCGCCTTGTTGTGGTTGAGGCGGAACCGACCCATTTTGAATGGGCCAAGCAACATATGCATGCCAACGGCATTGATCCCGATGCCCATTGGCTGATCAACGCCTTGGTCGGCAACGATACCTTGCCGAAACTATTCCTGCTGGGTGAGGGGTTTTACGGCAATAGCATCGTATCAGACGGCCATATTGAGCAACTGCTGTCCAACTTGGTTAAGGGCGGCATGGTTGAAGCCGCCATGGGGAATTTGTTGCGGCACGGCAATTGCGGCGTCCAACAACCGTTCGATGTCGCCGATGGCGTTCGGAATTTTGATTTCGGCTTTGTTTCCTCCATTCCCCTGATAGATATTCTACAGACCCTCGATCATGTGGATATTATGGATATTGATATTCAGGGCGGCGAAGCGGAAGTCCTGCCCGCTGCCATGAAGGCTATCAATAAAAAGGTAAAACGCATTCACCTGGCCACCCATGGCATGGAGTTGCACAAACATATGTGGGATCTGTTCTTTGATCACGAATGGATGTGCGAAACCGATCTAGCCCCCAACAGCCAACATCAATCGCAATGGGGCAGCTTCGAAACCTCCGACGGTATTCTCGATCTGGTGAATATCAACCTGGCTGCCACATAAACCAGGCATGGCTGTCATCCAGGCGCACATGCCAGCCGGGTGGCACCAGGATAGTCGTGGTTTCTTCCTCAATAACGGCAGGGCCTTCAATCATGCTGCCAAAGGCCATTTTACCCCCCGCATAGACCGGGATCGGGGATGTCTCGCCAGGGGCAAAGCTGGCCCGACGGGTTTGGCTGATCGCAGCGACGGGGTCCAGATCACCGACCACAGGCATGGAAATTCGGGATAATGCCTCGCCACGTTCGCCATAGGCGATGACGCCCAGGCCCATCAACTCACGCTCACAATCAGGATCGGCAAAGGTAAAGGCGCGCTCGTGCGCTTGATCGAACAAAGCCTCGGTAGCTGTCATACCGTCCGCGAAGGTCTCGTCTTCCGGCATGGACAGGGTCAGGACGCCCAATTCTCCCAAATAACGGACATCCATGGTGCGTTGCAGACGGATCTGTTCCGGCGCAAAGCCTTCCCCTGCCAGATCGGCGCGTGCCTCCGCCATCATCTCGTCAAAATGACCGTTGATAACAGCGCTGTCACACTGACCAAAGTGGGCCGCGTGGTTGCGACTGTAGTCATGGCGAACATCGGTAATAACCGCGCCGAAGGAACATAATAGTGAAGCGACCCGGGGCACGATAATACGGCTGACCCCAAGGCTTTCGGCGATGCGTGCGGCATGGGCAGCGCTGCAACCGCCACCGCAGACAAAGGCAAAATCGCGCAAATCATGGCCTTGTTCGGTGGAGATCTGGCGCACCGCGTTGGCCATGTTCTCGTTCACCAATGTGTAAATCGCATAGGCCGCCTCCAGCCCCTCGACCCCAAGCGGGCCACCGATGGTATCGCGAATGGCATTGCGGGCCAGATCCCCCGTTATGGCCATGGCCCCGCCCAGCAGGTCAGTATCGGAGAAATAACCCAGCGCCACGTTGGCATCCGTCACCGTGGCCCGTTCGCCGCCCCGGCCATAACAGGCGGGTCCGGGCCAGGCCTCGGCACTGGTGGGGCCGATCTGTAACAAACCACTGTCATCGACCCTGGCGATGGAGCCACCACCGGCCCCCAAAGTGCGCACATTGACCATGGGCACGGCCACACGATATCGGTGCACATCCACGTTCTTGGCGGTATCGATCCGGCCATCATGAACCAGGCTGACATCCAATGATGTCCCGCCCATATCGAGAGTGATAATATTGTCCAGATCAAACAGCCGGCCAAAAAAACGGCCCGCAGCGGGTCCGGCGGCAGGGCCGGAATCCAAGGCCAGAACCGGGCGTTCCCGCAGACCGGCTGCGGATGTGGTGCCGCCATTGCATTGAATATAACGCAGGGCATGGCGAAAACCAGCGTCGGCCAGATTATCCTCCAGGCGGTCAATATAGTCGTGCAGGCGATCGGCCAGGGCGGCACACAGCGCGGTGGTACTGAAACGCGGGTACTCGCGAAGCTGAGGTGAAACCCGGGCGGAGAGAAAAACCGGCACGCCTGGCAATTCCTGCCCCAAGATATCCTTGATGCGGTTTTCATGGATCGGATTGACGATGGACCACAGCAGGCAGACCGCCACGGCCTCAACCCCCTGTTCGCGAAAGGTCGCCGCAGCCGCCCGCACTTGATCCTCCGCCAAAGGTTCAAGAACCATGCCGTCCTTGTTGACCCGCTCGTCTATGGGGAGGCGCAGATGGCGCGGCACCAGGGGGGTGGGGGGTGGCTGAATATAGTCATAGCGCCGTTCCTTCAGACCTTCGCGCAATTCAAGAATATCGCGAAAGCCCGTGGTACACAGCATACCGGTCCGCGCCAGCTTCCCCTGGATTAAGGCGTTGGTGGCAATCGTGGTGCCGTGCACGACAAGATCAATATCCCCAAGCAAAGCAACCACATCCACATCGCTGTTCGCGGCCAAGTGGCCTAAACCTTCGTGGATGACCGATGCCAGATCTTCCGGGTTGGAGGAGACTTTTGCGGTTTGCAGATCGCCGTTCTCGGCCAACAGAACAAAATCCGTGAATGTACCGCCGATGTCGATGCCTAAACGATGGGTCATTAAGTACGCAACTTTTCAGTTTCCGCGCCGTTGATGGCATGGGTTACAGGGTCGATGACAACACCATAGTCAAGCGCGGCACCTTGAATGGAAACATAGCCGTTGATGACATCCTGGCGCACCGCCTCCACATCACGGGCGAAGGCATCGCCGACGCCGCCGCCGCCAGGTGGACACATCTCCAACCGGCCGCCGCGCATCGAATGCAGGCGCGATGCACCGCCTGATTTGCGCACGCTGCCGTCCGGGTCAATGGCGTTGCGCTGGCCCAATTTTGGTTCCAGCAAAGTTGATTTCGCGCCCTGCACACCCAAGGCTGGAAAGGTATCGATGGTGCCGTGAAAGCGCGCGGTCTGTTCGTGGTCAATAGGCTCCCATTCCGTATCCAGGGCCAGGCCGCCGCGCCATTTGCCGGCGCCGCCAGAATCCATCCGATATTCCAAACGACTGACCAGAAACGGCATTTCGTATTCCAACAGCTCCACCGGCTCTTTCAAGACCGCACCACCGGAATTCTCAGAGCCGACGCCCGACCACCCGTCCGCGCCATAGGCGGCACCACCGCCGCCCGAACTACCGCCATTGGGATGGAAATGGCCGTAGAAATTTCCGGTATCGGGATGAATGCCTGCCAGCACGATACTGGCCGCCGGCCCCCAGCCTGCGGTTTGACGCTCCATGGGGATAATTTTCGAGAGGGCGTCACGCACACTATCGACGATCTCGCAAAACGGTTGCGTGGTACAGCCCAGGGTCGGTGCGGGGGGCACCTGGGCATTGGTCAAGGTGCCCAAGGGGCCATAATCAATGGTCAGGGGACGATAGACGCCATCGTTAAAGGGTGGTTGCAGACCCAGGGCAATGGTGACCGCATGGCCCACGGCGGCGTGGGTGGCACCGAAGGGGGAATTGCGTACCTCGCGCAATTGGGTTGGCGATGTCAGATTGATGGACATCTCCTCCCCCGACACCGTGACCTCCGCCGCAATTTTGATATGGTCATCGCCTTCCCGGGCTGACAGCCAGGAGCAGCCCTGGCTCACACCGTCAGGCAGCGCGCCGATGGCCTTGCGTACCCGGCGCTCTGTCATTTCGTACAACGCCTCAACACCCGCCTTGGTCACCTCCACGCCATATTTATGGGCCATTGTGGTTAAACGTCGGCCCGCAATTTCTGCCGCCGCGATCATCGCCAGCATGTCGCTATGTTGCGTTTGGGGAAAGCGGATGTTGTTGAAATACAATCGCATGACGTCGTCACACGGCTCACCAGCTGCAATGATTTTGAGGGGCGGAATACGGACACCCTCCCCATAGCTGTCCGATTGTGCCCGGCGTAAATCCGCCGGCGAAGGCCCGCCAATGTCCAACCAATGGGCCCTGATAACGGCCCAGAACAGCAACTCATCCTCGACAAAAATGGGCCGCAACAGGGCAACATCATTCAGATGCAGGCCGCCAAAGGCCGGATCGTTACACAGAAACGTATCGCCGGGCGCGATATTGCCCGCATAGGCCTCCGCCGCAGCCTGGCAAACAAAGGGGATGGAGCCCACATGCACCGGCAATTCCGCATCACCCTGGATCATCTGCCGTGCCTGCCAATCACACAGGGTGCAGGAAAAATCCTTGGCCAGTTTGAACACAGGCGAGCGTGCCGTGCGCACCACAACTTGCGACATCTCGTCCGTAATGGACGTCAGCGCCCCCTGCATGGTGGCCAGTGTGGTGATATCCACGTCCATTATTTACTCTCCCCAAACACATCAATAGGACCATAATACCAAAGGTTCGGACGTAGTGGGAACAATTGACATGGCTGATCTGTTTGAAAATCCATTAGGCCTCGATGGTTTTGAATTTGTGGAATTCGCAGGCCCCGATGCAACGGTGGTCGAAGGGGTGTTGACCACGTTGGGCTTTACAGAGGTTGCCCGCCACCGATCTAAGGATGTCGGCCTGTACCGTCAGGGCGGCATCAACTTTATCGTCAATCGGGAGGCCAAAAGCCCGGCTGCCTATTTCGCCGATGAACATGGCCCCTCCGCGTGCGGCATGGCGTTCCGGGTCCGCGATGCCCATCAGGCCTATAATTTGGTGCTGGAACGTGGCGGCCAGCCAATGGAGATGCCCACAGGGCCCATGGAATTGAAGTTGCCCGCCTTCAAAGGCATCGGCGGCGCGCCGATCTATCTGATCGACCGCTACCAGGACGGTGCCAGCATCTATGACATCGACTTCAAGTTTTTGGACGGCACGGAACGCAAACCCACAGGCTTCGGCCTGATCGATATCGACCATCTGACCCACAATGTCTATCGCGGACGCATGGCGCATTGGGGTGCCTTCTATGAAACTCTGTTCGACTTTCGGGAATTCCGATACTTCGATATCAAAGGCGAATACACAGGGCTGCATTCCCGCGCCATGGCCGCACCCGATGGCCGCATTCGCATTCCCCTGAACGAAGAAAGTTCACAAGGCACCGGGCAAATCGAAGAATTCCTGATGCAGTTCAATGGCGAAGGCATCCAGCACATCGCACTGTCAACGGACGATATTTTTGCCACAATAGATCAACTCCGCGCCAACGGCCTGGAATTCATGACGGCCCCGCCGCCCACATATTACGACATGCTGGCAACCCGCCTGCCCGGCCACGGCGAAGACGTCGCGGCCCTGGCCCAGCGCGGCATCCTGCTGGACGGTAGCACCCGCGATGATGACCCCAGGCTATTGCTGCAAATCTTCACCCAAACCATGCTGGGCCCGGTGTTTTTCGAGATCATCCAGCGCAAGGGCGATCAAGGGTTCGGCGAAGGCAATTTCCAGGCCTTGTTCGAATCAATCGAGCGGGACCAAATAGAGCGCGGCGTGCTGGAGACTTAACTTAACTCACGGACCCGTTCCAGAACATCCGGGCGGGCCAGGGCAGAACCCGGCTGCAGCATTTGTTGCACGTCAATGGCGGCCTTATGGAGGTCTGCGTCTGTTTCGATGATTTCCCGCACCGCACGGCGAAATTTTTGCTGTTCGGCCAGATCAGGGGGGCGGTTGCCTTCCGTCTTTGGGTAGGCGAAGTCTGCGTTGACCGCCGCCTGCCAAGCAGTTTCGCTGATGGCGACGGCTGCCGAGATATAATCATGGGAGACTGATTGCAGGTCGCCGCCCGGTTTCCCAAGTTGTTGCAAACAATGACCCAGGCTTTCCGCATGTAGGGAGGCGATCGTCATTCCCTGGGCCAGCATGGGATTGAAATTGCCGATGACATCACCAAGCGGCAACAGCCCGGCGGGCAAGTCATCCATTTCATCGAAATGGGCCAACAACGCCTCGGGGACCATAAAGCGCCGGGGTGCTGTGGTAACTTCTGTATCCTTGATCAGGTCATATAAAACCCCGCCTTCAACTGATCTGGCGAATTCCAGACAGTCGGGAAAATCCAGGGGCGGCAGGTCTCCAAAGCGGCTGGCCAGGGTCAGCAGCCAGCGGCCGCCTTCGATGGGGATCAACGTCGCGCCGCGAACCTTGGCAGGTGCCGTGGCCCGGATAACCCAGGCATCGGCACTATCACGATAAGCCTCGGGCCGGCGCAACAGCATGGTGACATAGTGAATATTGATACCCGCCCGTGATCGCCGCACCATGCCATGGCCATGATCGTCCAACCATTTGGGCATGGGACTGCCCCGCCCCATGGCATCCACCACCAGATCAGCCGCAATGTCCCCACCCCCGGGGTCATCGCCAGAAATCCGCACGGCCTTCACCGCGCCATTGTCCGATAGATCCAAACCGGTGAAACGGCAACCGGCCTTCAGGGTCACATTCGCCAAGTCCAGCAGACAACCCCGGATCACCTGCTCCATCAAGGCACGGGTCTGGGCGAAAATGCTAAAACCAAAATCCCGGCGCGGATGCCAGCCCCCGCCTTCATGGACCTGAAGGTTCCAACCCGCAATTACGGTTGCGCTGCCCGCTGCGCGCATGCGATCGGGAAAATCTGGAAAAATGCCGGTGATCGTGTTTTCACCGCGCTTGATGATGGCATGGACCTGGGGGCCCTGGGGCACGCCTTTACGCGGCACGGGTTCGGCCAGCGGTTGATCAGGCAATTGATCTTTTTCAACGACGATAACCCGGTCAAAATATGGTGCTGCCGCACCCGCCGCTAACAACCCGCCGATACCCGCGCCCAAGACGACAATTTGCTCACGCTTCAACGCACCCTCCCCATACTCATCAAGTATCAAGGTAACCGAGTTTGTTGGATAACGTCGACGGTTTTCGACAGGTTACGCCCCGTCCTCAACCTCCAGGGTCGAGGTGCGATAGAGCTGATTACCGTTGTCGTGATCGACGCCGGACAGGGTGACGTCGTAGCCCCATAAGGTACGGATGTGTTTGAGCACGTTTGTGCGGCTGCCCTCATCCAGGCCGACGCCGTTGCGGACGCTGTGTTCCAGGAACAACTGGCGATCACCCCGCAGGTCCGCATCGATGACCTGGATATCCGCATCCGTATGGGCGGGGTCGTGATTGTTGGCCAGGGCGTCGCGTACTTTGCGATAGCCTTGTTCATCGTGAATAGCACCGACGACATAATGGCCGTCCTCCGCCCGGTCGGTCAGGTCGAACAGTTTCATTTTTCGGATCAGATAGGGACTCAGATACTGGCGGATGAAACTTTCATCACGATAGTTCTCCCAGGCATGACGCAGGGCGCCGCGCCAGTCCTCATTACCCGCCAGGTCCGGGAACCATTCACGGTCTTCGTCCGTTGGTTCTGTGCAGATGCGGCGAATATCGCACATCATCGCGAACCCCAGGGCGTAGGGATTGATGCCGTTAAATCGCGGGTCGTCAAAATCCGGTTGGAACAGCACGTTGGAATGGGAATGCAAGACCTCCAACATCGCCCCTTCGCTGATCTGGCCGCGGTCATACAGGGCGTTCATGATGTAATGGTGCGTAAAGGTGGCACAGCCTTCGTTCATCACCTTGGTCTGGCGTTGGGGATAAAAATACTGCGCCACATTACGAACGATGGACAACACTTCCCGCTGCCAACCCTCTAAAACCGGGCTGTTAAGTTCCAGGAAGAACAACAGGTTCTCCTCAGGCAAATGCATCTGCCTCGCCCGGACGATCTTTTCTTTCTCAGCCTCGGACAGATCCGCCACCGCGTCCCCATCTGGAACCGTGCGCCACAGGTCATTGAAGGTGCGTTCGCGATATTCTTCAATTTCCCGTTTGCGGGTTTCCCGCTGTTCCCGGGTCAACTCCGGTGCCCGGCGATAACGAAAAACCCCCTGATCCATAATGGCATGGGCGGCATCCAGCACCGCCTCTACTTCTTCCAGGCCATGTCGTTCTTCAACTGATGTGATGAATTCCTTGGCGTACTGGAAATAGTCCAGCACCCCATCCGCATCGGTCCATTGCCGGAAAAGATAATTGTTCTTGAAAAAATGATTGTGACCAAAGGCCGCGTGCGCCATGACCAGGGCCTGCAAGGGCATGCTGTTGTCTTCAAGATTATAGCTGATGCAGGGATTGGCGTTGATAACGATTTCATAGGCCAGGCCGCTATGGCCCTGGCGGTAGGATTTCTCGTCGCGCGCAAAATGCTTGCCGAACGACCAATGACGATACATCAACGGCATTCCAAAAGACGAATAGGCATCCAGCATCT
>Ga0233439_10004564_pt1 | contig 13321 bp, 16 predicted proteins | sample SI_123_September_6_FD_182713 | JGI IMG/M metagenome (GOLD analysis project Ga0233439, IMG submission 182713) | Seawater microbial communities from Saanich Inlet, British Columbia, Canada - SI_123_September2016_100_MG | ecosystem: Environmental > Aquatic > Marine > Inlet | place: Canada: British... | reverse complement strand
CAACCAAAAGTAGGAATGAAGAATGCTAGACAGATTACCCGAGCAGAGGCTGATGTAACTGGTCTTCCACGATGGGTGAACATCTACACTTCACCTGCTACTGGACAGGTTGCATTTAAGGATTGTGACTTGGCTGGTGGAGCAAAGGATGTCTTTGCTTGTCGTAAAGCCCTTACTGCACATTGGGGTAACTAAGAGTAAGGGGATGGGCAACCATCCCCTTTTTTTCATTATGAAATTATTATTAATTGCATTTTGTTTATTTTTTCTTAGTGGTTTTTCTACTAAACAGGAAACAACCTGTTTGGCATTAAATATTTACTTTGAAGCCCGTGACCAAGTTACTAAAGGTCAGATGGCAGTCGCACTTGTGACTATAAATAGAGTCAACAGTAAACGATTTCCTAATACTATTTGCAAGGTTGTTAAACAAGCAAATTGGAAAAATGGAAAAGTTGTTAGAAACAGATGTCACTTCTCTTGGTATTGTGATGGTCTAACAGACCAGCCTAAAGATAAGATTGCTTGGAAGGTTGCAGTAACTATTGCAAAAGCAATGTTAGAATTGCCCGGAGTACATATTAAGAACTTTGGTAAAAGATGGACTGTGAACGATTTCTTAAATGGTGCTACTCACTATCACAGGAATGATGTTGACCCATACTGGAATCGTAATATGTTGGTAGTGGCAACTATCGGTGAACATATTTTTTATGTTGATCCTTACAGGTAAACTTTAATGGAAAGGGAAAATCCTATGTCTGGTAAAGAAGAACGAATTGTACCCTCTCCCGAAGATAAAGGTGTATACCTTTTTATGAGTGAGGTTAGTCAAGAAACTTGTAAAGACTTGATTAGCTTTATTCTAACAAAGGTCTGGACTGTACCTAGACCCAAGTGTTTACATATCATAATTAACTCGCCAGGGGGTGATTTAAACTCAGCCTTTGCAGTTATTGATGTAATGAAGGGTTGTCCTATTCCGATTCATACAACTGGATTAGGTCAGATTGCATCAGCAGGTTTTATGATGTTTATAGCTGGAGAACGAGGACATAGAGTATTAACACCTAATACTTCTATTATGTCACACCAGTTTTCTTGGGGTAGTTGGGGGAAGGAACATGAGCTTGTTGCAGTAGGTAAAGAATTTGAACTTACAACTGAAAGGATGATTAATCATTATAAAAGATGTACTGGTTTAAATGAAAAACAGATAAGGAGTTATCTATTACCAGCAACTGATGTTTGGTTAAGTGCAAAAGAAGCTAAGAAACTTAAAATTTGTGACTCTGTAAAGGATATTAAATGAGTGTTAACATTAATGAAACCTTAGATAAGATGGTAAGAGATAAACAAATGACATATATGGATGCTATTCTAAAGTATACCAATGATGTTGATTGTGAAATCGAAATGGTAGCAAAGATGTTAAACAAACAGATTAAAGATAAGATAGAAGCAGAAGCATACGAACTTAACATGATGAAAGATCGAAGTTCTAAGCTTCCTTTGTAATGCAAGTGATGATATAAGGACAATGCCACGTGTAGGAGCAGTTCTTATATTCATAATGATACTTAATAATATAACGAAATAAGGAGTAATACAAATGGGTAGTTTTAAAGATTTAAAGAACAACAGAATGAACAATCTACAAAACCTCACAAAGCAGGTAGAAAAACTTGCAGAGAAACCATCTTATGAAGATGAACGAATCTGGAAGCCTGAGAAAGATAAAACTGGTAATGGTTATGCTGTTATTCGTTTTCTCCCTGCACCACAGCAGGAAGATGTACCGTGGGTAAGGTTGTGGACTCATGGGTTCAAAGGGCCAGGTGGCTGGTACATTGAGAACTCATTGACCACACCAAGGTCTGATGCTCCTAGTGGAACTAAAGACCCTGTTTCAGTTGCCAACACTTCACTATGGAATTCTGGTGTTGAATCTGATAAGAGTATTGCAAGAGAACGAAAACGTAAGTTAAGTTACTATTCCAATATTCTTGTGGTTGAAGATAGTATGAATGCTGAGAATGAAGGTAAGGTATTTTTGTTTCGTTATGGTAAAAAGATTTTCGAGAAAATCGAAAGTGTAATGAATCCAGAGTTTAAAGACGAAACACCTATCAATCCTTTTGACTTCTGGGCAGGAGCTGACTTCAAACTGAAGATTCGCAAAGTTGATGGTTATGCAAATTATGATAAGTCAGAGTTTGCAACTCCAACTCCATTGCTTGATGGTGACGATGGTAAACTTGAGGAGTTGTGGAAGACACAGCATTCACTTCAAGGTATTCTTGCTCCTGAAAACTTTAAGAGTTATCAAGAGTTGGAAGCACGTTTCAATACAGTCATTGCCCACGACGCTGGGGGTGAATTTGTTGGAACTATTGAAGAGAGTACTGGTGATTCCATTGCATCTGTTGATGCACCAGAGGATTCTACTTTGGATTACTTCAAGAAGTTAGCTGAGCAGTAATTAATATTGGGGGAAGTGTTTTGTTATAATGGTGTTGAACCATTAGTATGTTGGTATCATTCCGCAGGAGCTCCGTGATACCTTGTGAAACCGTATCGGTACACTTCCCCCTTTATTTTTTAAATTAAAAACTCTCATCCCAAAATGGGTCTTTTGTAGCAGTTGCGGGGTTCTGTGCAATTACTGTTTGTTGTGATGAAGTATTACTCACCGTTGAATCTCCCTTTTTAACTACCGTAACATTCCCACCCTGTTGTGATGATTTCCCATCTAACATTTTATCTGTACCCTGTTTCAAGGCAGCTGTTTTGTCTTGTGGTGAAACTCTTGGAACTGCTGGTGTTATTATTCGTTCTTCAAACATTGCATCACCAGCTGAAGAACCAGTACTTGCGGCACTTCTTTTATCTGATGCGTCTCTTTGTTCCTGTGTCATCGAAGCCCTTTTCTCGGCACTTCTTTCAGACCGTTCCGCGGAAGCTTCTTTACCTTTAATATATCTTAGTTCATCTTTATCCAATGAGTCTAATGCTAATTGTCTCCATTCTGGATCAAATTTTTCAAGAGCTCTACCAAATTTACCCCATTCTCTTTTCATTGCTCTTTTTTGTGCGGTTTTAGCCATACCACTTTTACCCTTAAGTGGTTTTCCATGTCTGTTTAACTTAGAACGAGCTCTGGTTTCGTCTATCAGTCTATCCACTATTTTTTTATCAGGATTATTTTTTAGATTTTCTTTACCTTTTAAATAATTCTCAAATGCTAGGTTTTTCCCAGCTGTACTTTCACCTGCGACTACACCATCTTCCCCGCGCATTTGTCCTTTGTAGTTTTCAGATTGAAGGAATTGATTTTTTGACATTGGGGGTTTTCCTCCTCCAATGTCAGATGGGGGTTTTCCTCCAACTTCACCACCAGCTGCTGGTGCTGCTGGCATTGCACCACCACCTTCACTTGGGCCTTTGCCTCCATTCATAATATCATTTATCCAACCGAATGGAGCATACCAAGAGTCTGGAAACGCATCAACTTTTGTACCAACCAACCATTGTGCCATAGCTGTTCCTAATGTATCACCAACCATTGCCCCAGCAACACCACCTAATGCCCCAGTAACAAGTGCAAGAGGCCCACCGGCAATACCTATCATTCCACCAAGCATTGCTCCTAGACTAGCTCCACCAACTCCACCAAATATTTGTCCGATGATTGGTGCAATTTCTTCTTTACCAGCACCAGATGCAAGTGCATATATAAGTGGGCCTGCCAAAAATGCTTTACCAATAAAAGGTATCTTTGTTAAAAACTTCATTGACTTTGCTAACTTGGGAAATTTCCCTGCCCATTTCCCCATCTTTTTTCCTGTATCCATCAACTTTGAACTAGTTGAAGGGGGTTTGGAAACTTTGGGTGCTCCACCACCACCACCACTGGTCAGAAGTTTTTGGCCAGGTACTTTAGGAGTACTTACCTTTGGTGCTCCACCAGCTTTCGGTGTTCCACCAGCTTTAAGTTTAGCACCAGCTTTTTTATTAAAAGTTTTTTGTTCCGTCTTGGACATCTTCTCCCAATTCGGTGGCTTCTTTAAACCCTTTCCTAACTTTTGAGTGCCGGGAACTTTAGTAGTTTTGATGGCTGGCAGTTTTGGTATTTTACCTAGTGCCCATGTAAGGGCTTTAAATCCCATCATTAATGTTGCGCCAGGGGCAAACAATAATCCAAATGCTAGAATTGCGGCACCAGCTCCTTGAATAATATCCATTATACCACGATTTTCACCGAACAATCCACCTTGACGTTTACCTTTAAATTCTTCCTTTCCAGTTTTTTCATTTGTTTCGTAACTACCCATCCCGGCAAGTTTTTTCTTTTCCTCAGCATATCTTGCTTCCCAATCTGCATCACTTTCTTCCATACCAAACATATTTGTCTCTTTCTTTCTACCAGCAAACTTACCATCAGCATCTTTGATGACCATATCATCAACAATGCTTTGCTGCTTTTTATAATCTTCTTCTTTTGTTTTCTCACCAAATAACTTTTTGCCGAACCATTCAAAGATAGGTATCAAGAAATCAACTATCTGTACGATAGCATTTCCCAATGTTTCAAAAACCCCGGCCCAATCTATTTCTTTAAGTAGATTAAAAACTTTTAACGCACTTTCACCAATTTTCACCCATGTTTCTTTCTTTATGAAAAATAAACCAAGCAGTAAAAATTTTCCCCAATGATTTTTCATTACCTTTGCTGCCTTGTCTCTGGCTGCGTTTGCTATTTTCATAGCCCTTGAATTTTTCCATAGATCAGATAAAAATTTATTTCGTTTTTTTCGTGAAATCTCTGCTGCCTTTGCAGCTCGTGCAGCTTCAACTTTTCCTTCAGCACTTACTTTAGTTGCACCTACCTGTTGGTCGAGTTTCTTACCAAAACTGGTGAATCCCTCTCTGATAGATGCAGCTATGGATTGCAGAGGAGATAAGGCTTTTACAATCTGGGCAGTAGACTCACCCGTTGCATTAGCAGTAGTCTCACTACTTTCTGCGAGTAACTTACTAGGATTTGTAATTTTTTTGTCGTTCTCTTCAGCCATATCTTAACCTCTTCCTTTATTTGCTTTTTCAATTCGTTGATTTTCCTCTGCAATATGCTTCATCAATAGTGTTACATAAATATCACGTTCCCACGGTAACATATTATCTAAATCAGATAAAGAATAATTATGATGTTGCATCATTGAAAAATTAGTATTAATCATATTAGACAATGAATTGTCACAGAGGACTAGTCGAAAAAAGACTGCAGGCCCTCCAGTATTATATCTTCTGTATAACCACAAACTGATTTCTTCTTACCCTTTGTACCTGTTGGATTGTTACATACTATTTTTAGTTCATGTCGAAGCTTTGGTGCTGTTTCAAAGAACTTAGCAATTTTTTGAAACTGGTCATCTGTTAGGGAATCAAGAAATTCAGTTATCTCTTGTTTTGTATGATCTTTATTGGAGTACATCTTTTCAGCATCATAGATGTAGTCAATACACAATCTAACAGTTTCAAAAAGTTGTTCAATCTCACTTACATTTTCCATATTATCAAGTTTTTGAATCTCACTCTGTAATTTTAAGTTTGGGTATTTCATAACTATACCTAAGTCATCCGTCAATTGAACTTTTTGTTCATGTCCCTCTTTTCTTTCAATTTTAATATCTTCAATATTAAATGAAGCAGGAATCACAGTTTTGCAAGTTGGACAATTATAATTAAGTTCAATTACTTCACCTTTAGCCTTTGCCCTTAACCATAGAAAAATATATTCAACATCAAAAATAGGTAACTCATCTACGTCAATGTCACCATATACACAATTCTGAATTACATTTTTTGCAGCTGTTGCTATCTGGTCTTCATTCTCACTTTCCATAGCAATAAGAAGAAGCTTTTCTTCCTTTACTAAGAAGGGTCTATATTTTACCTCTTTACCATCTGAAGGTAATTTCAAACTGTACTCTGGTACTGCAATCTTTGGTAATCCCATTTCAGTAACTCCTTAATATAAAATGATATTGTTTATAATTATCTACCTAACATTCGTGCCATGAAATCTTTATTTGATTCATTTCTATGAACACCTTTTAGATTTCCCGTTCCCTTAACTTTATCCTCTTTAATTTCCACAGGATCACTTTCTTTTTGAACTGGTCTACCAACTGTTTCTTGGCGACCACCAAATTTTTGTATATAGTTTCGGTAGGTGATACCGACTTCTATTTTCATAACATCGTCATTTGTTCCATACTCTAATGCTACGGCTGCTAATGATTTTGGATAAGCATCATATAGTGTTGTAGTCAATACGATATCCTGTTGACGATTTAAACTTTTGATTTCTATAGTTGAAGTATAGTCATCATAGAACCCTACATGATTATCATGTGGTCTAATCATAAGTTTCATCCAATCTTGAAACACCTCAATTTCTTTCATATCCCCATGTACATAAAATCCAAGATTAACATCTTCATATATTTTCTGATATGCTATTGAACGGTAATGTTCATCTTTTTCAGTTGCTGCAGTAGACATGCCAGGTATGGATGCAGAGTAACAGCCAAAGGTTAACCTTCTATTTAAACTAGATGGTATCGAGACTAAGCTTGAGTTTAAACTTCCCTTTGGATTTATTACAACCTCAAATAAGTTTGGTCTTGCAAAGGATGTCATTCTACTTTTAAAATCGTCTAAAAATTGACCCGGCATGTTTTCTACTCCTGTTATAAATACTTTTAACCGTATAACATATTTATAAGACATATATGAAAAAATACCCTAGAGTTGGAAAATATAAGGTAAGAAATAAGGAGAAATATGTAGGTAATCTCCATGAATGTGAGCATAGGTCACGTTGGGAACTTATCTACATGAAGTATTTAGACAGTAACCCTAACGTGATTGAATGGGGCTCTGAGACTGTCATAATACCCTATTATCACCCAATAGATAAACGTACCAGACGTTATTTTGTGGATTTCTATGTCAAGGTTGTGACAAAGACAGGACGGGCTAAGAAGTACATTATAGAGATAAAACCCTATAATCAATGTTTCCCCCCTAAGAAGCCTAAAAGACAGACTGTTACTTACAAGAATAAGATTAAAACCTATGTAATGAATCAAGCTAAGTGGGGTGCAGCTAAAAGATATGCAGAGAAACGTGATTGGGAATTTGTAGTTATTACAGAAAAAGAATTAGGTATCAAGTAAATCTCTTATAAATACATATAATGTCAAAACTAAAACAAATAGAAGGGACAAAGGTTTCAACCCTTTACTCTGGTAATATGTATTTCTATAGGTATCTCGCTCAGCCTACGAATATACTATTTGATATGTATCCTCTTATTTTTATGATTCGTAAAAGGGGGATGCTTTGGGAGGGAATTAATTTTCATTACATACCAGTTAAGTATCGGTTGCCTTTGTTTGAAGACATGAAAATGTACTTTGATGACGATGAACTACAGGAAGATACTAGATTGCGTGTTAGAGCATTTAGGTATCTTATTTTGTCACAAAGAAAATATCGGTTTGCAAAGATAGCATTACATAGATATGTTCAATCTGGTATCAGGTCAAAAGTTCTCAGAATACCTCCGACAGAATGGGAAAAAGCAATAATGCAACCTGGCGAAAGATTCCTATCTGGTAACTTACAGGTATTAGATAGAAAAATTGTACATAGACAATCTTTAATCGAAAGTTTGAAGATTCCAACTCCAATAAAGTAGAAAAAGGAAACAGATATGGCAACCCCTAATAGAAATGAAGAGTATGGTAAACTGTCACAAGGGACACTAATATTCCCTAGAGACATGGGAAAACCATTTTCTCCTGAAGCAATTAAATTTTCAATATACAAAAGGGAAGGTGCTTCTTATGGTGTTGTCAAAGAGAAAGGTGAGGCATTTGCTACTCAGATAGGAGGCTTTGTAGGTACTGTTGGAAAGGTAGCGACTGATGCTTCGAAGGAATCCATAGAAGCAGCTATAGCTGCTGGTAATAAAGACCAGGCCGAAAGAATAAAAAGTGGACAAATTAAGGAAGGTGCAAAAAAGATAGTTGACTCAGGTTCGGTGTTGTTAAAAGGAGGTTTAGACTTAGGCAAAGCATTTGTTGGTGAATCTATTGCTGAAGCAGAAAGACGAAAAGTAAGGGGGGAAGCTTCTGTTGATAGTCACATTCAAAGTATTTATTTGAACATGCCAAGTAGTGTTGTGTACAATGAAGCAGTAGAATGGCAAGGACAGGATTTAGGTTCGGTGGGTGCAATGTTAAATGGTGCCACTGGGGCCGAAGCAGCAGAGGTTGCATTACTTGGAAATGCAGGTGCTCTTCTTGGCGGTGCGGCAGGTGCAGTAACAAGTGCATTGCCAGGCATTAGTGGTATTGCTGGCACAGTTGTTGGTGCTGTTGCAGGGGCAGGTAGTCTTCAGGGTAGTATTGAATCAACCTTTAACGTAAAAGCAAATCCATATAAGGAACAAACATTTCAGGGTGTTGGTTTTCGTTCATTTGATTTTACCTTTGCATTAAGAGCAAGGAGTGGCCATGATGTTAGTGTAATACAAGATATTATTCGTTCATTTAGATCACATTCTAAACCAACTTTTGAAAATGGGAAAGGACAGTCTGGTGTATTTGGATACCCAAAAGAATTTCGTATTGAGTACTTAACACTTGACGATGAAGACAATGCCTATGAAACTAATAAGTATCTTCCAGAAATAAAATATTGTGTTTGCACAGCTGTTAATACAAATTTCACACAGCAAGGGTGGAGGTCATTTGAAGGTGGAGCTCCAGTTGATATCTCATTACAATTAACATTTCAAGAAACAGAAATCATCACCAGTGAAGATGTTGAAGGTAATACATCTGTCGGTAGATTTAAAAAGGGAGGACATAATTTCTAAATGGCTTACTTTGACTATTTTCCAACTATAAGTTATGATGTTCGTGGTGAAAAAAATAATTCCCGTACACAAATAATAACAAATGTTCTTGTACGAATCAGAAAGAAGATGAATGTTATCAACTCTGCTTTCTTTGAGCAGTACTTCATAAGTGATGGTGATAGGGCTGATACCCTTGCACATCAATTCTATGGTGACTCTACATTGCATTGGGTAATCATGTATGCAAACTACATGACCAATCCATATTACGATTGGCCTCTACCATACTTTGACTTACAGAAGTTTGTTGATAAGAAATATCCTGATAATAGAAATGGTGTTCATCACTATGAAGATGCAGATGGTTATGATGTTGACTCTGATGCATCAGGTGCTACTGCTGTAACCAATTTTGTATATGAAGAAACTCTAAACGATTCTAAGAGGTCTATAAATATTATTAGAGGTGAGTATATACCACAAGTCTTACAAGAGTTTAAAACATTTATAGTAGAATAATATGCCAAAACAAGTTAATGCAACTGATGTCAATATAAAAAAGTTAGAGATTCGTGGTGCAACTGGAAAACACGATTTGAATCCGTATATACAAGAAATAAGTATATATGAGAATATTTTTCGTCCAGCTCTAACTGCAACAATGGTATTGGTTGATTCACATAATTTACCACAGAAATTACCTATAGTCGGGGAAGAAACTGTTGACATTGATATTGCAATGGTCGGCTATGGTGATGGTAAGGACTCTGAAGTATACAGTCTGAAACTTCCTCCGATGCACGTTAACTCTTTAAGTGCTAGAGGTTTACTAGACCCTAATCAACCTAAGGCACAAAGGTTTACTTTAAATTTGGTATCTGAAACTTATATGAGTAGTATTCATGCAAAAGTTTCTAAGTCATACAATAACGATAAGATTGGTGATATTGTTCAAGATATCTATGACACTTATTTGTATGATGATAATACTGCTGGATTAACTGTTGAAGAAACTGAACGTACTGAAAGAGTTGTTATACCAAATTTGAATCCGTTGGATGCAATTTTATGGTTATCTAAAAGAGCTGTCCCTAATGAAAGTTCTGGTGTGAATTATCTTTATTATGAAACAGTTCATGGTTCATTTTTTGTTAGTCTTGATTCACTTGCATCACTTGACCCACTATTTACTTTCAAACAAATAGCTCGTGTTGAAGACCCGACAGGTATTGAGGCTGTTAGCAAATTTGAAATAAAAATTAAAGATTTTAAATTTATAAAACAATTTGATAAAACTGAGAATACAAGACGGGGTGTGTATGCATCTAAACTTATTACACACGACATTGTTAAAAAGAAAATAACACAATTTGAGTATGGTGGATTTAACGAATGGTTTGCATTTAATCATTGTGGTGCTTACCCCCCACTATCAAACTCCGATGTTGAAATACGGTCATCCAAAGTACCAAGAGTATCTTATGCACCAGACGAAGAAGCTAATGCATATCCAATAACGGATGAACGAAGTCTTAGCAGTATGATTGATAGTAAGGTTGAATTCTATCCTAAACACGATCAAATGTATGCTCAAAATGCTGGTGATTTATATGACAATAAAGTAGAGGAATGGAAGCTGAGAAGGAATGGTCACATGGGTATATATAATGGTATAAGTATTTTACTTAGTGTAAATGGTAATTCATTATTTCGTGTAGGTCAGACGGTTACAGTTATTTTACCTTCATCAGAAACGACAGACAAAGATAAAAAATCTGATAGTGCTGATGATAAGTTTCTCTCAGGAAAATATATGATAACTGCTATTAAACATATTTTTTATAAAGATAAAAAAATGTCATACAATATGCAAATTGAAGTTACTAAAGATGGTCTTGAAGATGTGGTTGCTTATAGAGACTCACGAAAGGAAGATTAATTATGTTCGGTGAATTTATTTGGTGGCAAGGTGTTGTAGAGGATAGAGTAGACCCAATGAAGTTGGGCCGATGTCGGGTACGCATACTTGGATACCATACTGATAATAAAGTTGAAGGTGTCGGTATACCTACAGAACATTTGCCTTGGGCAACACCAAGTCAACCGATTACCTCTGCAGCTATGAATGGTATTGGTACTACACCTATGGGCCCAGTTGAGGGTACATGGGTATTTGGTTTCTTCCGTGATGGTAAGAACGCACAAGAACCTGTAATGATGTCAACCTTTGGTGGGATACCTCAAGAGGTATCAGACCCGACAATAGGATTCAATGACCCTAAAGGTATATACCCATTAGCAACTCATGTCAATGAACCAGACGTAAACCGATTAGCTAGAGGTGGTGGTGCAGACCCAGTACCGTTGAAGGGTGCATTGAAAACTCCTAGTGCTGAAGATTCACCGTCACTTGACCGTAAGAGAAAATCAAGAACTAAATCAGTACCCATTGCAGACGCAGGTAATATCACAACTACCTCACCGAATACACTTAATGTTAATTTGTATCCGCCGGGGAGTGAGGTTGCTGGTGGTGGTGATACTGGTGTCATCAATGCAGATATTTCTAGTGCAACTCATAGTGGTGCAGCTAAAGGTGCTCCTGAATTTCATAGATGGAACGAACCAAATCCTAGATATGGTGGAGTCAAAGATAGTGATGTATCATATTTAAGTACGATAGAGCTTACTTCACAATATCCATATAACCATGTTCGTATGAGTGAGTCAGGTCACGTTGAAGAATGGGATGATACCATAACATCGGAGAGGATGCATAGATATCATACCTCTGGAACATTTGAAGAGATACAGCCAGATGGTACTAGGGTAACAAAAATTGTTTCAGACGAATACGAGATTACACTCGGCAAGAAAAATGTTAGTATCACAGGAACTTGCAATGTTACTATCACTGGTGATTGTCGTATGCTATATCAGGGTGATTTAGTGCAAGAGGTTAAAGGTGACTATCACTTGAATGTACATGGTGACAAACGTACTAAGATAAGTGGTAATCAAATCACAGAGGTACTTGCTGATAGGAAAGTAGTAGTCAATGGTAATTGTGACCTCAAGGTAGGTAAAGACCAGATTATAAATATAGACAAGGACAGAACAATAAATGTAATTGGTGATGTCAAGGAAAATATTACAGGTAATTTAGATGAGATAACTCAAGGAACAATGTTTACTGGTGTAGGTGAAAACACAACACTTGTTTCTGTAAAGGCACTTGATATAACTTCATTGGGTGATATGGGTATATCAACTAATTCTAATTTCAATCATTCAGTAACACTTAATTCAACACATGATATCGGTGGTAATAAAACAATTGGTATTGGTGGCTTTGAATCTAAGACTATCGGAAACAACTACACTATCAATGTCACTAATAATTACTCATTGAGTGCTGCACAAGCAACCACAGTTACTTCTGGAAACTATGGTATAACTGCAAGCAGAATTGACTTGAACTCATAATGGCACACGAATTCGTATTACTAATAAATGGTGAGTTGAAAACATTCACCGAATATGATGATATACCAGAGCAGTTTGATAACGTCATTAAGTTTTTACCAGATGTACCACACGAAGAAGTAGATCATTCTGGTGAACATAATATATGGAATGATCGTTTACAAGAACTTATAAAGAGAGAAACAAATGCCCGCAGTATGTAGAGGAGATTCAGTTGACGCAGATGTGACCCATTGCAGTACACCACGAAGAGATGCTTGTTCTAGTGATGTATTTGTTAATGGTACAGGTATATCAAGACAGGGAGATGTTAATACTTCCCATCTATTGCCGGGAGCTCCATGTCCCCCACATACTGCACCTATAGCAACTGGTTCAACAACTGTTTTCGTCAACAATAAAGGGTGTGGTAGAATTGGTGATGCAATTTCTGGTTGTACTAGTGTTGCAACAGGTTCATCTAATGTTTTTGCTGGAGGATAATATATGCCGTTAACTTGTGGAGTAACCTTAAATATAAATAATCTTAAAGGTGACGTTGAAGCACGAGCAGCTGCATTACTCAATATTAATATGGGTACACCTGCTGGTCTTGCAGAGTTTGCTGGAAAGATTGAGGGAGAGTTAAGTGCAATTGCAGATAAGGTAGCTGCAGTTGTAGTCGTTCCCCCTGTACTAAAAACATTACGGGATGAACTTGCAGAGTTGGCTGCATTACCATTTGCTGGACTTGCAGCTGCTGCAAAGATTCTTTCTATTGCAGCAGACTATGCTGACGCACTTGGTCTTAGGGGTTATGCAAATCTAAACCTTACAGACCTAGCAAAATCAGTATTTTCTATAACAGGTACATTTGACCCATGTAGTGCAACGATACCAAACATTGCATTATCGGATGGT
>Ga0233439_10004556_pt1 | contig 13336 bp, 19 predicted proteins | sample SI_123_September_6_FD_182713 | JGI IMG/M metagenome (GOLD analysis project Ga0233439, IMG submission 182713) | Seawater microbial communities from Saanich Inlet, British Columbia, Canada - SI_123_September2016_100_MG | ecosystem: Environmental > Aquatic > Marine > Inlet | place: Canada: British... | reverse complement strand
AGATGAAGATAAAGACTGCCAGAATGCCTGGTATGAAGTGCTGATTACTGAGTCTCTCTAGCCAGTTGCACTTAAGACGAATAGAGGCTGCAGAGTTATATCTGGCAATTGGAATGGATTCATACTCTGGCAAGACGATCACTGATGCCAACCAATTGGATATCGACCATCTAGTGCCTCTCAAGGAAACTTATGAATCAGCAGGCTACGCTTGGAATCCTGACAGGCACAGTTGATTTCACTGAATCAAGCTCTGCAGAAAGGGCGATCAACGGCTTTTTCAGAAAAATGTTTCAGCATCATCAACCGGATGAAAATCAAGAGAATTGATTGTCTCTGTGAGTTCGAAGACTTTTCTGGAGTTATTGCTGATGGCGTAAGCAAGTAAATATTTTTTATCCACTTCCAATGCTTTCTCAAAAGCATACACACAATCCCGGTGACTTAAGTACATGGCTCTCATATAATCTTCTGAGGGAGTGCCCTGCATAATCGTGGGATCATTGCCTTTGACCACCCAGCCGATTCTGAGCCCAACAAATTGAATTCCGTATTTTTCAGAGAAGTACTTCCCTAAATTCTCACCAAATAACTTCGAAACCGCGTACAAGGAATCTGGGTTGGTCGGATCTGATAGTGAAAGAATTTTATTCTTGGAGGGATCTAGGGTCTCTGTCGTAGTTAAGAGAGTATCTCCATGTTGAGTGTGATTCGTACTGGCAAAAATAACCTTACAAACGCCAGCTCTCATGCACTCATTGAAGACATTGTAGGTTGCTTCAATATTATTTGGCTGGACACTTTCCCAGGGTGCATCGGGACTTGGATCTGCTGCCAGATGAATCAATGCATCCAGACCAGAAAACTTGCTGCCAACTTCAGCACTTTTGGATAGATCAATTTTTGTAGAACCAAGTTCCTGATTTTCTTTAAGAGTAAATGATTTTAACTCGTGTTGTCCCGACAAACCATTGCGCAAGACAGTTCCAATTGTTCCATCTGCTCCAGTGATACCTACTTTCATTATTTTTTCCTTTCTCGAATTCTTTAGGGTTAGCCAAAATCATTGACCTCAGAAATTTCTGAAGCTGACCAGGCCTCTTCTAATATTTTGAGCTGCTTCTGTTTCGGGTCATAGAGATCAACGACCATCGATTCAATCAAAACACGATAGTAGTGTCGATCAACAAAAGTCCGTCCATGCTGGATCTCTTCAAAGCGATGACGCTGGTAGGCCTTGGAGTGTGGAAGCTCAAGATATTTGGATGAATCTGTATTTTTCGGCATTAGTAATTTAGGATTGTGACGCAGCTAGCAGTCATCGTTTCTGAAAGATCCATCAGGCATGGAGGTATTACAGAATTTGACCTGTTCCAGATCGGCATAATCTAATACAGCTCCATCCAGCTTTACACCTCGCAGGTCGGCTCCGACAAGGATAGCTCCCCACAGATCAGCTCTACGCAGGTTGGCATCCCTCAAATTAGTTTGACTCAGGTCGGCTTCAATCAAATTCACTTCCACGAGTTCAGCCTCATTCAGATTGGCTCTGCTTAGCTTGACCCCAAACAGATCGGCTTCTCTCAAACTGGCTTTGCTTAGATCCCTACCTGTTAGTTCCGCTAGAGCAAGATCACAATTGACACATTGATTGGTCCTCAAAAACTTGTCCAAGTCTTCTTCTTCATATCCAAAAACTTGTGAGCTAAGTATTGCCAAGAACAGGGAGGGCAAGATTCGTTTGTTCATAGTTTCACGTACCAATTACTCGTAGTCTTTCCAGTTCCAATCCTGCCCTTCACTTGGATCATAATCCAACTGTTCTCGCATGGTTTGTTGGCCAATCACCTTCCCTAACTTATAACTCACCGCAGAGAGCATTGAGATGAACACATACTTGTTGACTCTTGAAAACCGCTGAATGCATAAGAATTCATGATTTTCATAGAGAACTTGATAAGGACCCATGATCACCTTGCCTTTGCGTTTCAATAAAACACGTTTGCTCATGTTCTTATCTAACTTCACACCATAATTCACTGACTCATAATCCGGGTGCACGATTTCATCATACAAAGCAAAATCCCCTTTCTGAATAGCTTGTCGCCATGCCTTGTCAAAGGCTTCTCCCTTCGTCATTTGTTTTCACCTCCAATCAGAGTTGTTGAGTTGATTTCTCTGAAGCAAAACTAACCTCCTACTTGCCCATCAGTTTCCTTTCCATGTCTCCCCCCGATGTCCTCCGAGTTCTTTGAAATGTTTGATAGGTTAATGGGCACATTCACTTTGCGCCAAGTAACCAATTCCAAAGAGGCAACATGCAGTACGGACAAACTGATAAAACCAATCGTAACATTGCAATGTGGACCGTCTATGTGGGTATGGTCTTCATTTCCTTGGCAGTACTGGAAAGCCTACTCCAAGTACCAGCAGTCCAGTAAAAAATATCGCCTTGTCTGAAACCAACTAAGGTCAAGCCACATTCTGAGCACGACCTGCAGCATGCAGGTAAATGGAGAACAACAGTGCCAGCGGGTTCTGCTTTCATGCCCGAATCTCCATGGCCAATCAATATTGCTCTTCCCCTTGCTACGATGCCCTAGTTGGGTTCAGACAACCTCTCCACTTACAGCTCCAGAAGCACCTCCCATTGAGGCTACTCATCCTCCCTTTTCCAAGAACATCGTGAGACTATCGAATCGACTCTCTACTTCTGCAGTCCCCTAGCGCTCACTACTCTCGAGATTCAACCAGGCAATCTCTGAGGTACTTAGGGATACTGTCATCGCTGGTAAGGTTGTGGCAATCTCACTGGGACTGCGTGGTCCGATAAGTGCCAGGGATGGAAACTGCTGACCCAACACCCAGGCTGTAGCAATGTTTTGGGCCTTTACTCCACGCTCAGCTGCGAGTTGAGTTGCACGCCTACGACGCTCTGCGTTGGCTTCAGAAGAGAAACAGGCATCTCCAGTCGTGTCCGATGACAAGGCGGTTCCTTGGCCCGGTTGCAGAAAATAGCCTCTCGCCTGCGAGGACCAGGACAGGTGTGTTGTGCCAGTCTCCCTCAAAAAGCCAAGCATCTCCGGTGTGTTGGAGGTAATGCAACCATCCCAGACTGGCTTTTCCATCACTGCAAGCGACAGATTGTTGTTTAGGATTTTCAGAGGTTTCAGTCCCTTCGAGGCAGCATAGGCGTTGGCTTCTTTAAAGCGGACCACTGACCAGTTTGAACCACCAAAGGTCTCAATCAGACCCTTGGCGTGGAGAGCATTCAAAGCATCTACGAACTCATCCACAGGCACATCAGGATTGTCGCGATGCATGATATAAATAGGGGCTCGTTCGACCTGTAAGCGTTCTAGGGAAATGGCTAACTGGGTTGCAATCACATCTGGCAGGCAGTATGGACTGTGCACGCCCTTGACGACAACACGTGCTTCCTTTGTGATTCCACGGGCCGCCATCCATTGCCCCAGCACCGTTTCATGGACACCACCTCCATAGATGAAACCCGTATCAAAACCATTTCCACCTGCCTCCCACCAAGCGTCCCAAACAATCGCACCTTCATCGAGGGTGTCTCGGTTGTCACAGCCCATGATCAACGCACTGATTTCTCCGGCCATGCCAGGAATTCCGACACGTGGAATCGCAGGAAGATTAAATGGCAGAGTGCCGTTCAGGCTTCGAATGTGAGATGGATTCTCTCCATGGAGTTTGTAACCGGTGGCTTCCCGCCAGGTTGCAATGACACGAGCGTTACCCACACTGTCCGATAGATTTGGTGCTGGGCTTGGGGCTTCCGTTAGTCCATCAAGGATGGCACAGCTGGCTAGTTCTGCTTCATGAGCAAAAAGAATCCGAGGATCCTTAAGCTGCTCCACGCGCTTCTCCCCAGCTACCTCAATCTCAATGATCGCATCCGAAGGACCGGCATCACGCCCGGGTATCCAGGGATTCGGCAGGTGGATGCGTCCCTTGCTACCGATCACAGTTGCCGAATTGTCCATGGCTCTTCGGATTGATGTAGCACAACTAGCAGTGATGTCTTGATCAAACTTGAGGAGTGCGTGGGCCGTTTCGTCAACACCCAGTGGACCTAGGGAACCAATTCCCTGGATCTCATTTGGCTCAGCAAATGGTAACCCTTGGGCTGCTCCGGCGACCAGCCGAGCGAAGGAAACTGGATAGACACCCACGTCTAGAATGGCTCCTCCAGCCAACTCAGGATTATCCAGACGTGATGCAGGATTATAGGTCGAAGCAAAACCAAAACTCGCCTCAATGTGGTGAACCTTCCCGATCTCACCACTTCCAATTAATTCTACTAAGCGCTTAATCTGGGGATGGCAGCGGTACATGAATCCTTCCATGAAGAAGCGTCCGGTTTCCTTGGCAACGTCAGTAATGGCGACGACCTCTCCAGGGATCAGACCGGCCGGCTTTTCAACGACTACATGCTTGCCAGCTCGCAGAGCTCGAATCACCAAATCTGCATGAAACGGATGCGGTGTGGCAATGTAGACTGCCTCAACCTGGGGTGTGGCTAAGAGGTCGTCGTAACTGTTAAACCAACCTTCAGATCGCACCAAAAAGCGCTCTCCAAAGGCCTTGCAGCGTTCCACATCACGACTAGCTATAGCGCAAAGCGTTCCATGATTACACTCCGCCAAGCCTTGTGCAAAATTAGCTGCAATTGAACCGGGACCAATGATGCCCCACTGAACCGTCTTCATGTGCTGTCCTTTGTTTATTCGTGGTAGTTGCAGAGTACAAATCTAAGCCGTCGGTAACGTAGCACTCTCTGGCCTTGGTTACAGTTTCCAATTGAGACGTTCAATTCAAGAATTCTTTAAACATAGGATAGTTTTTCATAAATTCAACAAATCCTTTTTCTGTTCAGACACTTTCTTTACTAATACATCTCACGTCCTCCTAATCCCTTTGTGAACAGCTTATCAAAGCTAGCTCACCTGAAAAGGCTACTTCCCTCTTGACTAACATCTGGGTGATATTATGAAATCTTACATCCTAGCTAACGTAAGTTGCCATCTCAGTTACACATGTAAGATGAAACAGAATGAAAATCATTGCTAGTATCAAACTGACGAAGGGCTATGAGCACTGGAAAAGTGCAATTGAAAGTGAGCATCACAAGAAAACCAGAGAAGATTCCGGAATCTTTTCTCTGGAATTTGGCTATCAGGAAGAGAGCGGGCGAGTTTTCATCGTCGAAGAAATGGAGTCTGCGGTATCAGGCAACCAATTTTTGGCGAAAAACCCAAATTACGTTGATGAAGATGGGGTAGATCCATCGTCACTCCAAGTCATTGTTTTAGAAGATTGAATAACTCTGATTCCCTAGAATCAGACCATTCAAGTTGAGCCAAATTTATTCGGTTCTAATCAACTATAAAACCGACAAGTTGAATAAATAATTACTAATGCAAAGGACTGACAGTGCTAAATACGATGATTGTGCTGACAATGAAGAACTGTACTTATAATGATTGGAAGAGGGCCTTCGACGCTGATGCCGAAATGCAGGCTGACTTTATGAGAGAAACCATTGTCAGCAAAGTGGATGACCAAACAGCGGTGGTCAGGGCAGATGTGTTTGCATCCGAGAAAATGCAGCAGTTAATATCAACTCCTGAATCAAGCAGATGGAAGAAGAAATGGGCCTAGAACACAGCGTCTATTTTCTACAAGCAGCCTCGGTACAATTGCTCCCGTCAATTGGATCCCAATTACTCACCTGAATCTAACAAACAATTTTCCGTTGATTCATTCGCTCTCCTCTGACGAAGCGGAGTTTCGTCTCTCCAAATTCAACTTCTGATGCTTGGTCATTCTTCCAGAGACGCGCTTCCTCCAAAGTCGAAAGGAAGAGGTTTTCAACGATCTCCTCATCACCTTGATTACCTCAGCCTCTGAGAGGCCAGTCTCTTTCTTGATTTCTTCAAAAGTGATCCGATCCTGCCATGCAAGGTAGATGATTCGATCTATTTGTTTGAGTGATAGTTGGGGTGTCCGCATTTCGCTATATCGGTACTTTGGTGAGGTTTTGAATTGAAGAGTCAGCAAAATCACCCCACGATATTACTGTTCATACAGGAAATCGATCTTCAAATTGACCTTAGCACTCCGATCCATGTACCTAGAGCCATTGACTCGATTGAAACGGTTTTGCAATCCAGAGGAAATACGTCAAGGTGAGTTTGACCCTTTTGGACCTAAGGAACCTACGCCCGGTCGACGCAAGCGCAGACCTCCACGTTTTGAGTTTCTAGGAGCAATCGGATTACTGCTTGGCATCTTCGGTATACTTGGCTTTCTGATCTTTCAAGCAGTGTTGTTCATAAGTTACATAGCTGGTTAATCCATAAATTTCTAAATCTATTCCTCTAACGACTCCTTTCCGAAAGCTGTTCAGCCAAAACAGAAGATCGTCATCTAACCAAAAGATCAGAAAATTTCTAGAACTCCAAAAGACTGCTTGTCTTTTTCCTACCTTCTGATTGATCTTTAAAAAACATGAGTGAGACGTGTTGTCCTAATCAGTGAATAGCAGGTTGGTGTCTCACTCTTCCCAAGCAATTATCACTTTTTTAGGAGATTCAGATGGATATCAATAAAGATTGTCACGCTTTTCATTTAGTTTTCAGAGCACCTGATGAAGAGGCTTCCAGGCTTGATGTTTTTTTCGAAGCTCATGAGAGATTTATGCGAGAGACCCATTTCACTGAAGGTGATAAAGAACCACGTGTCTTGGTTTATAACATCACAAAATGCCCTGAACTGAAAAATCCCTTGAACCCAGATGAGGGCACCACTGGACATACGTTATTTGGACTACATGAAGTCTATCGGGGGCCTGAGGGTTGTGCAGCACACATGGCAGCCGGCCAAGCTCGAGAAGCTCTTTTTGCAGAATTCGTCGACTTGGTACAAACCTACATGGTCAGCGGTTTATTGGCAGCACCTGTGATTCGTACAATGTAAAACTATTTGGGGGTGCAGGCCTCTACTTTCAGGATGTATCCCCAACATCACTCGCATATTGATTTGTCTACTCAATAGTACCTCAACAACAGAAGGAAAAACTTATGTCTCTCTATTTTTTCAGTGCAAAGTATAGCAATGCTGCTTTCAAGGGTATGGTTGACACTCCTCAAGATCGGGAAGCTGCCGCCAACAAGCTCTTCAGTGCCATGGGCGTGAAGATGCACAATATTTACTTCAGCATCAGCAGCGCAGAAATTGTTGGAATTTTGGAGGGCAATGCAGAAAACATGGCTGCTTTAGAGATGGTAACAATGTCAACGGGAACCTTTACTTCCATAGATGCCAAGGAGGTTATTGACTCCAAGTCGATGACAGCTGCAATGGAGACTGCCAACAAAGTGATTTCCGCCTATCAGGCGCCAAATCAATGAAACGAAACAAACGCTTTTTTTCCAATCAGGAGCAGAAAGATGACAGCTGAAGAAATCATCTTGGGGGGGTATGCCTCCTATGTCCAAGGAGATATGGAAGCTTTAGGAAATATCTATCATCCGGAGTGTAAGATCACCGTTAATGGCAGTCATGCTCTGTCGGGGATATATATCGGTTTTGATGCTTTTCATGAAGGCATTTTATCGAAACTCAATACTGCCTGGCCTGGCTTCAATCTAGAAATTCAAAAAGTCGTCTCAAACGATACAGATGTCGTTGTTTTCTTGAAGTTGACAGCCACTAATCTGGAATCTCGATCTATTCATCATTTCGTTGTCAAAGATGGATTGCAGGTGGAGTTCAACATACATGACGACAGCCAGTTAGCAGCAGCTGCCATTCCAATCTAAAGGAGGCATTTTTTGTTGCACATGGTGGAACTCAGCAAAGCTAAATTCCCCTTTAACTCAAATTGAGTTCCCATCGCAATCTTTGTGTTAGCTAGTTTACCTTTGAAAAAGTTCCCGAAAGAATCTTAGCATTGGCAACAGAGATTTCAAGAATCCCGCAACTTATACTTGCATTTTCCCAATCTACTGAATGATAATCTGCTAACTTTTTTGCACCTCTTGTTTAGCAAAAGAATTTGAGTAATCACAATGAACTGTAATTTCTAAAATTGCATGGAGATGCATATGTCTAATGCATGGGTCGGAAAATCTTCCGTCACCTTTATTTTTTGGGTGCCAACCCAAGAGGGTGTGGAAGCTGTGAGACTCTTTTTCGAAGGGCATGCAAACTTTATGGGGATTAAGAGTCATCAACATGGGCCCTTGAAACTTATTCACTACTATATCTCAGAAGGTCCGGAGTGGGTAAGAGATGAGGAATTTTGGGAGGGAAAATGGCCTGAGAAAACTGGCAGAACAGTATTTACACTTAACGAAATCTATGAAACGGAAGAAGGGCTAATTCATCACTATCTTGAATCGGCAGAATTCATCCCAGAATTCTCTGAAATTATTACAACTCACAAAATTGAGTTAAAGATGTGCAATCAATTGAAAGTCATTCATAGTCTCTGGGACTAGTTGCTGTCAGAAAACTCTTACTCAAACTCAGAAAAGCAACCAAGTTGTTTAGTTACAATTCCTTCCTATGATTTCCACTAATCGAAATCTAGTGAATTGAGATTTTCCCAGTTTAGCCTTTTTTCCTAGCCCCCCCTTCATCCTCTGGCAGAGGCTTCACATTCAGGTAGAGGTACGTCAAGGTGAGTTTGATCCTTTTGGACCCAAGGAACCTTCACCCGGTCGACGCAAGCGAAGACTTCCACGTTTTGATTTTCTGGAAGCGATCGGATTACTGCTTGGCATCTTCGGGGTAATAAGCTTTTTTTGTTTTCAAAATGATTCTTTTCCCCTACTACGTGGCTGGTTGACCAAACCCGCCAACCTCTCCAGGATTGAGTGCTGACTAATAACCTAGGTAAATCTAGCTGCTCTTAGAAACCATCATTTATTTTCAACTGAATCATCAAACCATCTTCAATGCTCTCCTTACAGAATCCAACGCTGAGACGACTTTCCGCAAGCCTGATGCAACCGAGTAATCTTCATTCAAATAAAGCTTACGGTTGATCTCGATCATCAGTGATTGGACTCGTTGATCCTTTTGATAGTGCTTTAGCGAAACGATTGTTCCACTGAATGGCTCATTGTGCCCCGTGGAATAGCCTAGGCGCTGGAGTTCTGCTTCGATCGCTTCCAACAACTCTAGTGAAGTATGGAAGTCATCGGTTCCCAAACAAAACTCGGGTCGAATTGCCTTGGGGTTTGTCTCGTAGGGTAGAGCCTTCGGGGGAAAACTGTGTCCATCAGTGATCAGGCAGCGATTCTGTTCCTCCAGGATTCGATCCACAGTTTCGGTCAATTTTTTGTGATGGGGGTGATAGTACTGATCTAGCAACTGTTGACGCACTGGAGGACTGGGCTTCTCACGTATGGGTTGACGTAAGGTCCCATGAGTATAAAGGACCCCCCATCCCGACCTGGCTCATTGGCTCTTCTGAATCATCTCAGAATCGCTCCGGATCAACGACAAGCCGACTGACAGGAAAGACCACAGCCGGTGCTTCCGGAAATGCCTGTTGGAAAATCAGGTCTGTCGCATGATCCGTGATTCGATTTAGCTCAGTCTGAAGTTCTTGATCCGAAAGCAGGAGCGTGCCTCGCAGATCCGCGGGAATTTGAGTGGAAGCGTGTGGGATTTGGAGGACGAGCGAGGATATCATTCATCAAAATAAAAAGGTGTAGCCTGCAAAGCTGGGAATATTCTTTCACGAGCTTGCGAGAGACTGACTCAGTGTGACTTTCACAAAAGGATTCAGGTTTTGAAAAAATTCATTAACTTTCAATGCATCTAAGGTTTATTTGAGACTGAATACTAACTCCTCATGCAGCGCTCGATCAATCGGCGGGCCAATCACCAGATTATCAAAGTCTACCTTGAGTCCGGCTCGCTCCGGAGAGCAACACATTGGACCAACCATGACGGAAGACGGCATTGAGAGGTATCCTAATCGTGCCATTTGCCAGTGGCCTCCTTGGTGATACTGGATCCTGAGAGCTTCTGAGTGACGAGTCAGCCGCAATCGAATTGGTTCAACCTGAACTCCCAACGGAATGACCGACCAATCTGAAAACCCATTGCGAGTGATCACTGTGCTGAAGTGCTGAATCCCATCGGTGAATTCAATCCCTGTCTTGATCCAGTTGTGAGCATCCACACGCAGCATCAAGCCAGCCTGATCATATAACTCCTCGTAATAGCCATTGATCAACACCTCTGCTGAGAAATCTTCCTCCACCTCCGTCTGGTAGAAATGACCGTTGTCCCGCTGAAATCCATAGAAAGTTGATTGCCAAAAATCTGTTTTGAGACCTGTTACTACAGACAATCGTTCCAGAGTGTGGGACCACTCGGGAGGTTCACAGTACCAACTAAATTTTCTTTCCATTCACTTTTCCAAGTTCGGGGACATCATAGAATCAGTCCAATTGTTTATTCTGCTACTGGCTGAATCGGTTCTGCCTCACAATTTCTACGAGCGCCCACACGCCGATCATTTTCCACAGGCACATCCTGAACGCGACGGTCTGGTCCCTTACCCTTGCGTTTGAAGTGCGGTTTCTTTCTGTTTTCTGGAGACCTGCGCTCCATGACCCGGCGATCTTCCTCCACCGGCACGTCTTCAACTCTTCGATCTTCTTTTTTTCGCATAGTGTTCCTCTTTGAAAAAATTATTCTAACCGACCCTGGTGATACTCGCTCTTGCGGGCTCTGACTTTGGCAATGAAGAAGGCGATAATGATCACACCAACCACTACGGAAATTGCGTACTCCGTCACAAATGCAATGGCAGCTTCTAGCATAGGAACCTCTTTGGATGCGCAGAATGATGGGTTACGGATCAAACACTAAATATCTCTAGTATATCTTGAGCTCTTAAAAACCTACAGAGCATTTGCGAACTCAGACATTTTCTTGAATTCAGCACTCTGACTTCCTCAAAAATGTTGATTCCACAGTGATGGTTTGAACTGAATTTCAGCTAAGGCTCTCCCACCGACTCACGCTGTCAAATCAAAGGTGCTGTCTTGATCATAATTGTTCTCTAATCTGAGCTTCCCAAAAAAGGAGGTTAGAGAACCATGCGCACTGTTTCTCTACTATTTTCTGTCACAAGATGCCTAATGCTTTTTTTGAAAAAATGAACTAACTGTATTCAGCATCACTGCTGGATTGACCTGTCTTTGTAAGCCAGCAGCCTCCGATATATCTTTCACCTGATTTATCAACCATGGAAGACCGTAAGCACTTCTTCTTTCTCAACGTAGGGCACTTTCTGGATCATCTCTTCATGTTGATCTTCGCCGCTGTGGCTGCGCTGGCGCTCACCAAGGAGTGGAAATTGGGGTATTCCAAACTGATTCCATATGTAACTCCAGGACTGATCGCTTTCGATGTATTTTCCTTGCCCGCAGGATGGCTGGCAGACCGTTGGAGTCGAGAAGGAGTGTTTTTTGTAGGAATTGGGCTGGCCGCAATTGGCACCTCTAAAAAGCCAGGTTACATTGCAAGGAAATTTCCACATCATCTACTGGAGATCGTACATGAAAGCCTACCAAATCACCCAATGGGGTCAGCCCCTTGAAGAAAGAGAAGTGGAGATTCCCAAACCAAAGGGTACCGAGGTGCTGCTGAAGGTCACTGCTTGTGGGGTTTGCCACTCAGATATTCACATCTGGGATGGATTCTTTGACTTGGGTGGTGGAAAAAAAGTTACCCTTGAAGATCGTGGACTAAAGTTACCATTTACCCTGGGACATGAGACACTGGGAAAGGTCGCTGGGTTGGGACCTGAAGCAACAGGAGTTTCCATTGGTGAGAAGAGGATCGCTTATCCGTGGATTGGATGTGGTCAATGTGACGTCTGTAAGCGGGACCAGGAACTGATCTGCATGAACCCAATCACCATTGGCACCCGCAGGAATGGTGGTTATGCGGAATACCTGATCGTGCCTCATCCAAAGTATCTAGTACCATGCGACGATGTCGACGAAGCAGTTGCTGCCACAGCAGCCTGCTCTGGAATCACGGCCTACAGCGCCTTGAAGAAAGTAAGACATCTCCGTTCTGATGAATCCCTCCTGATTGTCGGTGCCGGCGGAGTTGGTCTTGCTGGAATTGGAATGGCTAAGGCATTAGTCAAGGCCAAGATCATTGTGGCAGAGATTGATCCAGCCAAAAGAGCGGCAGCGCTTAAAGCTGGTGCCGATATTGTTCTGGACAACTCTGAAACCTCTGCAAGAGAAGAGTTGATTTCGCTGACCAATGGTGGACCGAATGCAGCCATCGATTTTGTGGGAGCCCCTGCAACCGTCGAGTTTGCCTTTGGTCTCATGGCTAAAGGAGCCAGTTTGGTGTTGGTCGGCTTGTACGGAGGTGCTGCGCAACTCTCTACTTCCTTGTTTCCTCTCAAGGTGAACAACATCCTAGGATCCTACGTAGGGACTCAACAAGATCTTGTCGAGCTACTTCAGCTATTTCGGGAAGGCAAGGTGAAACCTGTGCCACTGGTTAGGAGACCCCTGAGAGAGGCCCCTCAAGCGATCCAGGAGCTACGGGAAGGCAAGGCACTTGGGCGCTATGTGTTGATCAATGACTAGAGGGCTGGCTTGTGTGACAGTAGGTGTTTTGTAAGTTGCTTTCACTGCAATCGTCCCAATGAATCTTCTAAGTAAAGGCGCTTGAAGTGACTCATTCTAAGATTGGCTTTGTTGGACTTGGGCAGATGGGTAGTGGGATGGCAGCCAACCTCACCGCTGCTGGTCAGACTCTCTATATTCATGATCAGTCTGCATCTGCAATGGCTAGATTTACTGACACCAAAGCCATTTGCTGCCAAAATCTCAGTGAAATTGCGCAAAGCTGCTCTCTGGTCTTCCTGTGCTTACCATCCGCAAAAGAAGTTGATGAAGTCCTGTTCGGACCGAAGGGATTGGTTGGTAACGCCAATGTGGAGATCTCTATCATCGACACTTCGACCCTCGAACGTAGTGAGGCTCTCCAGTTCCATGGTCAGCTTGCCCACAAAGCAATCCAATACGCTGATTGCCCGGTATCGGGATTACCTGCAAGAGCCCGGGAAGGAAAACTGACGCTGATGTTTGGTGGATCCCAGACTCTATTTGAGCAAGTGTCTCCGCTCCTCGAATTACTTGGAAAGAGCATTGTCTATTGTGGGGAGGTGGGTTCCGGGCAGTTGATGAAAGCGGTCAACAATATCATTTACAACATCAATATTGTTGCTCTGTGCGAGATTCTCCCCTTG
>Ga0233439_10004554_pt1 | contig 13340 bp, 16 predicted proteins | sample SI_123_September_6_FD_182713 | JGI IMG/M metagenome (GOLD analysis project Ga0233439, IMG submission 182713) | Seawater microbial communities from Saanich Inlet, British Columbia, Canada - SI_123_September2016_100_MG | ecosystem: Environmental > Aquatic > Marine > Inlet | place: Canada: British... | reverse complement strand
TTGAATGTAATAGTTTCACCGTCTTTGGACATGTCTAATAATTCATGACCACTTCTTGTAACCCATCTTGAAATATCATCTTCAGCTGCTGGATCATCAGCAGATACAATAATAATTTCGCCTACTTGCATTCTTTCAATTTCAATTTTTGTTCTAAATACAGGTTCAGGACAAAATAATCCTGTTGCATCTAATTTTTTTTCAGTAGATTCAGACATTACTAATTCCCAAAGGCCAAATTGTCATATTAAAAGCTATTCGAGTTTAGCTTGTCCTATTTTACTTTAAAATGAAATTTTGAAAATATTATCTAAAAAAGTCTTCATGTTCAGGACGAATTAATTCATCAATTGCATGGTCTTTAACCTTAAATGAATAGTCACGAATTATTGCAAAAGGGCATTTCAAAGATTTGCCCATAACTAATTCAGATGCAGAGGTCAGTTCATCAGCAATGGCAATTTCAGTTACTCGTAAAATTTTATTAAAAGAATCCAAAGTTCCCGCATAATCTAAAATTGGATTTAACCCGGATACTCCAATTGCATGATTAGTTTGTCCCATTCTAAAAGGTCGACCAAATGTATCAGAAATTATTACTGCCACATTTTTGTTTGATTGCTCTAAAATTTTCTTTCTAATTCTTTGTGCAGAAATATCAGAATTTACAGGTAACAAAGTTGCATATCCTTCTTTGATATTACTTTCATCAATTCCCGCATTTGCACAAATAAAACCTTGATTAGTTTCAACTATCAAAATCTCATTTTTCATTCTTACAATTCGTTTTGATTCAGATAAAATCAATTCGACGATTCTAGGATCCTTTTGATATTGAGAACTAATACCCTCAGCCAACAAAGAAGGTATCACAGTTGACAAATCAATCAAACGCCCTTCTTGTTTAGAGATTATTTTTTGTGCAATTACTAGAATGTCCCCATCATTTAATTTTTCAGAGTTTAGAATAATATCAGAAATATCATCAGAGGGTTCGATCTCTTTTTCAATATGAATAGGAATGATTTGCAAGTAATGTATCTCAAGTAGAGGACTAAAAAATTGTTTATGCAGGGGTTGTAATTTTTAATTCAAGTTTGTAGTGTTTGTTGATAATATCAATAATTTTAGAGAGATCCTTTTCATCCAAAGTTGTAGTAGCCAAGTCTTTTACAATATCTTGGGCACGATATGCAATTCCCAATCCACAAACATCAAATAATTTTATATCATTTGCACCATCTACGACGCAAATTATGTCTTCTTTTTTCTCACCCCATTCTTCAATTTTTATTTTTGCAGATTTTGATTTATCAGAATCAACATTAATTGTGACACCATCTAGTTTACCATCTTTGAAAATTAATTCATTTGAAAAAACATAATCGAGATCCAATTCTTTTTTTAATCTGTGCATCATCAAGGAAAAACCACCAGACACTGCCATGATTTTCCATCCTGCTGCTTTTAGTGCTCTACATGCCTCTTTTGCACCAGTCATGATAGGTAATGCGTCAGATACTTCTTGACAAGTTTTTTCATCAAGACCCTTCAAAGCTGCAACTCTAGTTCGCAATCCTTCTTCCCAGTTAATTTTTCCTTGAATTCCTTGTTTTGTAATTTCCCAAATTTCATCTTCTTTGTTGAGTTTTTCTGCAAGAATAGGGAGATATTCTTCATCATACAAAACTCCCTCGACATCAAAAATAGCTAACAATAGTTTTCTGATTTGGAAAAAAATCGCTAATTATATTAAAGTAGTGACTATACTTTCTCAAACTAAACTGATCTCAATATGCGTTTGCCAGTCATAATATGATAATGGTATATGCGATTTACAATGATCTAAATACTTGAAAATAAAATAGAATACTGTGTGATAAACCAGGCGAATTTGGTTAACTGTACCAAGTTTGGTTGATGCGGTGTGATACATCAACTTTTAAAATTATTTAGAATCTGCTGGACTAAATACTAAAAATCAATAATTATTCTTAATGACAAATCAGTTTTGTGAAAAATGTAGTTGTATGGGGGGATTTCATATGATGGATGGTTTTTGTAGGAGATGTAAGAAAACATGTCGATGACGTTAGATAAAGAGGATTTTCTTCACTGTAAAACATGTAATGATTTTACAAATCAACTGTTAATTTCAACAGAAGAAGATCTCGTAATCAAAGGTGGAGATACCTCATTTGAGAGATTTCGATGCGGCATATGCCATAAAGAAAACACACGATTACTGCATTCATGCGATAATTGTGAGAAACACACAGAACAGAAACTTTTGAATGAAAATGATGATGGTATTATAGCAGATACCATTGAGCAGAAATTCAAATGTAATGTGTGTGGTAACGAGAATGATTCCTGGAGATATTCTGATGAACATCTTGAACGATTTCTCAATGCAAGAGATGAAGAAAATGGAATTAGATGTGATTATTGTATGGCAAATAGAAAACAAACTCTGTTGGATAAACAACCAACCTTTTCAAAAGATAGAGATTTTGACTTGACCACTTACAAATGTAATACCTGTGGAAAAACAAATTACGGAACTGAGAAAAAACGAGATTTCAAATAATTGATTGATTTTGTACCTAGTTTAACTACAAAAAAACCAGTTAATCTAAGTAAAAAAGACTGGATCGATACGGATGAACCTCAAGTAGTTCTACTTCAAGGAATGAGAAAATCAGGAAAAGGTGTTGGTGTAGATTCTATTGCAGAAACATATCGTAAAGAAGGAATTACTATTTTACATATTTGGGGTGCTAGAAGTTTTGAAAATTTGTATTGGATGATAAACAAGAATTGTGGTGTTCATCATGAAAAATTAAAAATTATTGTAAAAGGGATGTTGGAATCATATTATTCAAAAATAGTTTTGATTGACAACATTCAAGGTAAAAAATTAGAAAAACCAATTCATGTGAAATTGGGATTGAGAGAAATATGTATGAAATATGGTTTAAGTGATTCCGAATATGATGATTATTTGGAACTTGCAGTAAAACGAGATTTAATGATCAATGTTTCAGATAATATATTCAAATTAACTAAATTAGGGTTGCAGTATGCAAATAACGAATTACTGCATTGTAAATGCAGTAAAGCATATCCAATTATCCTAACAGTTCCACATTACATTAAATTTGATCAAAGTACAGTAGACCGATTCAATTTAGAACATTCACCATCATGGACTGACCCAATTGGAATTAAAAGAATTGTAACACCACTTTTGAAAATTCGTCACATTATACCTCCAACTAAATCAGATCAGAAAGAAAAATTTGTTGAAGAAATGACTGATATCATTCTACAAGCAAGAAAAGAATCAAGAATTGTTGTCATGAATCCATCGTTTTTTGTCAGTGGTGACAAGTTTGATACTCTAGGTGCAATTGTGGATATGTTACCATATTTGATGAATAATTCGGGACATTTCACACCACTAACTGAAAAAAAGGTTGGAAAGTCCATGAAATATTGGAGTAAAAAACAAAGGTCTCATCATAAAATAGCGGTAATAATTAATGAAATTAGAAGTGCAGTTCCAGGTGGTGGAATGTATGGTGATAAGGGAGCAACAAAATCAAAAAGGTCTGTCAAAGATAAGATTCCAGAAATGAGACATTTCAAAACATGGTTTGTAAGCGATTATCAAAATCCCCAAGATATAGATCCTACCCTTAGAGTTCAGAGCAATTACATAGTTGTCAAACGTTCTGCACGAGATATTCTCGGAGATAGTTGGACATGGTTTTTCAACAGAATTGCAACAGATAGAATGAATTTGGTTAGAAAAAAACTCAAAGGTTTTGAAATTAAAAATACAGATGATGCTGAAAAATTATTGAGAAAAAAGGGTAGTAAATTTAGAAATGTAAAGAAATGGGTTGATGATAGAAGACCAACAATAGAAGATATGGATGATAATGTTGGATATGTTACTGCACAAGGAATGTCAGTAAAACGACATACATTCGCATTACCATCATTCCATCACAAAACATCATTAGAAGATTTCAAAGGTGATACAGGTCTTGAATGGACTGTTGAATTAGATGATCAAATAAAGAAAACAATTGAAACATCAGACATGTCTAAACAAGATACCAAAAAGAATGCAAAAGAGAAAAGAAGTAGAAAAAACGAGGTTTGTAAAAAAATTCATCATCTGCATACGGTTGAAGGAAAAACATTCCCTGAAGTTCATAAAGAATTAGTTCGGATGGAAAAAGAAGGAATTATTCAAAATATGGGTTTTGAGAAAAGAGACTCAGTTTATGTCAATAACATGTGGAATAGATGGAAAAGAGCAAATGGAATTGAATGAACTATGTGTTTTCTCTGGTTAATGTTAGGCGTAGATTAGGTTAATTTGGTCTATTTTTTGATTAATTTACACCATATTTTATGCCTGAGAAACTAATCAATTAATCAATTATCTAAATTTCCTATAATATGTCTCAGAAGATAATTGGTTAATGATTAACATGAATGAAAGTTTTAGGATACTCTACTAAGTTGAAAGAAGTTATGATTATGACCAATTACGCGCCACACTAGTGTATGAAAAATTTATTTTAGAAACTGTTGTATTTTACAGAGTGTTTGTAAATCCTTGAAACCATATTTTATTTTATGATGTTTGTCAATATCATCTGCAATGGTTAGAAACTCCATATCAGTCAACTCTATTCCCCATTGATAGTTTCGAAGTAATCTTTGAACATTTTCATCTTTATCTGAGTTTGTGTTGTAACTTGCTACGACTTGATGTGGAATTGATTTTATCTTATCTTTAATGTCATCTATCATGTATTGTTGAGAGCATAATTCCACAGATAGGTTAACTAATGAATCTGCAACAACGGGTGCTTGATCTTCTACCAATTCTTTGTAATCATCTACACTTTGATCAATTATTTCTTGATTATTAGAATAAACTCCTGCAAATGCCAAGAGAATTATGATTGCTATTGCAATTAATATAATGTATCTTAATGCCACTGCTACATCTTTTATTCCATCAGAAATATCATCTGCAAGACCCATATTAATTTACAATATTGGAGATATTTAACATGAAAGTTGGAATTAATTAAAAATTAGATAAAGTGACACTTTTTTCAAAGTGTCACTGTTTTTTATTCCTAAAAAGAAGTCAAAATCAAAGTGTCACTGTTTTTCGTGACTAAAGTGACACTAGTGACACTTTTCCATATTCCTAACGAAAACTTTTGTTTTGTATATTATGATAAAGGAAAAGAGGGATTATCTGGGGTGAAGTTTGTCAAAACCATCACTAGTGTCACTTTTACGCCTAAGTAAAGTGACACTTTTTTGAAGACTTTGAGAATTTAATTGAGTTGGGTTTGACCTTGTTCTACTGCACCAGCAAATGCTAGACCTTTGTAGATGGTTTCACCATTAGTTCTACCAGATACAAATCCATGTCTTTTCATAATATATCCCATAACTTGATTGTCTATTTTTCTACCAACAAATGATTCAAAATCATTTTTAATTCCAACCAAAGTTAATCTTTCACCATACTTCTCAATAATTCTACCATCAGCAAAATACTTGTCCTCAATTGGCATTTCTTCATCCAATATTCTTTTGGTGTCCATAATGTTAGACCACTGAGTTTTTGGAATCTTTCCAATACTTTGGGTTTTGTTATACTGAATTATAATATTCACAACTGTTTCAATTGCAGACTTTCTATCATCCTCATTATCAAAGAAATTATCATACCATTGACCATTAGTTTTAGTATCATCTAATTGATTTCTAAATATCAAAAATTGGAATCTTGTAATAACAGAATTATCATTAATGGTAGAATATATTTTTCCTAAATGATTTGTAGTGTATAGAAAAACAAATTTTGTAGGATCAAAATATCTTTCAGTGTTATCACCCTTATTTTCTGTATTTTGTAATTCAGCACCAACTAGTGATTTTTGATTTTCAAGCATATCTTCATCAAGATTACCAATCTCAGATGCAATGTTCATGCTTTTTCCAATGAATTTTGATGTACTAAATCTTGAATGTTTTGATAGATATTGAGTAGGTTTTTCTCTTGAAATATTATCAGTGCCAACTATCCAAACTATGATATCAGCAAGTGTACTTTTCTGAGTATTAGTTAATCCCTTGAAAACAAACATTTTCTTAAATGGATTATTCTTTGAGATTCCAATCCACATCAATTCCATAAGTAAATTGATATCTTTAGGATCAATGATTGTTAGAATATGCTTCCATAGTTTTAGATTTCTAGCCTTAAGATTTACTGCAAATGGTAGTTTTCTAGTTGTAAGAAATTCTGGTGAGTGTGGCATTAATTCAAAAGTATCAGGGTCTATGATTCCATTTTGAGTATTGATATGACTTGAATCTAACAAATCTTTCATATCAATCATAGTTCTACTTCTTCTAATTGTGTCAATGACCTCCAACACTGCACTACGTTTACATTTATGAATCATATTCTGGCATGATTCCTCAATAATTGTATGACCAAAAGGTTTGTAGAGTTTTTCTTCTTTACTCCAATACCACATATTTTTATTTTCTCTAAAGGTTAAGAAGTTATTATCACTTTGAATTATCTCTGCAACCAAATCATAATTTTTATTGTTAAATGCTTTTGACTCATGCTTAATCTTTGAATTTACATCCTCAACATCTTCATAGAAAGTTTCATCTATTGGTTTTTTCATATCTACTTTAACACCATCTTTCAATGATTCTTTTTTCACACCATGACTATCAAATGCACATAGACATCTTTCAGGAAATACACATTCATCATGTTTATCTTGCATACAGGCTTTACAATTAATCTTCAAATCAACAGTCATTGGAAAGCTCCTATCCAAATCTTACAAGCCTTGCAGTAAAACACTGATTTACTTTTCTCAAATTTCTTTACACTTGATTTCATTACTCTATAACACTGCATACAGAAAAGTTTCATTGCATCTTACTCCCTGTGAAATAATTATTCATGTAGAACTGGATTGTGGATTTGATATGAGACCAGTGTTTTAGATGAATCAAATACCCAATCTTGCCTGTAAACCTTGGACTGAATTCTCTGCCACAGATAATACAATACAACTCATCAGAATCTAAAATGATTAGTTTTGCAATCTCATCCAGGTGAGAGAATTGAAAATGTTTTCTCCATTCAATGTCTGTTGCTTTGATAGAATTTTGCTTGCATCCAACAGGGCATTTATCCTCAATTATGGTCATTATGCGATCACTCCCTGCCTAATTTCCTGTAATTTGGCAAATTCTGATTCTACATATTCTCTATCAATTCCCTCTTTGTGTTCTTTGAGTAAATGATGAGAATAACTGGCAACTGAACGAAACACATGGTTTCGACCTTTAGAATATTTTGAACATTTCTTACAAAACACTCTGATTTTGGTAGGATCTTGAATAAAACGAACTTGCTCGTGTCCTTTTTTAATCAGATATGATTTAACAGACATATAGAATCTCCTTTCTTTGCGGATTGGAAACTTCTACCAGGTTTTGGTGAGAGAAAGCACCATTACCATTTTTTTTATTTATTATTTTAGAAAAAACAACCCAGAGAGAGGACTTTATTCCCCCTGGGATGTATGTCTCGAAACAGTTCAGTTGGTTTTGAGTTGTGGCGAGTGCAATCATTGGGATTTTCTCCCTTGTAATTTTTCAAAATCTTGTAAAAGAACAGTTAATGCAAAATCAAATCCAACGTGTTTAGGATATTTAGATAATTCTTTTACTTTATTCAAATTTACTTCTGAAACTTCTGGTCGCATCATGAACTAATTACGTACGGTTTTAGTATTTAGTCCAGCATAAATCTCATCTACGATTATATCATTTAGATTCTTTTAAAGACAAGTGTTTTTGCAAATCCTATTAAATGATACTTCGTGTCCTTTAAAGATAAAAAATAGTTATTTTATTTTATGAATTATACTAGAGGAAATATTTTGAATTTATCTATAATTATTGTCGGGAGTTCGTTATCAGGATTTTTAATTTTTAGTGTAGTGGTAGGTCTCTAAAATGGCTAGAAAAAAATCTATTTTAGAAAATGAGGGTGTACGATTTTTTATCTATACTTTCATCGTTGGGGTGTTTTTCATTTCATTTACTGGAGGTATTCCAGCATTAACTATTGTTGATCTTAAGACGGGTGAATTCCTAAATGATGATGGGTCAACTCCACAAAATTCTGTTACTATTGCTCATTGTGTAGGTGGTGGTAGTATTACTGTAACCACCACGAATGGAGTCACTACATCGGAAAAACGAGGGAATTGTGCTAATGACCAATTAAGCAATATTTCAGGATTATTGGGATCAATTGGTATTGATGTAAATCCATACCTAGTCTTTGGAGTCATAGTAGTATTCATCATACTCTTTTCAGTTCTGATGTTCTATCATCCAAATCAAACGAGGATGGTAAGATGAAAAAATCACAGTTCAATCAATCACGATTTTTGGGTGCAGTAATAGTATCACTGGTAATTGTGGGGGTTTTAGTTTCATCCTCTCATAATACCAAATCTTTGGTTTTTGAATTAGATTCATTATCAATTACTAATATTGGAAACCCATCCATTTTTTGTCAAGTAAGTACAGCAGTTCATGAACTTGATACAAATCTAGATAGAATCAAGACTGCTAAATCCGCGTTCCACAGCGTGAATCCGATGACAAGTTTTGGAATAACAGGACTATCATTTACAGATAGTCAAACAGGTTCTGTTGTAAGTGCATTTGATGTTGTGCCAGAGATAAAATGTACAGTTGATGGTAACACTCCAATCACAATTCAACCATCAAATTTGAAAGTAACAGTATTTTCTAAAAATGCAGAAAATCAAAAAATTGAAACATGGAATAAAATCCAAACAACAAACTCTGTTGATTTAGTAAATCAAAGTCATAAAGAATTGTCATCTTATAGAATCTATGTTGCAGACATCATGAAAGTATTACCAGAGGGAGAATATGACTCACTACAAGAATTTACATTAACAGGTACTCTAAAAATTGTTTATAGAGATTATCCAACTGTGACATACATTATTGAAATGGAATCAGATAACGTAGTTACTTGGCACAGTATCAAATTAATCAATGACCAAAAGAATACATCTACTAACACGTCAACATCCTCAGATACTACAACATCAGACACTACAAATTCAGTTGATACAACATCTACTACAGACAATACATGTGTTGTAAATTCATGTGTGAACACTGAATCAACAGACTCAATATCTAAATTCATTCTTTGTGCAAGTTCAGGAAATATTTCATGTTTAACATCAGCAGAATTCTTACCATATTACCTAGGTGGATTTGGATTATTCGCTATGATTGTGGCAGTTAATCATAAAACAAGACCTGTAATTGGAATTCCTCAATAATTCTAATGGGTAGATATCCAAACGTTTTCTGTATTCAATGTGGCTCGAACAAAAAGATGGTCTATGATGCAGTAATTTCGACCAAAAATAGGCATGATCCAGACAAAGAAATATCAGTTTACTGGTGTATGAAATGCGATCTAATTATGAGAATTCAAAGAAAAGCAGTTCATGACAAGGTAACATCTGTTAGTGTAGTTACTTTCAAAAATAAAAAAATGAACTCTACGAGGTAGTTTTCATAATCGTTAGATAGATTACGTAAAGTAGAACACTTTATGAAGTTCATGCAAATTATGTAATCATGAGGCTAGTCTGGGCAGTAATTCCGTTAGTTTTGATAATTTCTATGATGGGAATATGGGATATAGATGCTGAAATTTTCACTTCTGATATGTATAATGCTAAAGACCTCAAAGTATCTTTTAGTACTGAACCAAAAATATCCGATTTGACATTAGATACATTTGATAATGTAAATTTACAATTTGAATTTTTTAATGCAACAATGCATCCTCTTGAACATGTAACATACAGAATAGAAATATCATATCAAGGAGACTTGTTAGCACGAAATCTTGTATATTCTGAGAATAATACATCTATTATTCAGATATCACCTGTTTCTGAATGTGATGAATTAGAATTATGGAAATGTACTGATTATCATGGATCAGAACATGTGACTGCACCTGGCGCTCTTTATTCTTATGGTGAGAACAATATTGTAATTATTGGCCCCACATTTTCTCAAGTAGGTCTCTATGATATTTCAATACAAATTATAGGGATTAATAGTTCTAGAACGGAATTAACAAACCCACAAACTTTCAATTTTCCTGTAAATATTTCTCAAGAAAATGTACTTCTAAAAGAAACAAAAAAGATAACTTATTCTCCAAAAAAACAATTAGAATCAGGAATAACACCTGAAGATATAATTTGTAAAGAAGGATTACAATTAATCTTCAAATTATCTGATAATTCTCCTGCATGTGTAACTCTTGAAACTGCTGAGAAATTAATTCAGAGAGGATGGGGTACGAATACTAATGATATATACTTGTATAAATTTACGGAGATAACTTGTACTACAAAATTTGAACAAGAAAAGAAAACATATTTTGTAAAACACAATATCAATAATGCAAAAATAAACAATCTTGACAAAATTGATGCTTATACTCTAATCTTATCAATTTCTCCTGTAAATGAGGGAACATTACATATTGAGATACCTCGAGGGTTACTTGATTCTAAATGGGGACACAATTTACAAGATAGTGACTTGTTTGTATTACAAAACGGCATTGAAATAGAATTTACCGAACTCAAAAGAACAGATGAATCTAGATTACTGGAGATAAACTTTGATCATACTGCAAATCAAATTGAAATAATTGGGTCATATCCTCTACCTATCCTAGATGAACACAATTCTTGTGATTAGTATATTGTAATGCTTGCGTAATCCTTAGGTAGATTACGCAAATTTTAGGCATGAAATTTCTATGTTATCTGAAATAACATACAGATGATAATGTATGAAAATATGCAAAAATTTCTATGGTTTATGCTATGACAAGTATTCTTGCTGTGAGTTTATTGTTAATCGGATTGGGGGTGATTATTACAGGATTTATGGATAAAAAACGAGAAAAAATAATGAGAAACATCTCCACTTCAAAAATTGCAACACTTTCACCCGGTTTAGTAGAAGTGATAGGTACTGTTGTTGCTGATAAACTTACACAAAGCCCATTTTCAAATACTTCTTGTGTTTATTGTAGATATACAATAGAAGAACATGAATTACTTTCTTTAAAAAATGAATGGAAATCAAAAAAAGAATTCATAGAAAATAATGTTTTTTTATTAAATGAGCCTTTCGTGAGGGGTTTTCGCCATATTTATTTATGAAAACTCCCAAGAATGCATGTGAAACAGTCATATCTTTACACAGTTGTTAGAGATGATCAAGAGTTTCCATTGACATTTAAAAAAATATGTTTCCCGAAAATAGGTGAAACAGTTACTGCAAATTTGTTATTTGAGAAAAATAAAAAAATTCTTTTGAAAATATGTAATGATAAAGAAGAAAGCGCATTACTGAAAAGTCAAAAGATGATAAAATTTGCCAAAGACAACAACATGATTGAAAGAATTGATGATGCCCATATTCCAGCATGGTTTATTCAGATGAAATCAATTCAATATTGGCAATCTCAATTAAGGGGAAACAGACAAAAAAATGCTAAAACAGCCCAAAATAGTACTAAAAAAGCATATTTGTATCAACTATGGAATTTTAACAAATGGCTTACATCCTCAGACATTGAAAATAATGAAAGGAAATTTAAAATACAAACTTTACATCGTACTAATAAAAATACATTTACACAAAAAACTGAATATAGAAAATTTCAAAATGTGGAGGAAATTCTAAACATTTTAGAAGGACCATTTATAGAAAAAAAGACAATCATACGAATCATAAAACAATATCTTCTTGATGAAAAACATTCAAATTTTAAAGCAAGTTCGTTAACGTTGATAAAATCTGCAATAATATCATACTTTGAAAAAAATGAACAAGAAATTAATTTTCAATACGATCCGACAATCACAAACAACAATGCCATAGAAGAACAAAGTATGACATTATCTGATTTGATGAAATTTTTAACTGTTGGTAAACCCTCAGTAATGGAAAAAGCATTATTTTTATGTAAATTTCATAGAGGATTGGACAGAGCAACTTTGGCTGATAGGTTCAATTTTGAAGCATGGGAACAACTAGTAGGATATTTTGGTTCTGAAAATTATAATTCATGGGATCTCAATAAATGCCCTGTACCAATTACTCTTGTAAGAATTAAAGTAGATTACAACCATATCGGATGTCTTGATAGTGATGCAGTTTATGAATTACAGAGATATCTGGATTTTAGAAAAAAGCAGACAAAACAAGATATACAAATAGGAGAACCGATATTTTTAAACAAATTTGGAAAACCAATTACTGATTGGTGGATAAGTCATGCGTTCCATAGAATTGCCACAAGAGCAGGAATATTGAAAATAATCGGCAAGACTGCCAATGGAAAAAATATTCACAATATGGACTCGCATGAGATTCGTGATGTATTGGTATCTGTTTTAACTGATTGCAATTGTCGTGAAGACATAGTTGAAGAAGTTGTAGGACACAAACCAAAAAATTCTTACAAAAAACAAGCAAAATTATTTCCAGATAGCATCAGAAAAGAGTATGCCAAAGCCTCTGCACGACTCAACATATTTACCAAATTCTCAAATGTCGTCTCAGGAATTGATGATGCTGATGAGTTACGTCTTGAACTAAAGGAGAAACTATCTGAGATGGAGAAGATAAAACAGAGTAGACTGGATGATGAGGCAAGGCAGTACCGTCACGAAAAAACATCATTAGAGCAGGCAAGGCAGATGAGATTACTACAGGATACTGTAAATGAGCTAAAAAAAGAGGTCAGAGAAACAAGAAATGCAGAAAAAAAGCCACTAGAGTTTTGCTGTGTGGATTGCAGTACAGTACATAACTCTCAGCAGTGTCCTGCATGTAATTCTAAACTAAAAAGGATATACGAAGAAAACGTATCAAACTAGACTATTTTACAAATTACACATGCAATATTTTTAGTTAAAATGATTCTGTAATTATGTGTGGGTGAATCAATTTACAAAAACCGCAAAAATATCTATCTTGGATGTCTCTTTGCGTTGCTTGCAGCACTTGGTGCAGCAGTAGCTGATGTGGTGCCAAAACCAATACTGGGAGACTATGCCTTTGAAACCATTCCACATGTATCGCCTGTTGTTTTT
>Ga0233439_10004553_pt1 | contig 13340 bp, 12 predicted proteins | sample SI_123_September_6_FD_182713 | JGI IMG/M metagenome (GOLD analysis project Ga0233439, IMG submission 182713) | Seawater microbial communities from Saanich Inlet, British Columbia, Canada - SI_123_September2016_100_MG | ecosystem: Environmental > Aquatic > Marine > Inlet | place: Canada: British... | reverse complement strand
TTGGTTCATGCAGAACTTGAAAATGGGGCAACATCGTCTGAAGAGAACAAGACCTATAAGTATTTTCAAGAATCGAGACCCAAATCTTGGGAAAATAATGCAATCAAATTATTGATTCAGTTATGTCGAGAATTTAATGTCCATATTCATATTGTGCATTTATCGTCTGCTGACATTTTACCCGAAATTGCCCAAACTCGAAAAGACGGATTTCCACTTACGGTTGAAACGTGTCCCCATTATCTCCATTTTTCTTCTGAACGAATTTCAGATGGCGATACACGGTTCAAATGTGCCCCACCTATTTGGAATGGTGAAAACCGTGAGAATCTTTGGGCCGGATTAGAAGAAGGAATTATCAATTTTATAACGTCCGATCATTCGCCTTGCACTCCGGAATTAAAAAATTTAGAAGCGGGCAATTTTGAAAAAGCATGGGGCGGAATTTCTTCTCTTCAGTTTGCACTCCCTGTTATTTGGACAGAATGCAAACAGCGTGGATATTCATTGGAGCAGCTTATAAATTGGATGAGTAAACAACCTGCAAAATTCATTGGAAAAGATCAACAAAAAGGTCAGATTTCTCCTGGATTTGATGCAGATCTTGTTTGTTGGAATCCGGACAAAAAATACATTATTAAAAAAGAAGCCATTCATCATAAAAATAAACTAACGCCCTACGAAGGTGAATCGCTTTATGGTGTTGTGAATGCAACTTTTCTTCGTGGACAAAAGGTGTATGAAAATGGGCAATTTTTAGGCAACCCTAAAGGGAAAATAATTTTAAATAGGTTAATAGTATGAAGCTAAAAGTAATACCTGCTATTCCCTTGAAATATAAAGGATTTATTACCGATTCTTTTAAGAACAAAATATTTATAATTGAAGTAGTTACCCTGCCCTTTAGGGTAGGGTTTTTGAAAAGGTACAATATGGGCTTTAGCCCAATTGGAAAAAACTAAATGGCTTTTATTAAAATATGGGTTCATTTTGTATGGACAACTAAAATGAGAAAACCGTTATTAACAAAAAATGTAAAAAAAGAACTAATCGCCCATATTAAGGAAAATGCATTAAAAAAAGATATTTATATTGATTCAATTGATGGCGGTAAGGAACATTTACACGCTTTAGTTTCTCTCGGTGCAAAGCAATCAGTCTCCAATGTGGCTCAACTACTAAAGGGTGAAGCATCCTTTTGGATAAATAAAGAAAAGTTGGTGAAAGGAAAGTTTGAGTGGCAAGACAAGTACTTTGCCATTTCCGTAAGTGAATCTATTTTATCAAAAGTTAGAAAATATATTAGAAATCAAGAAGAGCATCATAAAGTAAAGTCTTTTTCAGAAGAATATGATTTCTTTATGGAGAAATATGGGTTTATTGAACAGTAGTTGGGCTAAAGCCCTTTGTTTTTTTAAAACTTCAACCCCAACGCTAAAGCATTGGGTAAATGAGTTAATATTCTCTAAAACTTTAATAAATTCGGGAAAATAATATTGGACAAAAATGGAAAATAATTTTAAAATAATGGATATTACATTGATTGATCTCGCTTCAGAAGCAAATGGCGGTCGTACCTTATTAGCCAGCGATGACTTTTTTGCACCCAAAGAAAACTTGCTTAAACCCGGTCGTGGCGTATTTATTGAAGATAAATATACAGATCATGGTAAATGGATGGACGGATGGGAATCTCGTCGTAAACGAACGGAAGGTAACGATTGGTGCATTCTACGATTGGGAATACCGGGCATCATTTCAGAAGTGGATATTGATACACATCACTTTGTGGGCAACTTCCCTTCTCATGCATCTGTGGAAGCATGTGCTATACCAGAATTTTCCGGATTAGACGAAATTATTGGAAATGGCGAATGGGTAGAAATTCTGCCCAAAACTGAACTCAACGGAGATTCACAAAATATATTTCAGATTTCAAGTGAACAATCATTTACCCATCTTCGACTCCATATTTATCCCGATGGTGGTGTGGCAAGATTTCGAGCATATGGAAGTCCAAGTTATACCAGCCAAAACGAAAATAAGTTAATTGATTTTGCATTGGGAGATAATGGGGGCGAATTGATCTCCTGTAGCGATATGCATTTTAGTCATATGAGAAATTTAATAAAGTCCACCACCGGCATTGATATGAGTGATGGCTGGGAAACGAAACGCCGTCGTGGACCAGGATATGATTGGGCGATTCTAAAACTTGGCTCCCCCTGTATTATTGAGCGCGTTTTGGTGGACACACTCCATTTTAAAGGAAATTTTCCAGATTCATGTTCGATTGAAGGGTGCAATGCACCTGATATAAAGAAGAAAGAAATTCTCTCAAATATTATAGAATGGAAGGAGATTCTATCCCAATCAAAACTTGTAGCAAATCAAGAATCCGTTATTATTCTCAACTTAAATTCTCCCATTACGCATATTCGGTTTAACATTTTTCCAGATGGCGGCGTGAGCCGCTTGAGAATTTTAGGTCGTTCGGTATTATGACTATTGAATCTTTTAATTCCTTAACTGATTCTGAAGCATTTAAAGAATTTGAAATGTGCTGTGGCGCAACGAATTGGGTAAAGCGAATTATTGCTTCTCGTCCTATCGATTCGAAAGGTGCGTTATTAAAAGTAGCGGAAGAAATTTGGTTTTCACTTAAATCTGAAGATTGGTTAGAAGCGTTTACCCACCATCCCAAAATTGGAGATATTGAATCATTGAGAGAAAAATTCCACAATACAAAATCAATATCAGAAAATGAACAATCGGGCGTCAATGATGCTTCTGAGAACACCTTAAAAAATTTAGCTAAATCAAATCAATTGTACGAAGATAAATTTGGGTTTATTTTTATTGTATGTGCCACAGGAAAATCTGCAGATCAAATGTTGACGCTCATAAAAATGAGACTCAACAATAATATAGAAACAGAAATGCAAAATGCGGCTAAAGAACAAAACAAAATCACACAACTACGTTTAGAGAAACTATTAAAATGACATCATCATTTACACCAGAGATTATTGACGAAATAAATAATCGTCTCAAAACTGCCAATGATGCATTCAATGTAGCGCATCCAGGTGAATCACCAGAGCGGCAACCTGTTCATACTGTATATGGCGGCGCACATATTTTCAAGGCAGATACTGCCAATAAAATGGGTGCTGCTGCTGCCAAGCACCTAAGAACTTATGCCCCGAATTTTATTGATTTCGCAAAAATGCTGGAATTAAAAGGACACGAGTTTCTCCCTGATTCAATGGATGAAATTTCATCCAATAATGATCAACAACGAAATGAAGCTACCATCTTTGCCCATACGGTATATCATCGTGTCCTGGAAAAACTAGAACGAGAACCTGTGGAAGATTTCCGAATTGATTTTGAAGATGGATACGGGAACCGTCCTGATGAAGAAGAAGATAATCATGCGATGTTAGCGGCTAAAGAAGTGGCCAAAGGCTTGGCTTCTAATTCTCTTCCCCCATTTATCGGTATCCGAATCAAGCCATTGACGGAAGAACAAAAAATACGATGCATACGAACGCTGGATTTATTTATCACGACACTTCTGGAAAATACAACCGATCAATTGCCAGAAAATTTTGTAGTCACTTTGCCAAAAGTAACAATTCCTGAACAAGTGACAGCATTGGTGCACTTGTTTGAAGCTCTGGAATCCAAGACGAGTCTTTCATCCGGATCCCTAAAAATGGAACTCATGATTGAGACACCACAATCCATCCTAGATAGTCATGGGAATTCTGCTTTACGGACTTTAGTGGCGGCGGCTCATGGCCGATGCGTTGGCGCACACTTTGGCGTCTATGATTATACAGCATCCACAAATATTACAGCCGAGTATCAAAGTATCACTCATCCAAACTGCGATTTCGCACGACATATGATGCAGGTTGCATTAGGCGGAACTGGTATTCGTCTTTCTGATGGCGCCACCAATATAATGCCTGTGGGGCCACATCGCCCAACACAAGACAAACCATTAACGAAAAGTCAAATGGCAGAAAACAAAGCAGTTGTGTATCATGCGTGGCGATTGAATTTTAATGATATACTTCATTCCTTAAAACACGGCTATTATCAAGGATGGGATTTACATCCGTCTCAATTTCCCCTTCGATATGCGGCCGTATATTCATTTTTCCTGGAAGGCTTGGCCACCACATCAACGCGGTTGAAAACTTTTATGGGCAAGGCAGGACAAGCCACCTTGGTTGGCGATGTGTTTGACGATGCCGCTACGGGACAAGCACTTCTTAATTATTTTCTCCGCGGTATCAGTTGCGGCGCCATCACGGAACAAGAAGCTGAAGCAACAGGGCTTACACTGGAAGAAATTCGTACACGATCATTCAAAAAGATTTTACAAGGGAGACAATCATGAAAAGCGCAATTACAACCCACGTATTGGATACATCATCGGGAGCGCCCGCAGAGAATATTCATGTGGTTTTAGAAGCGTTTCGAGAAGGAGAAAACTGGGAAACTATTGGTGTGGGGCACACAGATTCGGACGGACGAATAAATAATTTTTCTATCGAATCTGACACCATCTCTGCCGGAGCATATCGTTTAACATTCCATGTTTCTTCCTTTTTTGAATCAAAGGGTGTGGAAAGTTTTTATACATCAATTCCAATAATGTTTAACTTGGATGATCCCAGTTCCCATTATCATGTGCCCCTACTCTTGAATCCATATGGTTATTCAACTTACAGGGGAAGTTAAAAAATGGAATGGTACACATACACAATTTCTGAATACCTGAATTTGGCCTTTCGATGGTTTCATATTGTTGCTGGTATCAGCTGGATTGGGCAAACGTATTTATTCAATTGGATGGAAAGAACCCTTCCATTAGAAGTCGACCCCGATGCGGATGAAAATGTTTCCGGCCAACTTTGGATGGTCCATGGTGGTGGATTCTACTTGGTGGAAAAACAAACCAAGCCCAAAGTAATGCCCCGTACACTTCATTGGTTTAAGTGGGAATCCGCATTAACATTTTTAAGCGGATTTTTTCTACTCATCATTGTTTATTATATGGGCGGACTCATGCTGGAACCAGATTCAGAAATGTCCGAATTAACCGCAGCTTTAATCGGGATGGGTGTAATGATTCTCGGTTTTGGTATTTATCGACTTTTGTGGTTATCTCCATTGGGGAAAAATGAGTATATCGGTTCGACGGTTTCTTTTCTACTCATTATTGGCTTATTTGTGGGGATGGATCAAATATTCAGTTCTCGTGCAGCCATGTTTCATATTGGTGCTTTATTTGGTACCATTATGGCAGCGAATGTTTGGATGATCATTCTTCCGGCGCAACGAAAAATGATTGCAGCTGTAGAAAATAATCAACAACCGGATATGTTATTGGGGGTGAAAGCAAAAAACTGTTCAAAACATAATACGTATATGTCAATCCCCGTTATTTTCATAATGATCAGCAGTCACTTCCCTGTTACAACCTATGGCAATTCGGATAACTGGCTTATGTTAGGGGTATTTATTCTTATCGGTTGGGCAGTGGCAAAGTGGATGAGAGGATAATAACCTCATCATTTTCACATATCCAGAATAAAAATTATTTAACGACCCATCAACGCTGGGTATATTTTATGTGAATCCTGAAAAGCCACTTTCCGGTGGGACGGGGCACACCATCCGTGTGTGTAAACAAAACAATGTAACAGTACTAGACCAATCCGATTGGTTGAAATAAACTTCTTTATATTCCACCATTTTGAGTGACTAAACTACCAGTTTCACCTTTACAAAAAACCCTTTACATTCTTGCCTGACTCCTTATGAAAAGACAAGTCTTTATTATATTATTCCTATGCTTCAGTCATGCAGAGATTATTCATGAATCGGGCGAACTCATTGAATTCTTCGGGGGAAATGCACCCGGAAGTGATTATGATAATTGGGTGAGTCATGTAACAGAGGGCATTGCTTCTTCTGGTTATAATGATTATGGACCAGGTTGGCTCGATGTTCAAACCAATGGATTCGGGAATTACAATCGATTAAATAGTGGTCCAGAATTGATAATTTGGGAAACTATTTTTGAATTATTTGTATTGGGTGATACACTTGCCGTTGATTCAATTTTACAAGAATCATGGGATATATTCTTTTATGAAATCGTTATTTTTGAAGATACAACACTCAATAGAACTTTTCATATTTTACGGGAACAACTTGATTCTTCTTTTGTCGATGAAAATCTTCCAACAACTCCAGATGATGATGTTATCGGTTCATTCCGAAATGGGTGGGGACTTTACATTATTAATCCGGAGGCGGAACGAGACCAAGTTTTAATCCAAGTTCCCCATCCCTGTGATGATTTTATTGCACCCTATATTGCAATGGATCTTTATTTAGAAATTGATGCATTCGGATTTATGATTAATGGCGCCGGGCGAGAAGTGGATTGGGAATCTGACGATGATTATACAAATAGTTCATCTCTTTCAGATCCATCCCGTTATTTACATACTGTTTTCCAAAAATTCCAGGAGGCCATCACTGAACCCCTTTTTAATATGGAACCACATGAACCTATCGTTTTCGCTGTACATAGTTTCGATAATGCGTCCCACGAAAATCGTAATTCTGTTATACTTGCTGCTGGAGCGACCAATATAATTTCTAACAAACCCTTTCGAGATATTTCAAATGACAATTTTGATATAATCAATTTTACTGTCGAATTCCCAATACCAGCAGAGCAATTCACAAATACAGATCCGCTACATGTTATAGATTATTATGAAGCCAATTATAGCGGTGATTTTTATTATGATAATGGGACCGAACAATTTTTAATCCGAGAATCCACAAGCTTGAATGGAATTTATACTGGGCACCAAATGGTGCATCTCCAAAGTTTAGTAAGTGGGTATTCGGTCTATGAACCATGGGTACAAATTGAATTAGATGAAAATCCCATGTTATTTGAAGAATTAGATTTATCCGATGAATTGATTTATACACAAGGTCTCTATCCAACGAGTGTCCACAATTTCCCAATAATTCGAGATTATTATAAACCTTTCATTCAAGCAGTGGATTCATATATAACACATTGGGAAACAATACCAGATTTGATAGCTCCCGATTCTATTAAATTTCTTACGGCTTCAAATCAAGATGCTAATACTTGGATTCGTCTTGATTGGCAGCCTGAATTTGATACCAATTTTAAAACGTATGAAATTCAATACGATACACTAGACATTACTGAAAATTCTCCTATTATTAATTACACAAATTCCTCTATCCTTCAAAATATGAATCGGACCTATTTTTTTATAGGTGACGTTGATAATTCAATACCGTGGTATTTTAGAATAAGAGCAAAAGACTATTTTGGAAATGTGTCACCTTGGTCAGTGACCGTCTCAAATATATTGCCCGGGCATAGCCCGCCAGATACTTTAGTCATCTTCCATCTGGGGACAGAGTTAAATAGTATTATCGACGAAGATTTAGATGAAAACAGCTATGGAATTGACACATCAGAAACGATGCCCGGGACAAGCCCAACACTTGTTCTTTTCGGTAATACTTGGAAGTCCATTGAGATTGAACCCATTCTCCCAGATACTCAAACTATTTTCAAATTCTTTGCTAAAGTTGACAGCGTCTCAGAAATTCAAGGGATTGGTTTTTCTAATAATGAACATACGCTTCGATACTCTATTGCTGGCACAGAATTAGTATCAATTGAAGATTGGATTCCTGTGTACCAAGGGTCCGCAAATGTTGGCGTATGGAAATCATATCAGATTCCAATTGGAGATGATTGGGTAGCATGGTTTGATACACTTTCACCCATCACAGAAATTCAATTCATCAATGACAACGATGAATCCGAAACTCCCGGAAGTATCCATTTTAGTTTAGTTTTAGACCAAACGCCTGATTTACCTATTCCTCCCACAGTTTCAATCGATTTTGAATTAGGGAATGTTCGGTGTATTAATCAACAAGAAATGGTCCCAGTTTCTTTTACTTCTACTATTCAAGATACAGATTCTTATAACTTTACTTATCAATGGGAATTTGGAGACGGAAACACCGCCACAATTTCAAATCCATCTCACGATTTTTTGCTTGAAGATGATCATGATTACACCGTTATTTTAACGGTAGAGGATGAATTTGGTGAACAAGGATGGGCAACCGCATCCATTCAAGTCGATGAAGGAGAATCCACTTTCCCATTAACCATGAATTTTATTGGCGATATTATGATGGGAAGACGCTTTGAAGAATCAGATGGCATAATTACAACACAGGGTGTAACTTCATTATTTGAGCCCACTTATAATATTTTGGGTAACGCGGCTGATATTACCATTGCTAATCTTGAGATTCCCCTAACAAATCAGGGATACGCGCATCCCACAAAAGGGATAGTATTTCGATGTGCGCCTGAGAATATTCAAGGATTACTTGCTGGGGGAATCGATGTCGTTTCATTGGCCAATAACCATATTTTAGATTATATGGAACCGGGAATTATTCAGACACAATCCATATTAGATGAAGCGGGCATTTTCTATTCTGGAGCAGGCCTTAACAGTGATGAAGCCTATCTTCCCGCTATTTTATCTCGAAAAGGGCAAACTATCGCTTTTCTTGCTTCCAGTGATAGAACCGGACAATACAATAATTATCAACCTTTTTTGAATGCCGGTGAAAACAAATCCGGCTTTGCTTATATGACGCCTTATTATCTGAAACAACAAATCCATTCCGTCCGGGATATTGTAGATCTCGTTGTTGTAGAAATGCATGCAGGGAGTGAATATTCCTATTCTCCCGGTGCCCATTATGATTCCTATGAACCACCAGATGGATTTGAGACGATGCGATTTAATCCTGCCAGTGAATTTGGATTTATAGCGGATCCACAATTTGGAATGGAAGCGGAAGATTATTCGCCGCGCTTAGATCGCCCACAAATGTGGGATAGAGCCATTCGTCAATTTGCCATTGATGAAGGCGCCGACGTGGTTATTGTTCATCATCCCCATATTATTCAAGGCGTTGAAATCTATAACGGTAAAATGATTGCCCATTCACTTGGGAATTTTATTTTCGATTTGAATTACCCAGAAACATATCCATCCATGATATTAAATGCTGATGCGGATGAGTTTGGATTTACAGACTATTCTATTACACCTCTTTATATTGACGATTATTTGACGGTTCCGGCAACGGGCGAATTGGGGAATTATATTTTAAATCATATTGCGAATCAATCCCGAGACTTGAATACCTATGTCCATGTAAATCAAGAGACTCAAACAGCTCACGTCATTATGGATACATTATCTATGGAATCTCAACAATTAGACTATTTAATTTGGGATCCAATTTGGAAAGAAACCGAGTTTGAAGGTCAACCCTATTTTGTTTCAAATCCGCTACCAATTCCGGAAGCGGGAAGCTTATCAAAAATATTGGATGGTTTTGAAAATATTACACATTACCGGTTAGGTAGAGAAAAAGTTTGGATGAATAATTTTGAAAATGAAGGTAGTTCACTCTGGGATTTTAATAGTGGAAGCGAATTTATTCAAAATTCAATTTTTCGTAGAGGCGAAGCTGCAGCAACACAAATTCGCAATGAAAACTCTTCAGAGAATGTGATTACGAATTTAGAAGAAAGGTTCCCTTTTAAATCGGAATTAAACCATTCTCTTCATGGCTACATCAAAACTGATAATGGGAAAGATGTTACTTTACAAATTAGACTCTCTCAAGGCAGAAATGATGGCACTCTCCTTACAACATCCATGGATGAATTGGTTCAAGGAACCGTAGATTGGCGACCCTATTGGGGAGATGTTCCGAGCCATGAAGATGCTAATTTTTTTGATATCCGAATGAGTACGGACGTACCGGATACAGGGGAATCTCAAACATGGTTTGATAATGTGGGGCTTATCGAGTGGGATAGTCTTATGACCTTTGACAGTTTCCCAATTTCAATAACTCATCCAAATAATTTTGATTATATCCAAGTGTATTCAACCCAAACACCAGTTGGACCTTCTACGATTCAACTAATGAATACAATTATTGGAGATTTGCCAAGTTTACGAGCAATTCCTCGCGCGGCAAACCCAGTCATCACTGCACCGGGAAAAGTCCATTTTTATGACGAATCCAAAGGAGCCGTTGGGAATTGGCATTGGGTGTTTTTAGATCAAATAAATGTTTATCAACGTCATCCTTCAATCCATTTTACTGAACCCGGTGTTTATGAAATTTCATTAACGGTGACAGGATTAGATGGCGAAACAGATTCAGATTATATTACGGTGGTTGCTTTATCAAATGATGCGGAAGAATACAATCTTGGCGATATAAATGGAGACGGGATTCTTACGGCTGTTGATGTCCTTTTATGTGCCAATTATATTTTAGGATTTATGGATTTTGCGCCCGAAGAATTTGTAGCTGCAGATGTAAATGGGAGTGGATCGATTGATGTATTCGATCTTCTTCATATTTCCGATTTATTGGATTAATCTATTAATTTGTAAAATTTACTTAAGTTAGAAATTACTTTTCTGCCGGTTTTTTCTAATCGTTTTCTGCTAACATGTCCATTTTCCACAAGGACACAATCAATCCCCATGGCGTCTGCGACATCACTATCATGAGGGGTGTCTCCAACCATAATTATTTCATTTAAATCGTATTTTAATTCTTTTATCCATGCGAGTCCCACTTCAGTTTTTCCAGTGGCGTATTGGTTATCAATGCCTAACACTTTAATAAAATAATTTGATAAATCATGTTCTTTTATCCATTCAGTTAAGAAATCTTGTTTCCCTGCTGAAAGAATCGATTGGGATCGATGGGTATTTTGAATTTTATTTAATATAGGAATCGTTTCAACATGAAGGTTTACTCGGTGAAAATTATCTCCATAAAATTGGACAAATTCGTCCCCTGCTACTTGAAATGGTTCCTTCTCAAAATTGAAACCAACCTTTTCATAATACGTTTCCACAGGAAAACAAAAAACGTCTTTATATTTTTCTTCGGAAATTAGTTTCAATTCTCGAATGGCTAACGCTTGATTGATCGCTTCTACACAAAGCCAGCGGTCATTTAATAGTGTGCCATTCCAATCCCAAATGATATGTTTATATTTCTTCATAATTTCAGTACGAAACTTCGGGCAGAACAATTTAAAAAGGGATAACTTTTCGGGCACATGGATCCATTATTTATAAAAAACTTAATCCAACAATTAGAACAGCCTTTGCCGGGAAAATCTGCACAAATGAGTATGATGGTTACACCGAGACTTTTATTTCCGAAAATCAATTTCGATAAAAAAGGGATTCCCGCAGCGGTTCTTATTCTTTTATTCCCAAAAAATAATGATTGGTATTTTTATCTCACCAAACGTACCGATACTGTCGATCATCACAAAGGACAAATTTCATTTCCTGGTGGCGTAGTCGAAAATGGGGAATCTTTGGAAAATGCTGCCTTACGAGAAACGTGGGAAGAAATCGGAGTCAAGGAAGATAAAATTCAATTAATTGGAGCACTCTCTTCGTTTTATATTCCTGTATCGGGATTTGAAATGTTTCCTTATATTGGTTGGATAAAGGAAGAACCGAAAACAATCATTCATGAAAAAGAAGTGGATAGAATAATTTCCGTATCCTTGAAAACTTTTATGTACGATTCTACTCAAAAAACGAAAAAAGATACCTTACGTGGATTCCCTGTAAATATCCCCTATTTTGATTTGGATAATGAAACAGTATGGGGTGCAACATCCATGATTCTTGCAGAATTCAAAGCCATACTAAAGGAAATATTATGAGTTTGGGACAATGGCTCAACTCACTTAATGCCATGGATCATGGTATTTTAATTGGAATATTTTTGCTTGGACTTTATTTCAGTTATGCAACATTACAGGGACTAATTGAATTTTATCATTTAAAAAAGAAAAATAAAAAATTCAAAATTAAATTACGAATAACACCAGCAGCTCTCATCATACTCGGATTTATTTATAGTCTTCTTATTTACCAAATCCTGAAAGCCATGTTTGACTTTATCCCTTAAATTATTTTTTTCGTTTTCTTGCTATGTCCATAGCTTTCCAAGCGAGGCTCGGCATTCTTTCTAATTCATTAAATTGTCCTGCGCCTTTTAACCATTCTCCACCATCCATGGTTACCACTTCCCCATTCATATATCCCGATTCATCCGCCATAAGATAGGAGGCTAAATTTGCTAATTCTTCATGTTCACCAAATCGTTTAAGAGGGACTCGTTCCATCATTTTTTTCTCAATATTGAGCCCCGGTGGAACCAATCTTTTCCATGCACCTTTTGTAGGAAATGGCCCTGGCGCAATGGCATTGGTTCTAATCCCATACTTGGCCCATTCTACCGCAAGAGATCTTGTCATGGCTAAAATGCCACCTTTTGCACAAGCTGATGGTACCACATAGCCTGAGCCAGTAAATGCATAAGTTGTAACAATATTCAGGATGGCACCTCCGCCGGATTTACGCATAGCTTTCCCGGCCGCTTGCGTGCAATTGAACGTACCAATCAGTACAATATCGATAATGGTACGAAAGGCATTTTCAGACAAATTTTCTGTGGGTGATATAAAATTCCCAGCAGCGTTATTAAGAAGACAATCTATTTTTCCGAATTTATCCACAGCCTTCTTGACCATTTCCGTTACTTGATCCGAATGTCGAATATCAGTGGGAACAGTTAAAACTTCAGCACCCGTTTTATCATTTATTTCACGAGCGGCTTCGTCTAATACCGCCTCTCGCCTACTTGTGAGAACCAGATTAGCACCCAATTCTCCAAAGCGCGTTGCCATGGATTTTCCTAATCCTGTTCCGCCACCTGTAATAATAATTGTTTTATTTTCTAATAAGTCATTTTTAAACATCTGCTTTACTCTTATTCTTTGTAATGATTTGTTTCAACGGCTAAATTCAATCTACAACTGGAAATCTTACATCATATTCATTCAACTAATCAATAGCGAAAAAGACCTATGTCAAAAAACTTAGACAAGATTTTTGTTCTCGATACCAATGTAATTCTCCACGATGCTACATGCATTTATCATTTTGAAAATAATGAAGTTGTCATCCCCATTTCCGTCTTAGAAGAATTGGACCAATTTAAAAGAGGGAATGAACAAATTCATTTTAATGCACGAGATTTTTTAAGAAGTCTCGATGATTTGTCTACCGGATCCAATAATAGTGAATTTA
>Ga0233439_10004549_pt1 | contig 13349 bp, 9 predicted proteins | sample SI_123_September_6_FD_182713 | JGI IMG/M metagenome (GOLD analysis project Ga0233439, IMG submission 182713) | Seawater microbial communities from Saanich Inlet, British Columbia, Canada - SI_123_September2016_100_MG | ecosystem: Environmental > Aquatic > Marine > Inlet | place: Canada: British... | reverse complement strand
CTTTGGCAATTTTCTTTATTGCTGAGACTTTTTTTGGTTGGGAGAGTGCTATATTTTTAGCTTCAGAAACAAAAAATCCAACTAAAGTTATGCCTAAGGCTTTAATTTATGGAACTTTAGTTATTGCAGTTTTGTCTTTTTTATTGGCGTTTACAGCAATGGGAACAATTCCTTGGGCAGATTTTGCCAATTCAGTTGCTCCACTTAAAGATTTAGGTACAGCACATTTTGGAGCTATTGGTGGAGTTGTGTTTGCAATTTTAATCTTTATTTCAGTAATTGGAGCAACTGCGGGTTGGATTGTTACTGCTCCAAGGCTTTTGATGTCAATTGCTGAAGATAAGTTATTTTTTACGCAGTTTGCTAAAATTCACCCTAAACACAAGAGCCCTTATGTTTCGATATTTTTTCAGGCCATTGTTGTTTCGATATTAGTTATTGTTGGTGCTGGGTCGTATGAAACTCTGCTTCATATGCTTATTCCTTTGATATTGCTTGTTTATTCGGCTGTATTGATGAGTGTTGTTATTTTGAGGTTTAAGCAACCTGATCTTAAAAGACCGTATAGAGTTATTTTTGGAAAGGTTGGGCCTTTTGTTACCGTTTTGTTTATGATGTTTTTACTTGTGATGTTTATTCGTGAAACTCATAGTGCACTTGATATTTTACGTATTAGTGCAGGGCTTGTTTTATTTGGAATACCAGCTTATTTTGCAATTGAATTATTTTATGAGCAAAAATATATTGAACTTAGAAAAAATATTATGGCTAAGATATTACATTATTATGGGAAGATTCCTTTAACAAATTCTTCTTTTAATAAAATAATCTCTTTTGTTGGGCCTTTTAATAAGAAGAGTTCAATTGTTGTTTTTAATTCTTCGATGGGAGCTTTTACTTCGAAAATTCTGAGTAGTAAGTATAATTTTAAGAAAATTTATGTTGCTAATCATTCTGGTGCTGAGGTTGAGGTATTTAAGGAGAAGATTCATCCAACTGCAAGAAACCACATTAGTGTTCATAAGGTAAGAGGTTATGCTGTTCCTAAGGCTGTTAGTAAAGTTAGTGCATTTGTATCTTTTAATGATTTGGGGCATGTTAAAAATATTGAGAAGTTTTTAAAGCAAGTTACAAGTGTTTTGGTTTCTAAGGGCAAGTTTTGTTTTTATGTTAAGAACCATTTTTTGAATATGTCTGTTAATGCAAATGAAATTAATGATAAGGATAAGATACTTAAGATTTTTAAGAAGGTTGGTTTGAAAGCTAACTTTGTTCGAAAGGGTAAGTTGTATAAGAGTGAAGTCTTTATTTATGGAAGTAAGAAGTAGGTTGTTGATTGATTGATTGATTGAGTTTGTTTTTTTCTTTTATTTTTTATTTTATATATGGTTTATTTTTTTAGTATAATCATTATATTTATATATTATAATATAATAGTTATGTTAGATGGGTGTTAGAGTTAAAAAGATAGTTGCAAGGCAGATTTTAGATTCTAGAGGTTATCCTACGATTGAGTGTGATGTTGTTACTAAGTCTCAAGTTTTTAGAGCAAGTGTTCCTAGTGGTAAATCTGTTGGTAAGTTTGAAGCGCATGAACTAAGAGATGGTGGTGTTAATTATTTTGGTCAGGGTGTTACTAAGGCTGTTGGGATTATTAATAAAAAGGTTAATAGGGAGTTAGTTGGGTTTGATGTTACTGATCAAAATGGGGTTGATTTGTATTTGAAAACTTTGAATTCCAAGGGAAATGTAGGGTCGAATACGACGCTTGCTGTAAGTTTAGCTATGGCGAGAGCTGGGGCTGGAAATAAGGGTTTATTTGAGTATTTGAAAAAGTATACTAAGCAGAAACCTAATTTGCCTATTCCTTTTTGTAATGTTATTAATGGTGGGGTTCATGCAGGTGGTTCTTTGAGTGTGCAGGAGTTTATGATTGCGCCGGTTAAGTATAAGTCGTTTGGGGTTGCTTTAGAGAATATTTTTGAAGTTTATACTTTATTAAAAACGCAGTTGATTTCTAAGTATGGGAAAGGAAGTGTTAATGTTGGTGATGAGGGGGGATTTGCTCCTAATATTAAAAAAACATCACAGGTTTTAGATTTGTTATCAAAGGTGATTAAAAGAGCTGGGTATGAGGATAAAATTAAGATTGCGCTTGATTGCGCAGCTAATGAGTTTTATCATAATTCTAAGAAAAAGGAATATTATTTGTTTGATGGAAAAAAAGTTAAGGCTCATAAGTTGAGTGGAACATATTTGAAATTGATTAAGAAGTATGGTATTGTTTCTATTGAAGATCCTTTTAATGATCATGATTTTAAGGAATTTAATTATTTGAAAGAGAAATCTGGAATTCAAGTTGTTGGTGATGATTTGCTTGCAACTAATGTTGATAGGATTGGGATTGCAATTAAGAAAAAAGCTTGTAATTGTTTATTGTTAAAACCAAATCAAATTGGAACTTTAACGCAAGCTATTGATGCGGCTAAATTGGCAATTGATAATGATTGGAGAGTTATGGCGTCACACAGGTCTGGTGAGACTAATGATAGTTTTATTGTTGATTTGGCTGTTAGTTTGGGTGCGGGTCAGATTAAGATTGGTGGGCTTAGTAGGGGCGAGAGGATGGCTAAGTATAATCAATTACTTAGATTGGAGCAAGAGCATAAGAAATTGAAAATGGCTAGGTGGTAGTTGTGGCTTTGCTTGTTAAGAAAAAGGTTTTGCTTGTTGTTGTTGATGGGTTTGGGTATTCTAGATCAAAAAAAAATAATCCTATAAATTCTACTACTATGCCTTTTTATCATTCACTTCTTAAGAAATATCCTCATACTTTACTTGATGCTTCTGGGGTTGCTGTTGGTTTGCCTAAAAATACGATGGGAAATTCTGAAGTAGGACATATTAATTTAGGTGCGGGGAGAGTTGTTCATCAGGATTGTGTTAGAATTAATCAGTCGATTTCTAAGGGTGCTTTTTATAAAAATAAAACTTTAATTGAAGTTTTTAGTGGGGCTAAGAAACTTGCTAAATCTGTTCATGTTTTAGGTTTATTGTCTACTTCTAATGTGCATGCTCATATTGATCATTTGTTTGCTTTAATTAAGGTTGCAAAGAGTCGAGAGGTTAAAACTTTTTTACATTTATTTACTGATGGTAGGGATATGGATCCTTTTTCTTCGATTGGTTTGATTGAGAAGTTGAATCGTGCGTTGAAAGGAAATAAATATGTTAGTGTTGCAACTGTTAGTGGCAGATATTATGGAATGGATCGAGATAAGAGGTGGAGAAGAACTAAACTTGCGTATGATGCGATAACTTCTGGTAAGGGTAAAAAGTTTTCTAGTTTACTTGAAGCTGTTAAAAGTTCTCATGCTCTGGGTGTTTCTGATGAGTTTGTCAAACCTTGTGTTATTGATGGATATAGAGGGGTTGATAATCACGATTTTGTTTTTTCATTTAATTTTAGAGCTGATAGAGCAAGGCAGATTTGTTATGCGTTTGAGAAAAAAGGGTTTGTTAAGTTTAAGTGTAGTTCTAAGAAAGTTACTTTATCAACTATGACTTTGTACGATCCTAAAAAATTGGTTTGTCCGATTGCGTTTGTTGAAAATAGGGTTAAGAATTGTTTGGCTGAAGTTTTGTCGGTTAATGCTGTTAGACAGATGCATGTTGCGGAATCGGAGAAGTATGCACATGTTACTTATTTTTTTAATGGTGGGGTTGAGAAACCTTTTAAGTTGGAGGATAGGGTTGTTGTTCCTTCTTTAAAGGTAAGTACTTATGATAAGGCTCCTTTGATGAAATGTTCTTCGATTACTCGTGTCACTTGTGATGCTATGAGCGATTTGAAAAAAAAGTATGGGTTTGTTTTAGTTAATTTTGCAAATGCCGACATGGTTGCTCATAGTGGAAATATTGGTGCTACTAAAAAAGCGCTTGGTGGAATTGATAAGAGTTTGAAGAAGTTGGTTGATGTTGGTTTAAAGAAAGGGTATGTTGTTTTGATTACTTCTGATCATGGGAATTGTGAGAGAATGCATAAAGGTGTTAGTACGTCTCATACTGTTTCAAAAGTTCCTTTTGTTGGAGTTGGTTTGAAGGGTAAGTTTGTTAGTGGTGGTTCACTTAGTAATGTTTCTCCTACGATTTTGAAAATTATGGGTGTTAGAAAGCCTAGGGAGATGAGTGGGAAATCGTTAGTTTAATATATGTGTTTGAGTTACTTGTTTTTAGGTATAGGTGTTTAGATGGGAAAGAAGATAGCGTTTTTTGAGGTTGAGGATTGGCAAAGAGATTTTTTTAAATCGAAGCTTAAGAGTGATAAATTGTTTTTTTTCCCTAAGAAACTTGGTGTATCTGATTTGAAGAAAATTAAGGATGTTGATGTTTTATGTGTGTTTGTTAAAAGTCAAGTTTCTAAAGAGGTTGTTGATAAGTTGTCTAATTTGAAATTGATTGTTACGATGTCTACTGGATACGATCATGTTGATATTAATTATTGTAAGAAGAAAGGTATTAAAGTGTCTAATGTTCCTAATTATGGAATGAATACTGTTGCTCAGCATACTTTTGCTTTGCTTTTGGATTTGTCTAAAAGAATAACTTCTAGTTTAGAGCAAGCTAAAAGAGCTTATGTTGATCGTCATGTTACTCGTGGCTTTGATTTGCAAGGAAAAACTCTTGGTATTATTGGGACTGGAAATATTGGTCAGGAAGTTGTAAGAATGGCTAAGGGATTTTCTATGAAGGTAATTGCATATGATGTTATTAAAAATATGAAGGCTGCTAAAAAATCAGGGTATAAGTATGTTAGTTTAGATACTTTGTTTAAGAAGAGTGATGTAATTACTTTACATGTTCCTTTGTTTAAATCTACTAAACATATTTTAAATAATGCTGCTTTTAAAAAAATGAAGGATGGGGTTGTTTTAATTAATACTGCAAGAGGTGCTTTAATTGATACGAAAGCTTTGATTGGTTCTTTGAAAAAAGGTAAACTTGGTGGGGTTGGATTGGATGTTTTGGAGGATGAGAGCATATTTAGTTTTAAAAAGTTGCTTGGAAATAGAGTGTCTTTAGATAATAGATTTTTATTAAAGCATCCAAATGTTTTGATAACTAATCATAATGCATTTAATACAACTGAAGCAATTGAGAGAATTATGAGTTGCACTGTTTCTAATATTAAAGGGAATTTTGGTAAGGGGAAAGGGGTTCATTTGGTTTGATTGATTTTTAAGTAAATTCATATACTGCAAGGGGAAGTTTTACTCTAAGATTACTATTTTCTGCTCTTACAAAAGTTTTCTTATCATCATTAAATTGTATAGTTATTGGTGCTATTCCTTGACCTGATTTATAATACGTTAAAGTAAATACATCATTTTGAGAAAATTTGGGCCAAGCAGTATTTTCATCCCAACCAATAATAACTCCACTTTTTGGATTTTGAATAACTTGTTTTTTAGATTTTTCAAAATTAATTGACCCATCCTTATTTAATACTATATCATCATATAAAATATTTTTATCATTATCAATTACACTAGGAGTTAGAATTGGGCATTCATGACCTAATAATCTTTCAAAATTACTTGAGTGATTTTTGTAAGCTGCAATTAAATGGGCTCTTGTTGCTAATCTATAACCTCTTTTTTGTAATTTTTCATCTAATTTGATGGTATCTTCTATTGTCAAATCTCTATAGGTTAAAAAAACACCATCTTTTCCAAAAGCAAATTCTTCACTATCTTCAAGAGGGTGCCCTGCTATTACAAAAGCTGGTAAATTAAATTCATTCTCTACTACTACAAATGAACTTTCATCAAATTTATAATCATGGTTTGAAGTTATAATCATTCTTTTTGGCTTATCTCCTTGGATCTCTTTTTTAACTTCTTCATATGATGGATAAAATGTTACGCCTTTAGTTGTAAGTAAATCTTCACCAAATAAATTCATAACTTTAGCATAAGCTGATTCTAAAACATCCTTTGATTTTTCTTCTTTTCGTTCTATTGTTAAATTTTCAAAATCTTTTATTCTTCCATTAACATAACAATTTCCAATAAAACTACTCCCAATTGTCCATTTTAATGCTTTATCTTTTAAAGCTAATTTTTTGTTTGCAAGGGTTAATGAGTTTATCATTTTTAATAAATTGTATTTGAACTTTTGCGAATTTACATATTCATAAAATTCTTCTACTCCAATTATTTCATTACAATAAGTTCCCCAATCACAAGAGTTTGCTCCTAAAAATATATTTTTATTCAATTTTGAAATGTTATTTAAAAATACATCTTCAATTAAAATATTAGTGTCAGTTAATCTTAAAGCTTGAGCAAGTTGTATGTCTTTAGGATTATCATTTTTAAATAAAGCATCATTAAGACTTTTTGGAAAAACATTTGATGCTATGTATGGTGTTAATAAAACTCCATCTTGTTCTAATTCTTGAAAATTTTTCCCCGATTCTAATTTAGCTCCTGGTGAGGTTAGAGCCCCCCAAATTCTTCCAAATTGTTTGATTTTTGTTCCACCACGCCAGTTATGAGGATCAATTGGCCATGTGTCTTCATATGAATTTTCAATTAAAGCTCCACTTCCTTTAAATGTTAAAATTCTATGTTCCTCGCCAGTTTCTTGACATGTTAGAGGATTATCAAGAAGGACATCTAAAGTTCTTCCAACTCTTCTTCCTCTTACTTTTATAATTTCATAATCATTAAATGATTTAGGGATACTTTTTGGGTCTAACACTACTTTGTATAATAATGGATGATCTTCTATAATAGAATAATTGCCTGGGGTTTGATCATTGGCATCAATAATTGCTATTTCAATTGGTTCTTTTTCTATTAGATATCCAAATGGGCCTTCTTGAATAAATTCTAGTTCGATATTTACCATAATTGTGTGATATTTTTTCTTTTTTATAAATGTTTCTGGGATAACTACTAAAAAGTAGTTATTTTTGAGAAATCTTTATAAATAAAAGGTCTTTTTAGCTATAAATGGTAGATAGAAGGTCATTTATTGCGGGTTTAGGAGCAGGATTACTAGGTTTAGCTGGGTTAGTTTCTAGTGATGCTGATGCTAAAAAATCTAAGAATAGAAAAAAAAAGGGACCTAATAGATCGCAAACTATTGATTCTTTAATTAAGCAAAGTTTAGATGAAACTTATGTTCAAGATGGTAATAAAGATTTAGAGGATAAAATTGAGTCTTTTGTTGGAAAGTTAAGAGCTAAAAAAGTTCTTAAAAGAGATGATGAGACAAGTATTTATGTTTATGATATTAAGAAAAATTATGTGCCTTGTAGTATAAATATTGATAATCAAAGAATGGCTGCAAGTTTGATTAAGCCCTATGTTATGGCTGCGGCTTTTGATAAGTTGGAGCGTACTCGTGGAAGGTTTAGTGGTAGTTTGAAAAGAAATATTGAATTGATGATTAAGAGAAGTGATAATCATGCTACTAATAGAGTAATTAAATATGTTGGTGGTGTTGATGCTGTTCAGAGTTATATTAATAGAACTGGTTTGTTTAGTCAAACTAAGGTTGTTGAGACAATACCTGGTGGTGGAAGAACTTACAAAAATAAAACTAGCGCTCATGATTTGAATATTTTATTAAATCAAATTTATAGGGGTAATTTAGTTTCTAAAGAAGCTTCTTTTAAAATGCTTGAGATTTTAGATGGGTATAGTGGTAGGATTGAGAAGGTGTATGGAAGGAGAGCTAATATTGCTGGATTTGCTGGTAAGACTGGATTTGTTTATGGATTGAATGGTGAGAGCACTATTGTTGATTATAAATTTAAGAATGAGCAAATTAGGCCGATTATTTTTACAGCTATGGTTGAGAATAAAAAAGGTCCTGATCTTAGTTTAAAAAGAGATCCTTTATGGGGGGAAACTAGAAGTAAAGTTATTCGTGGGATTTTTGATATTGTGGCTGAGCATTATAGGTCTGAATTGAGTGAAAGATATAGAAATAGGCAAGGTAGGTTAGATAGAATAGCGAGTAAGGTTGCTCATTTTGAGAGTAATAAAGATGTTTTAGTTAAACGTGGTAAGCAGTATGAGCCGATTATTCGAAAGGCTGCTAAGAAACATGGACTTGAGTATGAGGATTTGTATTCTTTAATTGCTGCTGAGAGTAGTTTTAGATCTACTGCTAGATCTCCAACTGGGCCTTTGGGAATTATGCAGTTTACTAGAGCTGCTGCTCGAGATAGAGGTCTTAGAATTAATAGATTTGTTGATGATAGATTAAATCCAAGTAAAGCTATTGATGCTGGTGCTAAGCATTTAGCTAAGTGGTATGATAATTTTAAAGATAATGTAAATAATAATAGATATATTGCTCGTGATAATGCGATTGCGGCTTATAATAGTGGTTTGCGTGGATTAAAGGATTTGCTTAAGAAAGAAGAGGAGATTTCTTTTTGGCATGTTAAGGGAAATACGCAAGAGAATAAAGATTATGTGGCTAAGATACTTGCTGCTAGAAAAGTGTTTTTTGGAATTGATTGAAAATGGTAAAAATAGTTGGAGTTGTTCATACTCCTGAACATTTGGATGGTGTTGTTGAAAGATTGCCTAGTTTGTTTTCTAGCGGTCAAAGGGTTGGTTTAGAACCTTCACCTGAGGATTTAATGTTTTATGATCAATTTATTGATAATAAATGTAAGTATCAAAGAGATAAAATTAGAATTGAATTAGGGTTAGGAAATGATTATAATTTTCATGAATTGGAGGGGATTTATTTATTTCATGAATTCTTTTTTGAAATTTATAAAAAATTATTAGAAATGGATATACCTTCAATTGGTGTTGGTAGTAGATTAAAGGATTTAACTGCTTTTGATATGATTAAAAAATCAATTGATTCTTCTGAAGGTTTTAGTGATAGTAGAAAAGATCACAGTATGTTAATATCACCTCATTTTGATTATCATGTATCAGAAAAAGTTAAGAAAGATAATTTGGATGGAGTTGTTATTGGAGTAAATCATAGAAAAATATCAGAACTTTTGAAATGTGAGTTTGTTGATTTGAGTGGAAGAAGTGAATTCTTTTCAAGATTGCCTTATTTAAATGTTGATAAATTACATAAAGATTATGAAAGTTATGATAAAAGTAGATTGCCTGTTTTATAATAAGAAATATTTAATTTTATTTTGATTAATTAGTTTTTTTCTGCTTTAGCAACTACTTTTATCGTATCGATTACTGCGTCTGGTGATAGAGAAATTGAGTTTATGCCTTCTTTTACTAAAAATGTTGCAAATTCTTTGTAGGTTGATGGAGCATCGCCACAGATTCCTATTTTCTTTTTTGCTTTTTTAGCGGCTTTTATGGCGTGAGATACCATGAATTTTACGGCGTCATTTCTTTCGTTGAAAAGTTTAGATACGATTTCTGAGTCTCTATCGAGTCCTAGGGTTGTTTGGGTTAGATCGTTACTTCCGATACTAAAGCCATCGAATATTTTTAGAAATTGATCTGCTAAAACTACGTTTGATGGTAATTCGCACATGACGTATACTTGAAGGTTGTTTTTGTGTTGAATTAAGCCGTTTTGTTTCATTTCTTTTAAAACTTTTTTTCCTTCTTCAACTGTTCGACACATGGGTATCATGATTTTGATGTTTGTTAATCCAATTGTTTCTCTTGCTCGTTTTAGAGCTAAGCATTCTAATTTGAATGCGTTTTTGTAATTTTTATCGTAATATCTTGAGGCGCCTCTCCAGCCTAGCATGGGGTTGTGTTCAATTGGTTCGAATTGTTTTCCTCCAATAAGATTTGCGTATTCATTTGATTTGAAATCTGAGAGTCTTACTATGACATCGTGTGGATAGAAGGCTGCTGCGATTGTAGCTACGCCTTGAGATAATTTGTCTATGAAGAATTCTTTTTTATCTTTGTAATCTTTAGTTATGTTTGCAATAATTTGTTTTGTTTTTTTGTCTTTTAGTTTGTTAAAGTGAATTAGTGCTAATGGGTGGATTTGGATGTGGGAGTTTATGATGAATTCGAGTCTTGCTAAACCAACTCCTTTTACTGGTAAGCTGGAGTAGGTGAAGGCTGTTTGAGGATCTCCGATATTTAGCATAATTTGAGTTTTTGTTTTGGGAATTGTTTTTAGATTTATTATCTGTTTATTGTATTTTAGGAGTTTGTTGTAGACGTATCCTATTTCACTTGAGGCGCAATCTATGGTAATTGGTTGGTTGTTTTTTATTTTTGTTGTGGCATCTTTAGTTCCTACGATACATGGAATTCCTAATTCACGACTTACAATTGCTGCATGGCAACTTCTGCCGCCTTGGTTTGTTACTATGGCGCTTGCTTTTTTCATGGCTGGAACCCAATCTGGGTCTGTCATTGGTGTTATTAGAACTTCACCTGTTTTAATTTGAGATATGTCTTTTACGTTATTGATGATTCTTGCTTTGCCTTGTCCAATTTTGTTTCCAACGCTACTTCCTGTGGTTATTATTTTGCCTTTTTGTAACAGTTTGTATTTAATTGATTTGTTTAAATCTTTATTTGATTGAACGGTTTCTGGGCGAGCTTGAACTATGAAGAGTTTTTTTGTGATTCCATCTTTAGCCCACTCTATATCCATAGGTGTGTATTTATTTCTTTTTTTGGTGTAGTGGTCTTCGATTATTTTGCCCCATTTGGCTAGAGTTAGAATTTCTTGGTTCGTTAGTACGATGGATTCTTGCTCGGTTTTTGTTGTTTTGATGTCTTTGACTTGATTGCCGTTGTAGATCATCTTTATTTTTTTGTTTCCGATTTTTTTGCTTAAAATAGGGGTATATTTTTTGTTATTTAGAGTTTGTTTGAATACTATGTACTCGTCAGGGTTTACTTTTCCTTTTACGATATTTTCTCCAAGTCCTAAAGAAGCGTTTATTAAAATTGCATTTTTAAATCCTGTTTCGGTGTCTATTGTAAACATGACTCCGGAACTAGCTTTGTCGGAACGTACCATTTTTTGTATTCCAATTGATAGGGCTACGTCGAAATGGTTGAATTTCTTTGTTTCTCTATAAAAAATTGCTCTGTTTGTAAAAAGTGAGGCGATGCATTTTTTACAGGCAATTAGGAGTTGTTTTTCTCCTTTGATGTTAAGATAGGTTTCTTGTTGTCCTGCAAAGCTTGCGTCTGGCAAATCTTCTGCTGTTGCGCTTGAACGAACTGCTACGTCTGTGTTGGTTGTTTTGTATGATTTTGATAGAAGTTTGTAATGTTTTATTATTTCTTGCTCTATTTCTTTTGGAAATTTGGATTTTAAAATAAGATTTCGAATTAGTTGTCCTGCAATGTTTAATTGTTTGATGTTTTTTACATTGTGTTTTTTTAGAATTTGTCTTATTTTATTTTTTATTTTGTTATGTTTTATGAATTGGTTGTAGGCTAAAGCGGTTGTTGCAAATCCGTTTGGAATGGCGATGTTTTTTTTTGTTAGGTTTGAGTACATTTCACCTAGGGATGCATTTTTTCCTCCAACTATTGGAACATCTTCTATTCTTAGTTTTGAGAAAGGTATAACTAGAGCCTCTTTTTTCATGTGTTGTAGAGATTTTTAATATTTATAAATGTGTGTTTTTAGTAAGGTTTATTTTTTGATATGTTTTGTTTTTACAATTTTTTATTTTATTTTATGAGTTCGTTTGTTTCAAAAGTTAAATAAATGATTTGTTTTTCTTCTTTTTATGCCGTTTGGATTTACTCACATGTTACTTGCTTATGTTACTGGTAAGGTTATTGTAAGTGTTAAAAAGATTAAGGTTGATTATTTGTTTTGGTTTTTTTTGATTTTAGGTGGGATTTTGCCTGATGGGGATTTTGTTTTAGATTGGCTTTTTGGTTTAGGACTTCATAGGACGTATTCTCATAGTTTGCTTTTTGCTTTGGTTGCTGGTTTTGGAGTTTATTATGTTTTTAAAAAGTTTGATTTTAAGAATTCTAAGGTGCTTGGTTTAGGGGTTTGTTTAGGAATCTTGGTTCACATTATTGCTGATGTTATTACTACTTCTAGTTGTGGTGGGCCTGCGGTTTTGTGGCCTGTTGGTTTATATTTTGCTAGAAATATGGTTTGTGATACTGCTGTTCGTGGTTTTCATGAAGGTTCATTTAATTGGGCGATAATTGATATGGGAATTGGGGCAGCTTGGTTTTTGTATTTGATAGTTAGGCATAAGATTGAGTTGTGATGACTAAAAGTTTAAATATTGTTAAATTTTTCTAACTCTATGCCTTATGAAAAGTTTGATAAAAAAAGTTTAATTAATGTTTTTGGTGGAGCTAGTAGTTTAATTATTAAATATAAGGATATTTTTGATTTGGGTGAATTTTATACTGCTCTTTTAAATTGGTTAGATGATTATGATTGGCATGATTGTATCGAGGATGAGTTAGCTGAAAGGGCTGAATCTTATATGGGTCAGGTTGTAGATAAGGGTGGTGGACGTGAAGTTTGGTTTAGGTGGAGACTTAAAAAAACACCTGCTGATTCAAGTAAAATTGATTTTTTTATGGATATGAATTTTCATGGTTTAGGTTTGAAATCTACTGAGGTAGTTAAGGCTGGAAAAAAAATTAAGGCTGATAAGGGCGAATTAGAAATTACTATTAAAGCTAGTGTTCATTTAAAATATATGGCGGAGTTAGATAAGGATTCTTTGTTAAAATATCTTAAGGATTTGTTTACTAAAAAGGCGTATGATCCAGCTCAATATGTTAAAGAGTTGTATCAAGAAGTTTATGCTTTTCAAAATTTTATTAAGCAGTGGTTTAAAATGAAAAGGTATTTGCCTTATGAGGAATCTAAGAGTTTTTATCCAAGTTATGCTTGGCCTTCACATTTGAAGGATTAATTTTGTTCTTTAGAGCCAAAAACTTAATAAATGGGTGATGATGTTTTGTTTAAAGTTGATAGAAAATGATCATATTTGCCCCAGTGGCGAAGTAGCTAGTTCGCAGCCAGTTACGATTTGGCGTTCGTGTACTACACTCACACTGGCGTGTTCGATAGCACGTAAAAATAATCAAATTTGCCCCAGTGGCTTAGTGGGAAATGCAGGCAGCATTTCATAGTGCGTGCAACTTACGCTACGCTTAAGTCACAGAGGAAAGAAGTAAACATAAATTTGCCCCAGTGGCGAAGTAGCTAGTTCGCAGCCAGTTACGATTTGGCGTTCGTGTACTACACTCACACTGGCGTGTTCGATAGCACGTAAAAAAAGATCATATTTGCCCCAGTGGCTTAGTGGGAAATGCAGGCAGCATTTCATAGTGCGTGCAACTTACGCTACGCTTAAGTCA
>Ga0233439_10004538_pt1 | contig 13369 bp, 13 predicted proteins | sample SI_123_September_6_FD_182713 | JGI IMG/M metagenome (GOLD analysis project Ga0233439, IMG submission 182713) | Seawater microbial communities from Saanich Inlet, British Columbia, Canada - SI_123_September2016_100_MG | ecosystem: Environmental > Aquatic > Marine > Inlet | place: Canada: British... | reverse complement strand
GCACCCGTCTGTCTTGTCTGCGATTTCTGTTTCATCTTCATTCCCCTTCGGGTCATTACGATGTGCCAGAAACCCTCTCTTATGCAATGCCCCTAATCTGTCCCATAGGCGCTGACGTTAGACAATTACGATGTGCCAGAAACCCTCTCTTATGCAATGCCCCTAATCTGTCCCATAGGCGCTGACGTTAGACAAAAACCGGCCTGGCGTTCAACAATTTAGACACCGCATCAAGCCCCACCCTCAATGCCCCCAAAAAACGCCCTGATACGCCCAGAAATACCCAAAAACCAATTGACAGGGCGGGTTGGAACGTTATATTCCGCAGCTTCCGGCGACATTTAGTCGCCTTTCAAGAATTTTAAGGTGAAAAGCGTTATGTACGCTGTAATTCGCACGGGCGGAAAACAATATAAAGTCGCTGAAAACGACGTCCTCTTCATTGAAAAACTGGACGGCAAAGAAGGCGAAGAGCTGACTTTTTCTGACGTTTTGGCATTCCATGACGGCAAAGAACTCACGCTGGGCCAACCGCTGGTCAGTGGTGCAACAGTCACCGCCGATGTATTGGACCAGAAAAAGGGCGCCAAAGTCATTGTCTTCAAGAAGAAGCGCCGCCAGAATTACCGTCGCAAGAAAGGCCATCGCCAGCTTACGACCGTAATCCGCATTACGGCCATTCTGCCCGATGGCAAGAAAAAGGCTGCGGCGAAAAAGGCCGCACCGGCAAAGGCAGACGCACCTGCAAAGGCAGAAGCACCTGCAAAGGCAGACGCCCCCGCAAAAGCAGCGCCCGCAAAGAAACCCGCAGCGAAGAAACCCGCTGCCAAAAAGCCCGCGGCTAAAAAAGCCCCGGCTGATAAGAAATAAGGAACTCTGAACGATGGCCCATAAAAAAGCAGGCGGTTCATCCCGTAACGGTCGCGATTCAGCCGGCAGACGTCTTGGCGTCAAAAAGTTCGGTGGCGAAGCCGTAATCATTGGCAACATCATCGTGCGCCAACGGGGCACCAAATTTCATCCCGGCGATAACGTTGGCATGGGCAAGGATCACACCCTCTTTGCACTGACCGACGGCGAGGTAAAGTTCCGCAAGAGACGCGAAGGGCGTACCTTTGTGTCTGTGGAAGGGCCAGCGTCCTGAATTAATTTGGTCATTTCCGATAATTCATAAAGGGGAATGGCTAACATTCCCCTTTTCTGTATGCGCAAAGAGCCAAAGCCATGCAATTCCTAGATGAAGCAAAAATATACACCCAAAGTGGCAGCGGCGGCCCTGGGTCTTTAAGTTTTCGCCGCGAAAAGAACCTCGAATTCGGCGGCCCCAACGGGGGTAACGGCGGACGCGGGGGCGATGTGATCGTGGTGACAACAGACGCGCTGAACACCCTGATCGATTTCCGCTTTCAACAACATTTCAAGGCCAGAAACGGTCACCACGGCGAAGGCCAAAACCGCACCGGTGCAAATTCCGACGATGTCATCATCACCGTCCCCGCAGGCACCACCATTTTGGCCGAAGATGGCGAAACCGTTCTGGCGGATATGGTCCGTGACGGACAACGGTTCGTCCTGTGCAAAGGGGGTGACGGTGGTTTCGGCAACACCCATTACAAGACATCCACCAATCAAGCCCCAAGAAAGGCCGGTTCCGGCCATCCGGGGGAAGAACGCTGTGTTTGGCTGCGGTTAAAGGTTTTGGCCGATGCCGGGTTGGTCGGCCTGCCCAATGCGGGCAAATCCACCCTTTTGGCGGCAGCTTCCCGGGCACGACCCAAAATTGCCGATTATCCCTTCACCACCCTGACCCCCCAACTGGGCATGGTTTACGTGGATACAGAAGAATTTGTGCTGGCCGACATCCCCGGCCTGATAGAAGGCGCCCATGAAGGGGCTGGCCTCGGGGCACGTTTTCTGGGCCATGTGGAACGCTGTGGGGTTTTGCTGCATATGGTAGATGGCACCGATGAAGCCATTGCCGAATCTTATAAAACCGTGCGCGAAGAACTGATCCAATACGGGGCTGGGCTGGAAGAAAAGATTTCCATTCCCGTTCTGACAAAATGTGATGCCATTGCTGCGGATGAAATTGATGAACGGGTTAAAACCCTCGCCAAATCTGCGGGGTGTTCCCCTGACACGGTTCATGTCATCTCCGGGGTTACCGGGGCAGGGGTTGAAAAATTAATGCGGGTTGCCCTGTCCCATATCCACAATGACCGGAAAGCCCGCCAGATCCGCGATGCAGAAAAGAGCGAAGGAATAGCCCCATGAGCCAGAAATTGATTGGCGCCAAGCGCATGGTGGTCAAGGTCGGCTCTGCCCTTCTTGCAGATGAAGCAAAGGGGGCCATCCGCACCCAATGGCTGTCAGCCCTTGCAAAAGATATCGCTGAATTTCGAGCAGCCGGCACAGAGGTTCTTCTGGTCTCGTCCGGAGCCGTGGCTGTGGGCTGTAGCCAGCTTGGCCTTGATCGTCCCCAACTGCGTTTGGAAGAAAAGCAGGCCGCCGCTGCAACCGGACAAATTCGCCTTGCCCATGCCTATCAAGAAGCGCTGGCGCATCACAAGATCGACACCGCCCAGATTTTATTGACCCTGGACGATACCGAAGAACGGCGACGCTATCTTAATGCCCGCAACACCCTTGATACGCTGTTGCGCCTGGGCGCGGTGCCCGTCATCAATGAAAATGACACCATCGCCACCAACGAAATTCGCTATGGCGATAATGACCGGCTGGCGGCGCGCGTGGCCACCATGATCAGCGCCGATACCCTTGTTTTGCTGTCCACCATTGACGGGCTTTACGATTCCGATCCCCTGAACAACAAGGATGCAAAATTGATCCCCGAAGTGCGTGAACTGACGCCTGACATTTGCGCCATGGCCGGTGATGCACCGCCGGGCTATACGTCTGGCGGCATGGTAACGAAGCTGGAAGCGGCCCGCCTCGCCATGGGGGCTGGGTGCCGCATGGTGATTGCTGATGGCAGCGCCGATCATGCGCTTGGCAACATAGACAGCCACGACCGCCACACCTGGTTTATTGCCAAGGAAAATCCATTGGGCATGCGCAAGCACTGGATCGCATCATCGCTGAAACCGGCCGGATCGCTGACGCTGGATTCTGGTGCCGTGAAAGCGCTCTATGATGGCAAAAGCCTGTTGCCTGCGGGGGTGTCCCATGTTGAGGGCAATTTTGATCGGGGCGATGCGGTCATCGTCAAAACCGTTGATGGCACTGAGATTGCCCGGGGGCTTGTCGCCTATGCCGCCGATGATGCCCGCCGGATCGCCGGTCATAAAAGCCGTGAAATTGAAGAAATTCTGGGCTACCGTGGCCGCAGTGAAATGATCCATCGGGACGATCTTGTTGTCTCGGGTGAAGACCATGACCATAACGCATAACGACATCGAGATAAGGGGGGTGTCATGACTGCCGCCGATCTTAATCCCGATCTTCATGATGAAATGATCCGCATGGGTGAGGCTGCCCGGCTGGGCGCAAAAGCCCTTGCCAATGCGACTACCGATGCCAAGAACGCGGCCCTGAAAGGGGCGGCCGATGCCATCCGCGATCAAGCCACCATCATTATGGATGCCAATACACGCGATGTTGCTACGGCCCGAAAAGCAGGCACAACGGGTGCCTTTATCGACCGGCTTTTGCTGGACCCAGACCGCATAGAGGCCATGGCGAAGGGCCTTGAAAGCATCATTGATCTGGATGATCCCATTGGGAAAATTATTTTCGAAACCACGCGCCCCAACGGATTGCATATCACCCGAGTTCGGGTGCCGCTTGGCGTGATTGGGGTCATCTATGAATCGCGCCCCAATGTCACGGCCGATGCTGCGGGGCTTTGCCTTAAATCTGGCAACGCGGTGATCCTGCGCGGCGGTTCCGAAAGCCAACATTCATCCCACGCCATTGCAAATGCAATCCATGACGGCCTGAAGGCTGCGGGCTTGCCCGCATCCTGTGTCCAACTGGTGCCCACCACAGACCGGGCTGCCGTGGGCGAAATGCTGACCATGGCCGGGCTGATCGACATCATCGTGCCCCGGGGTGGCAAATCCCTGATTGAACGCGTTAGCCGCGAAAGCCGCATTCCGGTCATCAAGCATCTGGATGGCATTTGCCATGTCTATGTCGATGGCGGTGCCAATTTGGATATGGCCCGGGACGTGGCCGTCAATGCCAAGATGCGCAGGCCCGGTATTTGTGGTGCGGCGGAAACTCTTTTGGTCGACCGCGCCGTGGCTGCGAGCGATATCGCATCGATTGTTGGTGCCCTGATTGATGCCGGTTGCGACGTGCGCGGCGATGAAGCCGTTATGGCGGCCGATGCCCGGGTAAAAGCCGCCGATGACGATGACTGGAATACCGAATATCTGGACGCCATTATCTCTGCCAAAATCGTCGATGGCGTAGAAGGCGCAATCGCCCATATTGAAACCCACGGCTCTCATCATACCGAGACCATCGTTACCGATGATGGGGACGCGGCGGCAAAATTTTTATCGCAAATCGATAGCGCCATTGTGCTTCATAATGCATCGACCCAGTTCGCCGATGGCGGCGAATTTGGCATGGGTGCCGAAATTGGCATTTCAACAGACAAACTGCACGCTCGCGGCCCGGTTGGCGTTGAACAGCTCACCAGTTATAAATATGTGGTCCATGGGTCGGGCCAAATTCGCCCCTGAGATCGCACACCCACAATGAACCCCACACCACCACATTCTGGATCGACACCCTGAAACATCGCGCCGCCATTCCAGCCCATGCCAAGGGCCCCCGGATTTCAGGGGTAAATTCGGCCGGATTGCGGATTGGCATTCTGGGGGGATCGTTCAATCCTGCCCATGAAGGCCATCTGCATATCACGATGCTGGCGTTGAAACATCTGGAGCTGGATCAAGTCTGGTGGATGGTTTCCCCCCAGAACCCCTTGAAATCAGAAGAAGATATGGCCCCGCTGGCCGACCGCATGTCATCGGCAGAAACCATCGCCGGGAAAAACACCCGCATTCTGGTGACCGACATCGAAACCAGGCTGAATACCCGCTATACCTCATCGACCCTGCGCGCCCTGCTGACGGCCTTTCCCTATACCCGGTTCATTTGGCTGATGGGGGCAGATAACCTTCAACAAATTCCACGATGGGAAAAATGGACCTTCATCTTCCGTATGGTCCCCATTGCGATTTTTGACCGCGCCACGTATTCTTTCAAGGCACTGGCAAGCAAAGCAGCGCACCGGTTTCAGCGATACCGGGTACGGCCACGGAATGCTGCTAGCATTGTTGGGAAATCGCCCCCTGCGTGGGTCTATTTTCATTCTACCCTGCATCCGGCATCGGGCACCGAAATCCGTGCATCGCGACATAAAAAATCTGGCGCTAAATCGAATAAGACATCTAATTCGAATAAGACATTGAGAGGTAAAAAATAGGGATGGTGAAAACCCCCTCGACCAAAAAGAAAGCACCCCGCGCGCGCAAAAGAACGCCGGGCGCTAATCCTCGGAAACTTCTGAAGCTTGTTCAGAAATGTCTGGATGATGATCAAGCCGATGACGTCACTGTCATCGACCTTTCGGGAAAAACTGCATTCGCTGATTTCATGATTGTCGCATCGGGTCGCAACACGCGCCATATCAGCGCCATGGCCAGCCACCTTAAGGCAAAGATCAAGACCGCCGGCGGGTTAACACCGCCCACGGAAGGATTGAATCAAAGCGAATGGGTCTTGATTGATGGCGGCGACGTTATCATTCACCTTTTCCACCCGGAAATCCGCATGTCTTATAATCTCGAAAAAATGTGGGGGGGTGCCGCATGGCCGGAAGACTCGTCCGAAGACCATCTGGAAGAAAACCCAGACGGACCAAAAGCCTGAGCCACCCGACGGGTCCATCATGCGTCTAACCATCATCGCCATTGGCAAAGCCCGCAAAGGGCCAGAAAACGATCTATTCAAGGTTTTTGCCGACCGGGTTTTGTGGCCCATAACGTTGATCGATGTCGAAGAACGCCGGCCATCAAGCCCCGCAGAGCGCGTCCAACGCGAAGGCCAATTGTTGCTATCGCGCATCCCCGATGGGGCCATGGTTGTTGCCCTAGATGGCGGGGGAAAGACACTCTCCAGCGAAGCCTTTGCCGCACGCTTGGGGCGCTATAGAGATGACGGGATCAGCGATGTTGCCTTTATCATCGGCGGGGCCGACGGTCTGGACCCGGCCATTATAAACAAGGCTGATCTTGTGCTTTCCCTAGGTGCCATGACATGGCCCCATCAGATGGTCAGGGCCATGATTGGCGAACAAATCTATCGTGGGCAGGAAATTCTGGCAGGCCACCCCTATCACCGTGCCGGACCGCCACCTGTATCTGGAAAGAAGCCCGGGAAAACCCGTTAACGTCTTGAGAAGAAACCCTGTTCAGAGTAGGGTCCCGAGATAAGATTTCACCATTTCCAAAGACCAGAATGCAGGCCATATGCCAAATTCGACACAAAACAACCCGAACCTTCAGCCAACCAAAGTGCAACCCACCCCCAAACCGGTGGTGCTTTGCGTGCTTGATGGTTGGGGACATCGGGTTGCGGTTGAACACAATGCAATTGCCGCAGCCAAAACGCCAAATTGGGACCGGATCAGCACCCAATGCCCCCATGGGTTACTGGAAGCATCGGCACTGGATGTCGGCCTGCCGCCTGGACAGATGGGAAATTCAGAAGTCGGCCATATGAACATTGGCGCAGGACGCGTTGTCATGCAGGACATGCCCAGAATTGATGCCGCCATCATTGATGGCAGCCTGGCATTAAAACCTGAACTGGCAGCCTTTGTCGAAAAACTAAAAAGCACTAACGGCACCTGCCACCTGATGGGATTAATTTCCACCGGTGGCGTTCATTCCCATCAAGATGAAATCGCCGCACTGGCACGCATCCTTGATGCATGCGGTGTGCCCGTCGCTGTGCATGTGTTTCTGGATGGGCGCGACAGCCCCCCCCAAAGCGCCATCGGCTTCCTTCAAAAATTCGAAGCCGATTTAGGGCCAGGTCCAAAAATCGTTACTGTGACGGGGCGCTATTACGCCATGGACCGGGACACCAGATGGGAACGCATTGAACAAGCCTATGACGGGTTGGTATCGGCCAAAGGGGCCCCCCATGCCACAGCGCAGGATGTGGTGAATGTGGCCTATGCCAATGATATCACTGATGAATTTATAACCCCCGCCATCATTGATGGCTATCAGGGCATGAAAGATGGCGATGGCATTGTCATGGGCAATTTCCGATCTGACCGGGCGCGTGAAATTCTGACCGCATTGGTTGACCCAAAATTTGATGGGTTTGAAAGAAGCCAAACCATTGCCCTCGCTTGCGCCCTTGGGATGACCGAATATTCAACGGCGCTGAACACCCGAATGGAAGCCCTGTTCAAGGCACAAACCCTGAATAATATTCTGGGCGATGTATTATCGCGCGCTGACATGAGCCAATTGAGGATTGCGGAAACCGAAAAATATGCCCATGTCACCTTCTTCTTCAATGGCGGCGTGGAAGAACCCATGAAGCATGAAGAACGGATTCTTGTGCCATCGCCAAAAGTTGCAACCTATGACCTGGAACCCGAAATGTCGGCCAAAGAAATCACCGATCATTTGGTAACGGCCATCGGTGAAGACCGGTTTGACTTCATCCTTGTGAATTACGCCAATGGCGACATGATCGGGCACACCGGAAATTTTGATGCTGCCGTCATCGCCGCCCAAACCGTTGATCAAAGCCTGGGCCGTCTTGAAAAGGCCGTGATTGATGCTGGCGGTGTCTTGATGGTCACGGCGGACCATGGCAATGCGGAACAGATGTATGACGATGAAACCAAACAGCCCCATACGGCCCACACGATCAATCTGGTCCCCCTTATCCTTGTTAATGGGCCAGAACCGGTAACAGGGATTGCCGATGGACGTCTGGCAGATATTGCCCCGACGGTTTTGGCACTGCTGGGCCTTACAAGGCCTACTGAAATGACTGGAAAATCACTTCTGGAACCAACCCATGGGGATGGTGCACGTGAACGGATACAGGCCACTGCCTGATCACACAACATGGTATTTTGCGCCCCCCCATAAATGCGGGCGTAAATCGCGTGCGCCGGGTTGGGTCTTTTTGTCCCTTGTCCTTGCCATCTTTATCCCGTTTCAGGGCATGGCGGCAGAGACCCCGGAAACCGATCTTAAATCTGTTGAGCGTGCCCTCAAACAAAGTGAGGCCCGAAGCAAATCGCTTGCCTTGGATGCAAAACGCATTACCAAAGAACGGGCAAAAATTCGAAAAACCCTGATCCGTGCCGCTAGGGATACCCAGATCCGGCAACGTGCCATAGATCGGCTAAAGAACCATGTGGCCCGTCTCAAGGCTCAGGAACGCGCCAAAACACAATCCCTTGATGCGCGACGCAAAAGCCTGACGGAACTCATCGCTGCCCTTCAGCGCATCGCACGCCACCCCCCCGAAGCGGTCATGGCGTATTCCGCGACCCCCCAAGACACCCTCAGGAGTGCCCTGTTGCTGCGCTCGGCCATTCCCGAAGTAGAATCCCGCGCACGGGAACTGAAAGAAACCCTTTCTGCCCTTACCCGTTTGCGCACCCTTGCAGGGAAGCGCGAAGCCAATCTGGCATCAAAAGTGACGTCCCTGAAACACAAGCGCCGCGAGCTTTATCAGCTTCTGAAAAAAAAGCGTGCCCTTGAGAAAAAGGCCTTATCCAAACACACCCGCAGCAAAAATGACGTGCTTCAACTGGCGGCAAAAGCCAAAGGCCTGCGCGACCTTTTAGAGAAGCTCAAACAACACAAAAAACGTCTGCGCACGGCCAGATTGCTTCCCCCACCATCCCGACACCAACGCCGGACAAAAAGAAATTTGCCCAAGCACGGCGAGACACGGCCCTTTGTGGTGGCGCGCGCGCGCGGAAATTTTGCACCACCCGTCCTTGGCACCATCACTGCGCGCTATGGTTCAAAGGCCAATTTTGGACCTAAAAACAAGGGGTTGAGAATTTCAACCACCCCCCAAGCGCAGGTGATTGCACCCTTTGATGGCTTGGTCGTGTTTGCAGGACCCTTTCGGGGGTATGGGCGGCTCTTGATCATCGATCACGGCGGGGGATATCATACTTTGCTCTCTGGCCTTGAGCGTATTGACACGGACGTCAATCAGCGTTTATTGACCGGAGAGCCCATAGGAACCATGGGCCAGCCCTCAAAAGGCCGGCCTGAGCTTTACTTGGAATTACGAAGAAATGGCCAGCCCATTAACCCCCTGCCATGGCTGGCGGCACCACCAACCGATAAGGTAAGCGGATGAAACGAATAGCGTTCCTGGTGATTTTCCTGACCTCTATGGCAGCGATCGCCCCCTCTCAATCTCTGGCACAAGACAAGGGCCGGGAAACCTATCGCCAACTGGAACTCTTTGGCACTGTTTTTGATCGCATCCGCAATGATTATGTCGAAACCACCAAAGATCAGGATCTGATTGAGACGGCCATCAACGGCATGCTTTCTGCCCTTGATCCCCATTCCAGTTACCTCAGTGAAAAAAGCTTTAAAGATATGCAGGTCCGGACCCGGGGCGAATTTGGCGGGCTTGGCATTGAGGTCACCATGACCGATGGCCTTGTAAAGGTTATGTCCCCCATCGACGATACCCCGGCCTTTCGCGCAGGCATCAAGGCCGGTGATATGGTTACCCATCTTGACGGCGCCCCCATCCGTGGCCTGACCCTTCAACAAGCGGTAGAGAAAATGCGGGGCAAGGTCGGTGAAGATATCAAGCTGACCATTCAACGCGGCACAAAGCAGCCCTTTGATGTCACCATCACCCGGGCGCGCATCAAAATAACGCCCATCAAACACCGCCTTGAAGCCAATAACATTGGCTACATTCGTATTACATCCTTCAATGATCAAACCACCATTGATCTGAAAAAGGCCTACAAAAAATTGCAAAAGAAAGCCAAGAAAGGAATCTCCGGACTTGTTCTTGATCTTCGGAATAATCCCGGCGGGCTTTTGAAAGAAGCCATCAGCGTTTCCGATGCCTTCCTTGATCGCGGTGAAATTGTTTCCACCCGTGGCCGGAAAAAAACGGAAAGCACGCGCTCGAATGCCCAAAAAGGTGACATCACCAATGGGCTGCCCATCGTGGTTTTAGTAAATGGTGGATCAGCTTCTGCATCAGAAATCGTTGCCGGTGCATTGCAAGATCACCGAAGGGCGATCATCTTGGGAACGCGTTCATTTGGCAAAGGTTCGGTCCAGACCATTATGCCCCTGCCGGGACACGGGGCCATCCGCCTGACCACACAGCGTTACTACACGCCCTCAGGGCGTTCCATCCAGGGGAAGGGCATCGAGCCGGACATCATGATTACCCAGTTGGAAGTCAAAGAAATTTCTGATCTGAAGCAGCGCCGTGAAAAAGACTTACGCGGGGCCCTTAGCGGCGACAAAGTTACGGCCAAAGACAAAAAGAAGGCCAAAGATGAAAAAGATGCAAAAGCAGATAAAAAAATTAAGGATTACCAGTTAACCCGTGCCATGGGCGTGCTTCGGGGCATTGCCCTCTACCGCCAACAGAAAAACTAGAAGGGTTTTCATCGTCAAATGAGTTCACCCCAAGGCACCCCCCAGACCCGCCCTCAAAAATGGCGGTTAAGTGCTCTGACGATAACCTCCCTGTCACTGGTTCTCTTGGTGACAGGCGTTGTTACGTGGCTTGCCTTAACCGATGTCAGTGAAAAAAAACAAGCGCCCAAAAAAGCCCCGCCGTCGCCTGCCTTGTATCTTGAATCAATTACAAGCCCTGTAACGGCACCAAAAAAATCGGCCAAGGCAAAGCCCCCGATACACCCTAAAACAAAACCCACAGGGAAAGACGTCGCAAAAACATCCCCTGTTGCAAAAAAGCCAGCAGAAGTGCCGCCCGTTGTAAAAACGCCGCCAACAATACCTGTGCCAAAACCTGCGGCAAAGGCACCGCCCGCGCCTGTTGTCCTGGCACCAGCGCCAAAACCGGCAAAGATCAGAACCCGATCAAGCCGCGCATCGCGCCGGGGATTGCGCCCGGCACCGGACCCGTCATTGGTGGAAAAAAGCCGGGCCGGCCCCCTGCCCCGCATCTCTACGGATGGCCGAAAGCCATGGAAAATTTATGCCCGTCCCTTTGATCATGGCACCCGGCTACCCAGAATAGGGATCATTATTGAAAACCTTGGGCTGTCCGGTGCTGGCACCGAAGCAGCCATCCAGCGCCTGCCCGGCACCATCACCCTGTCCTTTGCACCCTATGCCAAGGGATTAAAGCAATGGATCGCATTGGCCCGCACAGCAGGCCACGAAGTGATGTTGGGCCTGCCGATGGAGCCCCTTGATTTCCCAGCCAGCGATCCCGGCCCCCACACCCTTCTGACCAGCCTGACCACGACCCAAAACATTGCCCGGTTGCATTGGCTTTTGGGTCGGGTCACGGGTTATGTCGGGGTTGTTAATCAAATGGGCTCACGGTTCACAATTTCAGAACCCCATCTTCGGCCCATCCTTGGCGAACTTAAAAAACGGGGCTTGTTGTTCGTTGATTCCCGATCCTCGCTCCGCTCCGTGGCCGCCGACGTGGCCATCAGATTGAATTTGCCCCGTGCGGTCAATAACAGGTTTATCGATGCAGAAGCATCGCGGGGGGCCATTGACAAGCGGCTCAGGGAATTGGAAAGAATAGCCAAAGTATCGGGTTTTGCAGTCGGTATCGGATCGCCCTTCCCTGTCACCCTGGACAGGCTGGCCCTTTGGTCCAGAACCCTGAAAAAGCGGGGGTTTGTTCTGGCGCCCATATCCGCCATGGTGAACAGCCAAGGCAACCAGCATCCATGAGTGATGCTATTAACCGCGACGCCCTTCCCTATCGGCCCTGTGCGGGCATCATGCTGTTCAACCCGGATGGGCGGGTCTTTGTTGCCCGGCGCATTGATATGCCATCAGCGGCCTGGCAAATGCCCCAAGGTGGCATAGAAGAGGGCGAAATCCCTGTCACGGCTGCTTTTCGTGAATTGAAAGAAGAAATCGGCACCAACAACGCCGAACTGCTGGATGAACACGAAGACTGGCTTAATTATGACCTGCCCGATGAATTGCTGGGACAAATCTGGGGGGGCAATTTTCGTGGCCAAACCCAGAAATGGTTCGCTATGCGGTATTTAGGCGATGACGCCGACATCAACATCGAAACTGAGGTTCCGGAGTTCTCAGAATGGCAATGGGCCGACCCGGCCACCCTGCCCGACCTGATTGTGCCCTTTAAACGGGACCTGTATGCAGCCTTGGTCGAGCGTTTTGGCCATTGGGCCGAACACATCAAAAACAACGCCTGACTCAACCGGCCAGAACGTCTTTCAAGTGCGCGCGATGGCGGTTTAATGCCCACCATGCAATTTTCCCCGATACCTTTGCCAAAGCACCATCGGGGCTGAACCCTGCCGCTTCAAGGGCCATGTTCGTGGCCCGGTGCACATTGGCGGGCTGATAAAACCCGCTCGCCCGTGAGCCATAGGCCGCGGAACATTTGCCCCGATCATATACCTCACCCTGATTATTCCCTGCAAAATAGGCATAAGACAATTCATCATCATCGGCTTCGCCAATGCGCCCCAACACAATTCTAATGCGCGCCAAAATCCCCAGCCTGTCTTTGGGCAAATATCGTAAAAGATGCGCATGGAACAAGGCGTAATGGCGAAATTCATCAGCGGCGATGTGGCCACAAATCGCCTTTAAGACGGGTTCTTTTGTGAAATCGCGAAGGGCGGTGTAATACGAACTGGTGCCCGCCTCTACCACACAACGGGCCACCAGTTCTCCGGAACAACTGCCCCGGACAGACCGCGTTGCCCCTATGGGAATTTGATAGCCTTTTTGAAAGACGTCAAAGCGCGCGGCAAAATCAAAATCCGGGTCCGCCATTTCTGCCCAGCACCCCAAAACATCGCCATGCTGAATTTCTTCGCCCGCCCATGCCTTTGCGACATTCTGAAATGCCTCATCACCGCAAAACACATTGCAAAGATACGTCGCATAATCGCCCGCATTCTTTTCCACCATGGCGGCGGCCTTAACCACATTGACCACATCGGGGGCTAAACCGGCTGGGTCAAATTCATCCCATGGAATATCTTGCAGTGTCCAATGCGCCACGCAGCGCTCCCCCATAAAACAACCCGGCACCCGATGAGGGGGGGGCCGGGCCATATTATAACGATAAATTTGAAAGTCTTGGAAAGTCTTAGCTG
>Ga0233439_10004536_pt1 | contig 13373 bp, 9 predicted proteins | sample SI_123_September_6_FD_182713 | JGI IMG/M metagenome (GOLD analysis project Ga0233439, IMG submission 182713) | Seawater microbial communities from Saanich Inlet, British Columbia, Canada - SI_123_September2016_100_MG | ecosystem: Environmental > Aquatic > Marine > Inlet | place: Canada: British... | reverse complement strand
GGGATTCATGGGCAGAGCAGCTCCTTTGCGGTAAATGTCACCGACAGTGGAAAGGGCGCAACTACCATTACAAGTGCTGTAGCAGGAAATCAACAAGTCACGCTCAACTGGAGTGGTCCAGCCGGGATGAGCAGCTACACGATTTACTATACGAGTGATGGTTCAACACCAACTACCAGCAGTGACAACATCACTATCACAGATGGTACTGCTACTTCTTATATTGTTGCTGGATTGACAGGAGGGTTGACTTACAACTTCAGCATTGTGGCCAATTTAGGCGCGGACTCATCAAATCTTGTAGGACCTGTTGCGGCAACACCAACTTCATTCACGGGCTGTAACACTTCTGGAACTCTAACCGATACTGATCCAGATCTGTTGGTTCACTATGACTTCAATAATAATCTCAATGACAGTGCTGGATCTGGAACCACAGGAAGTCCGTATAATTTGAGCAATACAGGCGGGACAATCAAATATGCTCAGAGTTGCGCCTATGGTCAGGCAGCCTACTTTGATTCCAGTACAGGATATTTGGAGAACAGTAACTTCAACAGAACAAATATCGCTTCCTTAGATTCTGGAAACTATACCATTGCTTTATGGGTAAATCGTGATGCAGATATGATTGAATATGCATCTGCTATTTCCAGTAAGGATACAACAAACAGTGTATCCACTTGGGGAGATTCGATTCAAATTGATGTTGATGAAAGTGGTGGAAACAACTACATGCGCTGGAACAATGCTCCTTCAACAGGAATTTCAGATCAAGCAATGATCACTGATGGAACGTCTCTGACAGACTGGTCCTATATCACTGCAGTTCATTACGACAACAATACCGCTCAATTCTATCGAAATGGGGTATTGGTGGGAACACACACCACCTTTCCTGCGAGATGGTACAAGATGAAAGTTGGCATCAATCGGGGTGGATATGTGGGGAATCAGAATGGTCTTGGCTTGGCTTGGCTTGGAAAGGCTACATTGATGAGGTCAAGGTCTTTGGCAGAGCTTTCACCGCAGACAATGTCACAGATGCCTGTCTGCACTATGAAGAATGTAAGAAGCATGTAGCACCTAAAGCACCTACTGGCCTGACTGCAACAGGTGGCTCTAGACAAGTTGCTCTCACTTGGAATGCTACAAATGGAGCAGACAACTACACTATCTACTACAGCACAGACAACTCCTCATTTACAGCCATCTCTCCTGTTGTCACAGGAACCAGCTATACGCACACGGGCTTATCTACCTCCACAACCTACTACTACTACATCAAAGCAAATAACACCGCAGGTACAAGTGGAGAATCAAATCGTGCCAGTGCTACTACATCAGCAGCAGCAGGATTCACCATCTCTTCGACTACTGCTACTGTTCGGGAAAGTGGAGTCCGTGGGAATATGCTATGGACAAAAGTCTTGAGCGATTTTCCAACTGGGTCAGCAACATCACATCAGCTAGACCGAAACGTCATTGATTCTGAAATGAATGTCATTTCAACTGGATCAACACAGAGATCGATAATCGCAACAAACGCAGGTTATACTGACGTAATGATCATGAAGCATGGCCCGTCTGGTGAACTCATCTGGCAAAAACAATTTGGCTCCAGTGTGAATGAAGATATAGTAGATGTTGCTGTGGATAGTAATGATAACATTTATGTATTTGGACATACTACACAAGCCAATGGTGGGACTTTTGATGGTGTAACAGTCTCAAAATCAGGAAATGATTATCTTTGGCTCTTAATCAAATATGATAAAGATGGGAACAGACAATGGATCAAGCAGATTGATAAGACAGGTAGCAGTGTTTATGGTCATGCAAGAGCAATGGACATTGAAGGTAGTGCCATCTATGTAGCAGGATATAATGATGCTGATAGTGTAAATCAAGTTGAGAAGTATGACTTGGATGGCAACAAGCAGGCTACAATTAATCTCACACAACCAACACACGGCAGTATTCCTTCAAGTGTTAAACCGTTTGTTAATGATTTAGACGCCACGTCAAATGGAGTCTTTGTTGTAGTCTCCAGACGAGGCACAAATCCACTCATAAGAACTAAATTAACTAAGCTGGACAACAATCTAACAAGTGAGGTATGGCAAGTTGATCATCCCGGTAATTATGAATACTATGCCGTTAAAGAAATGCCGAATGGGAATATTGTTGCCCACGCAAGAGAAACTTGGGGAGATCCTGAAACTCGACTTATAAGTATCTACAATTCATCTGGCAGTTTAATTACAAGTGGTGCTTTTAATCAGGGTAACACTAACCGTATAAACATGGTTGGATCGGATGACCCTAGCAATCTTGCTGTTGATTCAGCAAGCAACATATTGATGATTCAATGGGATTATGCAGATCGAGCCCAAGGATATCTTGTCAAATATAATTCTTCTGGGAACTTTGTTAATGAAAAGAAACTTCCACCAAATTTCATGACTGCAGCCATAGGCATTCGTCAAAATTCAGCAGGGGAAGAATTCATTTATCTCACAGGAAAGGACAATTCACTAAGCCATTCTCATTCTTATGGGGAAATTGGTTACAAATATCTTCCGACCTACGTTGGAAGAATCAGTAATAACAGTGTAGCACCTGTCAGTTCAACTCCGGGCTATGCTGCGATTACAATAGGACTCGCCACTGAAGCTACTCATGCTGTTTATGTTTGTCCAAAATATAATAATGCATACATCACAAATGGGATTGTCTCAGATGAATTAGCGGTTCATCCTGCAGGGCCAATGAATCAGACATATCCTACGAATTCAAATCCTTTTTATCACAACTCTTGCTTGCGGTTGATGAAAACCTCCAGCAGTACTACCTATTCTACCCAACAACTCGAACTCTATGCTATTCAAGACAATTCATCAGATGGCAATCAAGATATAACTCTGAGCTTTGAAGTCATTACGAGTGACACTACTTACCAAAGCAAAACAGTACCTAATGTCACTGTGACTGTTGAGAATGCTTCTGTTTCTGCTCCTACTGCTCCAGTGAATCTGGAGGCAACTGCCAGTGGCACAACCAATACTCTCACTTGGCAGAAGCCCTATATGACTGGCTTGGGTGAAGGTGTTCAAAGTTATACACTCTTCTGGAGTACTGATAATGTCAGCTTCTCTCAGATCACTGGCATCACCAATGACAACTATACGCACACTGGCTTGAGTGGATCTACGACTTACTACTATGAGGTCTTTGCGAACAATCAAGGAGGAGCAGGGGCAGTTTCAAATCGTGATAGTGCAACAACTGCAACGGTTGCAACACCAGCCTTCAAATACAGTATCACTGGCAATGACAGTGATGTCAGTGAGGATGGAAGCTCAGATACCACCAGTTTGAATCTCTATTTGGATACTGCTCCCGATGGGAATGTGGTTGTGGATATTACTGTTTCTGACGCAACAGAATTGGCAATCGGCTCAACTCAATTGACCTTCACTCCAGCCAATTATGGTGACACTCAGAACTGGTCAGTCACTGGAGTCGATGATGCGCTGGACGATGGCAACGTTGATTCTCAAGTGACCATCGCCATCAATGGAGCAGGGACAACCGACACCACGGGCTATGCCTCATTGAGTAATGCAAGCAGGAACTTCACAACAGTAGATGATGATTCAGCACCTGTTCTGAACTCTGTCACTGCTAGCCCACAAACAAACACACTGGCTTGGACTGCCTTTCCCAATCAGGCTGGCTATCGCATCTACTGGAGTACTTCCTCACCTGTCACAACCAGTGACAACCTGATTGATAATGTTCCCACTGGAACAACATCCTACCAACATTCTGGTAGAACTGCAGGAACCACTTACTACTATGCCTTTATGGCTTATACTGCTGCTGGATACTCTTCTTTATCGAATGAGTTGAGTGCTACCCCAACTGCAATTGGTGGTTGTACAAGTTCAGGTGCTGTAGCAGATAATGATCCAGACCTGTTAGTACATTATGCTTTTGAAGGGAACTTAGAGGATATTGAGGATACTAACGGTGATAATCGTTATGACCTGAAGAATGAGGCAGGCACAATGCAATTTGCTCAAGGTTGCGCCCAGGGTCAGGCCGCTTATATTGACGAACTATCTGGATTTGGAGTAAGCGACAACTTCACAAGTACAAATGTTGGTGGAAATTTAGCAAATGATAACTTCAGCATCTCACTATGGGTAGCGAAAGACGGAGACATGGTAGGCTATTCTTCAGCATTCAATACTGGCTTTTACAATGAACACACACCAACAGGAGATCAAGAAAAAGCTCAAATTGATATCGATGATGGCGCAGCTGCAAAACTTAGAATGATCTCCAATAGTCCTGGCAATGGTAAAAAAGTTAAGTCAATTGCAGCACCAAATATGAACCAGTGGTATCATGTAGTTGCTACACATAGTCCACCAAAGACCGTTTCATTATATGTTGATGGAGATTTGCAACAAACCAACACAAATATGAACGTAGAATTTTACGGCTTGGTTGTTGGATTGAATCGAAGCAGATCGGTTGGGTCATTGAATTGGAAGGGCTACATTGATGAGGTCAAGGTCTTTGGCAGAACCTTCAGTGCTGATGATGTTGCTACTGATTGTATGAAGTCCGAAAACTGTTCTTATGTTCCTCAAACAGCACCAACACTCTCCGCTTCCGGAAGGTCAGCATCAATCGATCTCACTTGGAATTTACCCGGAGGAACAGACAACGCGACGATCTATTGGAGAACCAGTGGTGGTGCTTTCGAAAATCCACCAACATCACCCACGGCGTCTGACAATGTGATCAATTTAGCTGATAATCAAACCAGTTATACGCTGACTGGTTTGACCAATGGTGATTACTATCACTTTGTGATTCGAGCAAACAACAAGAATGGAAGCAGCCCTGTAAGTGCTGTCACAGGAAATGTTCAGCCAACAAGCAGTTCTAGTACTAGTACAACGTGGACCAAGGCGCTTGATCTTGATGGTTCCAGTGGGTATGCGAGAAATCACAACAATTGGAACGGACAAAATCCCCTTCATAGATTAAGTAGTATTACACCAAGTAATTCCGTTTCTAGTGGTCAAACAGCAGCAAGTGGGCAACCTTGGGCGGTTGCTGCGGTATTCAAACCTACAGATCTCAGTACTTCACGTAGACTCTGGACCCAGTCGAAAGTGGAGAGTGATTCGCGACACAACGATAGCGTCAAAATTGAAATCGACACGAACGGCAGAATCTTTTTCAACTACGGTGATAACTACAATGCCCTCCAATGGAGATCTGCCAACAGTTTAATCACTGCAGGTAATTGGTATGGACTATACGTTGATTTCAATGGTGGCTCTACAGGAGTCAGTTCCGGCTTCATCAATCGATATTACAGTCGCTTCCAGTTCAAGTTAGTCAATCTATCCAATGGGTCAGTGACAGATATCACATCAGGTGGCAGTTGGTCTAATGTTAACTCCAGCTACGGTACCACCCAAGATGTAACTGGCTATTTTTATGTTGGTTCTTACGTAACAAACACGGCCAACCGCTTCAAAGGGCAAATTGCTTCGACTGTGGTAACTACCCTGAGAACGGGCCAAAGTTTACCAGACGACACAGAAGTCGCCATGATAGTACGAGATCCCATTAAGTGGATGACCACCTACAAAATTGGGAATCCATGGCGCAAACCAAATGAGAACGCTGATTACAGCAGTAATTTTGCGACGGGGTCAAATACAGGTGAACGGGGTACCAAAATTTGGCTGATGGGTGATGGCACCAATGATAGTAGCTCCAACATTGCAAGCCAGGTCAACAGTTCAAACTCAGTTCAATATCTGCAACTGAACTCGGCTAGCACGACATCTGTCAGCATTCCCGGCCTCTAGTGAAGTGTGAGTCTGACCTCAGCTGGTTGGTCCGATGAAGGTGGATGAGGGGCCACTTCAAACTACTCAATTTCCTTGCTTTTCTATTCAAAACAGTCCTGCACCCACCATCTGCGACGGTTCTCTACCAAAATGGGCGTTGGCAATAATCCATTTTGAAAACTGAAGCGAAGCACACAGTCACAAATCAGCAGAGAACTCTTGCTGTAGCCTCGGCCAGAGCTTACTCAGAATATCATTGTGTCCCGTGTCAGGAATCTCCAGGTATTCGATCTTTTCTTGGTTCAAGGAAGCCAGCTCTCGCCCCATCTGAACCGGGACGACCTCATCACGAGTTCCATGGGCAATCAAAATCGCTGGAACTGGGTTGCGTTCCAACACCAACTGCAATGGTTTTTGGTTTTCAAAGGGGTGTCGCAACAGCGGCACCAGCCAACCACCAAAGAGATGCCGCACCATATCCGCCAGGCTCGTGAACGGTGAAAGGAGAACGATTCGATCTACCGGATGATCTTCTGCAAACTGCATAGCGGCCGCGGCTCCTAACGAGTGGCCCAGAGTGGCCCAGTTGGGCTGTGATTCAACCCCAAACTCTCTCTGCCAAGCCTGGATAGCTGCCCTTGTAGAAGTGCGAATCGTCTCTGGGGAGGCCCTTCCCTCACACGCTCCGTAACCTGGATAATCAATTAGAAGGAAACCTACCCCAGGTAAATTTACTTGGGTGAGCAGCCTAAGCCAATCCAACGCCAGACCAGCGTTCCCACCAAACAAAACCCAGACCCGTTGAACTGAACCGTTCTCAGGAGGAAGGTAGTAAGCTGTCTGTGAACCTTCTGCTATTTGATAGCGAAGAAGTTCCAGAGAAGAAGTATTCCAAGGCTGATAACCCGTTGGATAGGATCGAGGATGATAGATTAACTTGTGCTGAAAAAAGGTAAGCATCAACAAGACTCCAAGCAGAAGAAGCAACCAGCGAAACAGAGGCTTGAGCCAGTGAATTTCTTTCATTGAGCAACATCAGCACGATTGGATTTGGAGGAATAACTTGAAACGTAAGTCATTTCGTTACATTTTCCTAATTTTTGTAGTCTTCGGCAAAATAGCGGAATGTTTGCCTACTATTGCTGCCGTCGGAAAACCTGAAGAACTTTCGTGGAGGAAACATGTTCAAGAGATTGACAAGTTTGCTGCGTTTCGCAGGTGTTTTGAGTGTCTCGTTACTGACTGCCGGAACCTTAATGGCTCAGGATTGCCCACGAGGAACTCTGGATAGCCGATTCTGTGACCGTGACGGAGATTTGGTAGCTGATGCGCCCACCGATCCCAGCGAGTGGGTCAACCCAGACACATTGAATTTTGTTTACACGCCTGTTGAAGATCCAGCTGTATACAAGACTGCCTGGGCAGATTTCATTGCACACATGGAAAAAGTAACGGGCAAAAAGGTTCGATACTTTATTATTCAGTCCAATGCAGCTCAAATCGAAGCCATGCGATCGGGCCGCATACATGTGGCAGGCTTCAATACTGGCTCAAACCCACTGGCTGTCAACTGTGCCGGATTTGTACCCTTCACAATTATGGCCAGCCTCGATGGCAATTTTGGTTACGAGATGGAGATCATCACCTATCCAGGCAGTGGTATCAACAAGGTAGAAGATATCAAGGGACGGAATCTGGCGTTCACATCTCCAACCTCTAACTCCGGATTCAAGGCACCCTCTGCGATCCTGAAAGCTGAGTTTGATATGCTTCCCGAGCGAGACTTTGAGCCTTCCTTCTCTGGAAAGCACGACAACTCGATTCTTGGAGTAGCCAACAAGGACTATGATGCAGCTTCTATCGCCAACTCAGTGAAATCAAGAATGATCTCACGAAATGTGATTGAGGCTGACGATGTGATCACAATCTATAAGTCCCAGACTTTCCCCACGACTGGATTTGGATATGTTCACAACCTGCATCCTGACTTGGCAAAGAAAGTTCAGGAAGCCTTCTCCAGCTTTGAGTGGGATAAGCCAGACGGCACACCAACCAGTCTGAAAGTAGAGTTCGAGAAATCCAACGAAGGGCAGTTTTTGCCAATCACCTACCAGGAGCACTGGGCTGTGATCCGCACGATCGACAAGGCCAATAACGTCTCCTACTCCTGCAAGTAACTTTTCCTTGTCCGCTCCTCTAGGGGCGGACCCTTCGCAGATTTTTCATGCTTGAACTCAAGAAACTGGGCAAACGCTATCGTACTGGCGACCATGCTCTCAAGGAAGTAGACCTAAGTGTCCCAGCCGGACAAGTTCTCGCCTTGATTGGCCCATCTGGAGCTGGCAAGTCCACTCTGATCCGCTGTATCAACCGGCTTGTCGAACCAACTTCGGGAGATGTGTTGCTACACGGAGAGAGCCTCACCCGTTTACGGGGAGGGGGGCTCCGCAAAGCCCGGCGTAAAATTGGGATGATCTTCCAGGAATATGCACTGGTAGAGCGACTGAGCGTGATGGAAAACGTGCTCTCTGGCCGCTTGGGTTACGTTGGGTTTTGGGCCAGCTACTTCCGTCGTTTCCCGCAGTCAGATATTGACACGGCTTTTTCCCTGCTGGACCGTGTCGGCTTGGAACCAATGGCGGATAAACGAGCTGATGAGCTCTCTGGAGGACAGCGACAAAGAGTGGGCATTGCCCGGGCGCTGATTCAAAATCCTGAGTTGCTATTGGTTGATGAACCGACCGCCAGTTTGGATCCAAAAACTTCACGCCAGATCATGCGGTTGATCACCGAGTTGTGTACTGAGCGCAAGCTGGCAGCGATCATCAATATTCATGATGTCGCCCTAGCCCAGATGTTTGCTCAGCGTATTGTCGGACTACAAGCTGGTTCAATTGTTTATGATGGGGATCCAGAAGGGCTAACGCCAGAAGTCCTGACCCAGATTTATGGAGAGGAAGACTGGACTGCGGTACGCAAACGACAGATCAGTGAGTCTGATCAAGATGTTGCTGATCTTGAGGAGAACCTCTGATGAGTACTCCCCGAACATGGCGCCCCAAACCATTCATTGAGAATCCGAAACTCCGTTGGAGCATCACCATTGGAACCTTGCTCTATATGTTGCTAGCACTCGGTTCCGTCGAAGTCAACTGGATGAGGGTCTATGAAGGATTGGATCGTGGACTAAAATTTGTTGCTGCCTTTGCACAGCCGAATTTTACTGGGCGTTGGACTGACATCTCAGAGGGGCTAGCAGAAAGTCTAGTGATGACAGTGGTTTCCACAGTGATTGGCATCATTGTTTCAATTCCAATTGCCCTTGGAGCTTCCCGCAATCTTGCTCCTCTTCCAGTCTATCTATTCTGCCGATCAATCATTACGATTTCTCGAACCTTTCAGGAAGTAATCATTGCCATTCTCTTTGTCGCGATCTTTGGGTTTGGGCCCTTTGCCGGTGTGCTGACAATCTCTTTTGCAACCATTGGATTTTTGGCCAAACTACTTGCTGAAGCAATTGAGAACATTGATCCTAGTCAAGCTGAAGCAGTGCGTTCTACTGGATCTCGTTGGTGGCAGTGGTTGAACTATGGCATTCAACCGCAGGTGATGCCTCGTCTGATTGGACTCTCTCTTTATCGACTCGACATCAACTTTCGAGAATCAGCGGTTGTTGGTCTTGTTGGAGCTGGAGGAATCGGTGCCACCCTGAATACTGCCTTTGACCGCTATGAATTTGATACCGCCGCAGCCATCCTGATCCTGATCATTGGGATCGTGATGTTTGCCGAGTATTCATCTAGTGCGATTCGCAAGCGAGTTCAGTGATGCCCATTGAAATGAACTCCCAAGAAAAGATCTGGAAGCATCGCGATCGCAAGACCCAGTTGACCCACTGGGCGCTTTGGTTTTTTGGGACAGCGCTGTTTGTCTGGTGTTGGCAACTGGTTTCAGAGAAGACTGAGTGGTTCTTTGTGCTGGATGCCCCAGCCATTGCTGCAGATATCGGCTCCAGGATGGTCCCACCAAGGTGGGAGTACATCGACAAGCTCTGGGTTCCTCTTTGGGACACTCTGAACATCGCTACTCTCGGTACTCTGCTGGCCCTGGTTCTAGCTGTACCTGTAGCCTTCCTCGCAGCACGCAACACTTCGCCAAGCCCCACAATCCTGCGGCCAATTGCCCTACTAGTCATTGTTTCATCGCGATCCATTAATTCACTGATCTGGTCTCTGTTGTTGGTCTCTATGCTAGGACCTGGAGTACTTGCCGGAATCATTGCGATTGCCCTGCGATCCATCGGTTTTGTTGCCAAACTACTCTATGAGGCTATTGAAGAGATTGATGAAAACCAGGTAGAAGCAATCAAGGCAACAGGAGCCAGTCGTTCCCAGGTGATTGCCTATGGCATCGTTCCACAAATTCTTCCTACCTTTGTTGGTGTGTCTGTCTTCCGCTGGGACATCAACATCCGTGAATCCACGGTCTTAGGATTGGTTGGAGCTGGAGGAATTGGGCTGCAACTTCAGGCATCTCTGAACATTTTAGCTTGGCCTCAAGTGACCTTGATTCTACTGATGATCTTCCTGACTGTGCTTTTCAGTGAGTGGCTTTCTGCCAAAGCTCGCCATGCGATCATCTGAGCATGTTGACGCTCTCCCTATTTCGCAAGCAGCAACAAGTTGAGGACCTGATCAGATTTCTATTGAAGAACTTAGAAGATCTGGCTCTTCATCATCGAGAGGCTTTGACCGCCTACCTGGATGGTAACCTCGCAGAGTGTGAGCAGCGAGCCCAAGAGGTAGACCGTCTGGAGTCCGAGTTGGACGACTTGCAGCGTCAAATTCAGCAATTGCTGCTGCGGGAAGCGCTGATGCCTGATTCCAGAGATGATGTGCTGCGCCTTTTGACCAAGCTGGATCGTATTCCTGGACAGTGTCGTCATTCCCTCAAAGAGCTACTACTGGAGCTCCCCCCACTCCCCAATGATTTCCGAGCCTCCCTACTATTGATGTTTCACAAGACCCATAGTTGTCTTCGTGCGCTGAGTGCCACTGTGGACTCACTCTTCTCAGATCTGCGCTCCGTGCCTCGTCATGCCGAAGAAGTCGCCCGTCAGGAAAGTGAGGTGGATCGAGTGGAACAGCAGTTATTGGTTCGAGTGTTCAGAGATGATTCGCTGGAATTAGCGCGCCAGTTCCAGTATAAAGCTATGCTTCAGCGACTGGGAGGAATCTCTGATCTAGCAGAAGATGTAGCGGATGAAGTACTGCTGATTGCTACCAAAAGAATGGCCTAGTTGACAACCCGCAGGAAAAACACATTCTGGAGAATGAAGAGGCCCAAAAAGCAAAGCAGGCTTGCCACCAACGGTGTAATCAACCAGCCCAGTGCTACTCTTCCGACTGCACCCCAATTGATGTCTCGCCCACCGCGTAACAAACCGACCCCTAGTATCGCTCCAAGTATTGCCTGAGAGCTAGAGACAGGCACTAAGGGCAGTGAGGGCAGACCTACTGAATCCAACCAAGCTTTCAAACTGGCGGAAGCAAAAAGCAGCAAGACTATTGAATGGGCACTGACACAAACCCAGGCAGCCAAAGGCGACAGGTTTGCCAAGCCAGATCCTACCAATTCAATAGTCTTCCTGGAATAGGTCAACACTCCGGAGGCCATCGCCATACCCCCAACTAGTAGCAGTAGTTGGGTTGGTGAGCTCTCAAATCCCTGCCAACTAAGGACCGGAAAGGGCTGTGAAGGCAGGAAAACTCCGACTACGTTTGCGACATTATTGGCACCCAAGCTATAGGCCCCTAGCGCCCCAGAACCAAGCAAGGCCAGCCGCGTATAGCCATCCAGACGAATCAACCCAATTCGACTATTTCGCAGGATCAACTTTGCTGTCCACATCATCGCCATTGCCATCGCTGCAGCCAGCAGAGGCCCAAGCACCCAGGTGGAGACAACTTGTAAAAAAATAGTGATATCTGTTGCAACCCCTGCAAAGGCATTCCAACCCAGCAAAGATCCGATCAATGCCTGTGTGGTCGAAACCTGAATCCCAGTTCGCAGCATCAAAAAAACAGCAATCGCCGCGGCAAGGGCTACCATGAAAGCCCCACCAAGCACATTCACTGAGCCCAATTCAACCAACCCTCTCGAAACACCTTCCCCACTCCAGACGGCTCCAAGTACCATAAAAATGCTACAAACGACCACAGCTGTCGAAAAACGGATCATTCGACTACCAACTGCAGTCCCGAAGACGTTGCCTGCGTCATTGGCACCCAGCGACCAGCCAAGAAATAGTCCGCTGCTCAACAGAAAGAGAGTTTCTATTGTCATTCTTTGTGTAGACTCATAGCTATTGTTGTTGTGTAGATGACTGCTGAATCAATTGCTCTAAGTCTGCAGGAGTGTTGATTCCTTGCCAGCAAATCTTTAAGTATTCAGGCACTTGCAAAATATTTAGTGGCCATTGCTGCATTCTCCGATTGATCTGCTTTCCTCCATCTAGCCATGTAGCTTCCAGCAGATAACGGAAACCTGGTTCGTAGACACCAATCATGGTTTCCAGAGGGCCAATCTCATGACGAGCCAAGGTAGCTAGTCGAAGGGGATCTCTCTGCGACAACAACCACTTCAGTGCCTCAAGATGTAACCTTGGATAATCGCACCCAACTACCAGCCAGGTTGTGTTTGGTTCTGATTCCCACAACCCGAGCAGTCCACCCCAAGGACCAAAGCCTTGCACTCGATCTGGGATCACAGCATAACGTTCAAGTTCTTGATGATTGGAGATGGACCAATCCTTTGGAATAAGAGGCAGGACTCCTCCGAAGACGACCCTACCCACTCCCAATAATTCTTCTAGTAGATGAGCTAATTTTAGGGCCATCGGTCTGCCGTCGATTTGCATCCAAGCTTTTGGGTGGCCCATCCTAGTGGACTGTCCTCCGACGAGGACAGCTGCCTTGAGTGTTTGTTGCCTTCGCATTGCTCGGAGTTTTTCGAGGCAATGATCCAGTAGTTTGATTTCTTCTCTCGGGCCAAAGCAGGGAATTTTCAACCGAGCTAACAATGCTGGATTTATTGAACCGGGAACTCCAGCCCAAAGTGCAAGAACTCTTGAGTTGTCCAGCACAGGAATTCCCTGGCTGGGGTGAAGACAAACCACCTTCCAGTCACTTGATTGCTTACCCCCTTCGCGTAGTAAAATATCGAAGGGGACTTGGCGTCGGAGGTGGACTTCTGGGGCTACAGATCCTTGAAAGAAGTCGCTTCCAGGTAAATGCAGAAGAGTCTGAGTGGGATCAACAAAACCGACACCAGCAGCTCCTTCATCAAAAAACCTCTGGCTATCCTTGCTGGCAATTGTGGCGTGAACTTCCGAAGAACTTTTGAGCACAGCTGGTGAAAATCCACCTGCTTTTAGTAATTTCAAACATTGGAGCGACAACTCGGTCTTACCAGAACCAGAATAGCCAC
>Ga0233439_10004535_pt1 | contig 13373 bp, 14 predicted proteins | sample SI_123_September_6_FD_182713 | JGI IMG/M metagenome (GOLD analysis project Ga0233439, IMG submission 182713) | Seawater microbial communities from Saanich Inlet, British Columbia, Canada - SI_123_September2016_100_MG | ecosystem: Environmental > Aquatic > Marine > Inlet | place: Canada: British... | reverse complement strand
TGCTACGTAATATGCGTCTACTTGAAGTGTACGTGATAACCAACCGATTATCGCATAGATAGCAACTGTGAATATTACAAAAGAAATTCCTATTGCTTTTGCAGATACTCCTGCTTGTTCAAGAACTGCCATTAAGATTATGAAAGCTAAAAATCCACCTGTGTAGATTCCATAAACTTTTGGTAGATTGTCTATAAATTTACCTTTAATCATTAGTCATCCTCTCTTTCAGTATAACCAAATTCTTCATCTATCTTCTCTTGTCTACCAGCAAACCAGAAGATCAATATTACAAACGCAAGTAATGATCCCTGACATGTCATATAATATGACAATGGGTATCCAAAAGGTTTGAAGCTAGATGCTTCCATTTCGGTTCCAAAGAAAAAGATGCCAATTGAGAATACAAACCAGATTGCTAAAGTAATGAATAGCAAACCTCTAGTTTTTTCCCAGTGTTTTTCTTGTTTTGACATTTTTTACTCTCCCTATAGGTTAAAAATAGGAACCATACCCAAATTGATATAGATTGAAACCCCTAAAATAAGTCGAAATTAGAGGGTTTTTATAATATAAAACAACTACAGGTAGATAAAAATGCTTAAATATAAACTTAAACTAAAAGACGTAAAACTTGAGGATTTTAAAGTTTATTTATTTGCTTTATTTAAGGGAATTTTACCAAAGAAGAAAATTAAGAATATTGATGATCTTAAATCATTTATTCAAAAGAAATCGGCGTGGGTATCTCAAGTAACTTTATATAATTATTTGAAAACAAGAATGGGAACTAAATGGGTTTTACATTTTGATGATGAAAAATTTTTAGCATCAATCAATCAGGCAAAATGGAACATTTATTCTGTAGCTCTTCAAGACTTAACTTTTTACAGTTTATCTTATTTAAATGTTTTTTATGATTATAAAAAAACAGATAACGCTACAGATATGTATGAAGAAATATTAAATCAAGAAATTACAAATGGAATGCCAGAAGAAGTAGTCATTAGAGCAAAAAAAAAATTTACAGAAAGATTAAATAAAATTGATTGGAATGATTATTATAAATCATGGCCCTTCAATGAAAGTGCCTTAGCATTATATGAGTGGGCTCCTATCGCAGAAGAGTTAAAGGCTCTAGATAGGAAAATAGTTTTAAACTCAATGATATTAAAATGGGATAATATTAAAGATGAATTTTCTAAATTAATAAAAATCTAAATATTTTTTCTATTATCGACTAAACTTTGAACAACACTTGGATCAGCTAAAGTCGTTGTATCCCCTAATTGATCATGTTCATTAGCTGCAATTTTTCTTAAAATTCTTCTCATAATTTTTCCAGATCTTGTTTTAGGTAGTCCTGGTGAGAAGTGAATGATATCAGGTGTTGCTAATGGGCCTATTTGTTTTCTAACCCAAAGTTTTAAATCTCTTTCAAGATCTAAGTCATCCTGTTCACCAGCGTTTAAAGTGACATAACAATACAAGCCGTTTCCTTTAATATCATGTGGATAACCAACCACTGCTGCCTCAGCAACTTTTGGATGAGCAACAAATGCACTTTCTATTTCTGCTGTTCCTAAATTGTGTCCTGAAACTATAATTACATCGTCAACACGACCTGTAATCCAATAGTAACCATCTTTATCTCTTCTTGCTCCGTCCCCCGTAAAATATTTACCATCGAATTGTGAAAAATACGTATCAATAAATCTTTGGTGATCCCCATAAACTGTTCTCATTTGCCCAGGCCATGATTGAGAAATACACAGTCTACCTTGTCCGGCACCTTTAATTTCTTTGCCATTTTGATCAAGAATAGATGGTTTAATTCCATAGAAAGGTTTTGTTGCTGAACCTGGTTTTAAATCAATCGCACCAGTCTGTGGGCTGATTAGGATACCTCCTGTTTCTGTTTGCCACCAAGTATCAACTATAGGACATTCTGAATTACCAACTGTCTTAAAATACCACATCCAAGCCTCAGGGTTTATTGGCTCTCCAACAGTTCCTAATAATTTAAGTGATTTTCTGGAAGTTTTTTTAACTGGTTCATCACCATCTCTCATTAATGCTCTAATTGCAGTGGGAGCAGTATAAAAAATATTCACTTTATATTTATCTATAATTTGCCACCATCTAGAATTGTCAGGGTAAGTTGGAATACCCTCAAACATAATCGTTGTAGCTCCATTAGCGAGAGGACCATAGATTATGTAACTATGTCCGGTTACCCATCCTATATCAGCTGTGCACCAATAAATGTCTTTGGGTTTGTAATTGAAAATATATTGATGAGTCATTGATGCATAAACCATATATCCACCTGTAGTATGTAGAACACCCTTGGGCTTCCCTGTTGAGCCTGAGGTATAAAGAATAAATAATGGATCCTCTGCGTTCATTTCTTCAGGGTCACATTGATTAGAGACATTTTTTATTAAATCGTCGTACCAAATATCTCTCTCGTTTACCCAATTTATAGAATTACCAGTTCTTTTAACGACTATGCATTTTTTAACATTAGGGCATTTTAAAAGAGCTTCATCTGTAATCTCTTTTAAAGGGATAGTCTTTCCTCCTCTTACACCTTCATCAGCAGTAATTATAAACTCAGACTCACAGTCATTTATTCTTCCTGAAATAGAGTCTGCAGAAAAACCACCAAAAATAATGGAATGAATAGCTCCAATTCTTGCACAAGCCAACATTGTAATTGCCAATTCGGGAATCATTGTTAAATAAATTGTTACACGATCACCTTTTTTTATACCTAGACTTTTCAATCCGTTTGCTGCTTTAGACACTTCATTGTGTAATTGTTGGTATGATATTTTTCTTGTATCTTTAGGATCATCTCCAACCCAAATTATTGCAGTTTTATCTTTTTTATCTTTGAGATGTCTATCTATGCAGTTGCTTGAAGCATTTAAAGTACCATCTTCATACCATTTAATTTTTACATCAGTCTTACTATATTTAACATTTTTGATTTTTTTATATGGTTTGATCCAAGAAATTCTTTTTCCTTCTTTTTTCCAAAATTCATTATTATTTTTTATAGAGTCAGTGTATTTTTTTTGATACTGAGATTTACTGGCTAAGGCATTATTAACCCACTCAGGTCTTGTTTTGAAAATTAATTCTTTTTCTGCATTATTGATATTTTTTTTTGGTATTTTAGCTTTTCTTGAAACTTTTTTTCTAGCTTTAACTTTTCTTGAAATTTTTTTTCTAGTCTTAGCTTTTCTTGAAACTTTTTTTCTAGTCTTAGCTTTTCTTGAAACTTTTTTTCTAGCTTTAGCTTTTCTTGAAACTTTTTTTCTAGCTTTAGGTTTTTTTGAAACTTTTTTTCTAGCTTTAGGTTTTTTTTTATTTTTTTTCATTAAGATCCTTAAATATTACTCATCTTATTTATAATTTTCCAGCTTTTAGAGTCTATAGGCATAACCGAGAGCCTACTTTGCTTAATCAGTGATAAATGGCTTAGAGCCTTATTTTTTTTAATATCTTCAAGTGTTACACTTTTCACTAGTTTTTCCCTAAACCTAACTTGAACAGCTACAAATCTGCCACTCTCATCTGTTTTATCTAAAAATGATTCTTTAATAACTTCTATAATCCCAACAATTTCCTTACCTATGTTTGAATGATAAAAAAAACAAAGATCTCCTTTTTTCATTCCCTTTAAATTTTTTGCTGCTTGATAATTTCTAACTCCATCCCATGGCGCTCCTTTAGCTCCAGCTTTTTTTTGTTGATCAATTGACCAAACATCTGGTTCAGATTTCATTAACCAATATTGCATTATATTTTTACTCCTGCACCTTTTAGAAAAATGGCATCTTCATCTAATGACCATCTTGGTTTAGCAGGGTGATCTAACTTACTAAATTGTTTTAATTTAAATTTTTCTAATCCAACCATTGCTATCATTGCTGCATTGTCTCCACATAAATTTACTGGAGGAAAAATTGCTTCAAATTTTTCATCTGCACAGAGATTTTCTAAAACTGATCTTATATTTTTATTTGCAGCAACTCCGCCAGCAACTACAAATATATTTTTTTTAGTATTATTGATCTTTTTAAATTCTTCAAAGGCAATTTTACTTTTTTTTAACAATATTTCTTCCACAGTTTTTTGAAAAGACGCTGCTAAATCATATTTCTCTTGTTCAGTTTTAATTTGTTTAGATATTTTTAGAACGGCTGTTTTTAAACCTGCAAAGGATAGATTGCACCCTCCTTTATGAAAAATAGGTTTAGGTAATTCATATTTATTCGGATCACCTTTGCTTGCATAAACTTCAATTTGAGGACCCCCAGGAAATGCTATTCCAAGTAACTTTGCTGTTTTGTCAAAAGCTTCACCCACAGCATCATCAATAGTTGTACCCAATCTCTTGTAATTTCCTAAGTCTTTGACACTTAAAAATTGAGTATGTCCACCAGATATTAAAAGTAAAAGATAAGGATAGTTTAGATTTGAATTTAACTTAGGACTTAAAGCATGACCTTCAAGATGATTGACGGCAATAAAGGGTTTGTCAAGCGATGAAGCCATGGCTTTTCCAAAACTTAAACCAACTGATAGACAAACGATAAGTCCTGGACCAGCTGTCGATGCTATTGCATCTATATCTTGAATTTTTACTCCACTTTCATTGATTGCTTTTTTTGTAATTAAATCAATTTTTTCTATATGTGATCTTGCTGCTAATTCAGGAACCACCCCTCCAAATTCTTTATGTACATCAACTTGGCTAGAAACAATATTAGATAAAATTACAGGTAAACCTTGCTCATTTTCAGTTAAAATTGAAGCAGCAGTCTCATCACAGCTTGATTCAATTCCTAAAATTACAGGTTTTTTATTCATTAAATTAGTTTTTATTAATAATACAATCTCAATATAAGTACTAATTATAAAGTAATAAAATGAGAAATAAAAAAATTATTATTGGATCAAGGGGAAGTAAATTAGCACTTATTTATGCTAACAGAGCTAAAGAACTCATAGCAAAAAATGAAAAAATAGAAAATGTTGAGATCAAAAGCATCACAACAAAAGGTGACACAATAAAAGATGTCCGAGTGTCAGAGCATGGTGGGAAGGGATTATTTTGCAAAACAATTGAACAAGAATTATTAGAAAAAAAAATAGATATTGCTGTTCACGCATTAAAAGATATGCCAGCAGAAGAAACTAAGGGGTTACTAACTAATTGTTTTTTAGAAAGAAATAACCCAAGAGAAATTTTAATTAGCAAAGATAATAAAAATCTAAAAAATTTAGAACCAGGCTCAATTATTGGAACATCTTCATTTAGAAGAGAATTTCAAATACAAAGAATAAGACAAGATCTTAAATTTAAATTGATAAGAGGAAATGTAGATACGAGAATTAAAAAACTTAACGACGGCTTATATGATGCTATTATATTATCTCATGCAGGAATTGACTCTTTAAGATTAACCAGAAAAATATCTCAAACCTTTTCAACTTCAGAAATAATTCCAAGTGCTGGACAAGGAGTTGTAGCATTGCAGTGTAGAGATAATGATGAAACAATAATTAAATTATTAAAAGAAATAAATCATATACAAACACAAAATTGTGTTTTAGCAGAAAGAAATGTTTTGAAAGTTTTAGAAGGTGATTGTGAAACAGCGGTCGGAGTTTTTGCTGATATTGATAAAGATAAAGATAAGGTAAATCTTGAAGCAGAACTTTTTTCCTTAGATGGTAGAGAAAGATTTTATCTAAAATCATCTAAAGAAATTAGTAAGGCAAAAGAATTAGGTACCGAAGTAGGAAATAAATTAAAAAGGGATTCTAATAATTGTTATAAGAAATAATATGCATATTTTATTTACTAGACCATTAGAAGATAGCCATGAAATTATTTTGAAGTTTCAGTCATTAGGTCACAATGTTTCTCATTTACCGCTAATAGAGATTGAAGGAATAAAAATTAATCTTATAAATTTTTCAGACTTTAAGGGAATAATTTTTACAAGTTCAAATGCAATTAAATATCTTGATATTAAAAATATTGATAAAAAAATTAATTGTTTTTGTGTAGGAGCATCTACAGAAAAAAAGGCAAGAGCTGTCGGTTTTCAAAATGTTTTTGCCGCTGAAGGAAATATTAATAATTTGAAAGAATTAATTTTACAAAATTTTAACATGTCGGAGGGCAAGTTACTTTATGTCAGTGGAGAAATAATTTCTGGTAATCTAGATGAACAATTAATTTCTAAAGGATATAATGTAGAAAGAGTCATCAATTACAAAGCAAACGCAATTACAAAATATGATGAAAATTTTATAGAAAATTTAAAATCTAAGATGCCAGAAGTTGTGTATATTTATTCTCAAAATAGTGCGATTAATTTTTTAAAGGTTATCAAAGATTATCAGCTAGAAACCTTGTGGATGAATACCAATTTGATGTGTATTGGAGAAAAAACCTCTTCAATTTTAAATGAAATTAAGTGGAAAAAGATTTTTCTTTTTAATCCTGGAGAAGAGGAATTTTTGTTATATAAAATCTAAATATGGAATTATTTAATAATTTTAGTGAATTATTTTTATCAGTTTGGTCCAAAGGGATTCATGGAGTTGATATTTTTCAAATCTTAATTGGTATTAGTATATTTTTTATTTTTTTAATTTTTAGAGGAATCATAAGTAAGGTGATTATCAAAAGATTGCAAAGTATTGCAAAAAAAACAACTAATAAATTGGATGATACTTTTGTTCATGCAATGGAAGGGCCTGCAAGATTTTTACCAATTGTTTTAGGATTTTTTATTGCGAGTTATTATATGTCATTTGCTGAAGATGGCAGAGCAGTTGTTGATACAATTAATAGAACACTAATTACTATTTTCATTTTTTGGGTAATTCATCAAATTATTGAACCAATCTCTTATATTTTAAGTGGATTAGATAAAATGTTAACACGAGAATTAATTGGTTGGATAATAAAATCTCTTAAGATTTTAATTTTTATATTAGGTCTTGCGGCTGTACTCGAACTTTGGGGAATAAAAATTGGACCAATTATTGCAGGACTAGGTTTATTCGGTGTAGCAGTTGCATTAGGTGCACAAGATTTATTTAAAAATTTAATTTCTGGTATTTTAGTTTTAGTAGAAAAAAGATTTAAAATAGGTGATTGGATCATGGTGGATGGAATTATAGAGGGTATAGTTGAAAAAATTGGTTTTAGATCTACAACAATTAGAAAATTCGATAAGTCGCTAGCAATAATTCCTAACTTTCAATTTGCAGAAAATGCAGTCATTAATGTAAGTGAAACTTCAAACTGGCTAATTAGTTGGATAATAACACTTCAATACGACACGACAGTTAATCAACTTAAGACTATAAGAGATCAAATTGAAAATTATATTAATAAAAGCGAAGATTATAATACAAGTGTTGGAGTGGCAGTAAGAATTGATAAATTTTCTGACAGCTCCATAGACATGTATGTTCGTTGTTTTACAAAAACAGATAGTTGGAATGAATGGCTGTCTGTAAAAGAAAGATTGGCAATCGAAATTAAACAAATAGTTGAGAAAAATAATGCATCTTTTGCGTTCCCAAGTCAGTCGATTTATATAGAAAAAAAATGATAGCTATTTTTTACTTAGTTCTTCAAGTATTAAAACTTTATTCCTATGTAGTTATAGCAAATGTTATCATCAGTTGGTTAATTGCATTTAACATTTTAAACACGCAAAATAGATTTGTTTATTCGATTTTAGAAATGACTTACAAATTAACAGACCCAATATTAAACAAAATTAGAGGTTTTCTTCCAAATTTAGGTTCACTAGATGTATCACCAATCGTATTACTCTTGTTGATTTGGTTTATAGAAATGTGTATGAAGCTTTACATCGCACCAATGATTTTTTAGAGAAAATAAAATGATTTTAATAGACGGAAAAAAAGCAGCAGCAGAATTAAGAGAAGAGCTAAAAAAAGAAGTTTCTGAGCTAAAAACTAAATATAATAAAGTTCCTGGTTTAACAGTTATTTTAATTGGTGATATGGCTCCTAGTCAAATCTATGTTCGGAACAAAGAAAAATCTGCAAATGAAGTAGGATTGAAATCAGAAGTTATTAAATATCCAGAAGCTGTTGAAGAAAAAACAATACTAGATAAAATTGAAGAATTAAATAACGATGAGACTGTGTCTGGTATTTTAGTTCAATTACCATTACCAAAACACATTGATAAACAAAAAGTTATTGAAGCAATTGCTCCCTCAAAGGATGTAGATGGATTTCACCCAATGAATGTTGGAAACCTTTCCTCAGGTTATGAAAGCTCAGTTCCTTGTACCCCGTTAGGATGTTATTTGATGATTAAAAAAATTGAACCAAACTTAAATGGAAAAAAAGCAGTTATGGTTGGAAGATCAAATTTAAATGGAAAACCGATGGCACAATTGCTTTTAAAGGAAAATTGCACAGTTACAATCACACACTCTAAAACAAAAGATTTAAAAGCAGAATGTTTAGAGGCTGATATAATTGTGGCTGCAGTTGGAATACCAGAGCTTGTCAAAGCAGATTGGGTTAAAAAAGATGCGATCGTGATAGATGTTGGTATTAATAAAACTGACAAAGGAATTGTAGGTGATGTTGCATTTGAGGAAGTTTCAAAAGTTGCAAAAGCTTTAACACCAGTACCTGGTGGTGTAGGACCAATGACGATTGCCTGCCTATTAAAAAATACTATCGAGTGTTTTAAAAGATCTCAAAGATAAACTCATTTAATCAAAAATTAATGAAGATAAATTGAGAGGATTATTTGCCTCATAATTTTATATTTTAATTAAGGGTTATTTTTAATAATATTTCTTATGAAGAAACCACCATACCCATATAGAATTGCTATATTAATGTTAATTCTCACAGTTCCTCCTATTGGTGCAACGCAATTAGGCTGGTATTTATATGACCAACAAACAGGCTTTGATTTTGGTATGATTGTTGGAGTATCCTCAGTTATTTACGCTGCATGGTTAATGTATGAAAAAGGCTGGAGAGAAGAGGATGAAGATTGATTAAAATCAATATATAAAGAGATAATGGAAAAAATAATTTTTTTAAGTTTAGCATTACCCGTTCTGGTTTTTATTTTGTATTTAGGTGTTTCAGCAATCTTAACAGGTTTTAAAGCAAAGAATGAAAAAGCCTTGGAGGAGACTAGAAATATAGAAAAAGAAAATGATCAATTAAAAGTTGGTGACGATAATCTGTCTGATAAATTATTAAAATTAAATGAACTTTTTCAATCAGGAGCTTTAACTAAAGAAGAATTTGAAAAAGCAAAAAAAAAGATATTAGACAATTAACTTTTTCCCATTGACCACAAATTGTCTCCTGCTAAAAAATAAATTTTTCCGTTATTGGGATGAACTTGAATATCTCTAATTCTTCCAATTTTATCATTAAAAATTATCTCCTCTTTAACATTTGATAAATCATTAAAAATTAATTTTCTCAAAGATTTATCTTTAAGTGAGGTGATTAATGCATGACCATTCCATTCTTCAAACTCCTTACCTTTGTAAATTGTAATTGCGCTAGTAGCAATTGATGGCACCCAATATTGGATAGCCTTAGTGAAGCCAGGCTCCCATTTAGGACCAATTTTTGATCCTGAATAATTTGTTCCTCCCCAACCTAATATTTTCCAACCATAATTTTCTCCTTTTTTAACCTCTCCAAACCAGTCACCACCTCTTGCACCATGATTGCTTAAATAAATTTTTTGGTCATAAGGAGATAACACTAAACCTTGGGGGTTTCTAATCCCAATTTGATAAATCTCAGGTAACCAATCTGATTTCCCCTCGAACTTGGGGTTATCTTTTGGAATACTACCATCAGTATGAATTCTAATAATGCTACCAGGATGTTTTGTAGGATCTTGAGCAATCATACCCTGACCTCTTTCACCAGCTGAAGCAAAAAGATAATTACCTTTAATAGCTAATCTTGAGCCAAAATGATAACCAGAATCTATTGGGGGATTTGCTTGAAAAATATTTTTAAAATTTAATTCTTGTTTATTTAGTTGTGCTTTAGCAATGGATGTACTTGTTTTTGAGTCCCCCCTATTTTCTGAATAAGAAATCCATAATGTATCATCTTGATAAATAATATCTAATAATCCACCTTGGCCATCCTCTAAAAAATTAAGATTATGCTTAATATCTGTAGCCTCTTTTGAAACAATATTAATTATTTTAATTTTTCCACTTTTTTCAGTAATAATGATTTCATTATTATTAATAAATGAAGATCCCCAAGGTTCATTTAATTTTATTATTTTAGTGAATATGTAATTTTCTGAATAGCTTTTTGAAGCAAATAAAAGAAAAAAAATTATTAATAAAAAATTTTTTTTCAACTTAGGACAGCTTTGATCTACCACCATCAACAGCTATTACCTGTCCAGTAATCCAAGAGCTTTCTTCAGTTATCAAAAACTTTGCAAGTGCAGCAGAGTCTTTTCCTTCACCCAATCTTTTAAGTGGATGAGCTTTGGCAATACCTTCTGCGATAGTTGGATTTTTCAACATTGGTTCTGCTATTTTTGATTTAGATAAACTTGGAGCTACACAATTAACTCTAATATGTGGTGCAAATTCAGCAGCAAGAGTTACAGTCAACCCCTCTACAGCAGCCTTTGTAGAAGCAATGATCGTATGATTAGTAAACCCTCTTTGAGCAGCAACAGTCGAAAATAAAACAATTGAGCCTTTATTTTTTTTTAAACTTTCTTGAAATCCTTTGATAGCCTCAATAGCTGAATAAAGATTTAATTTCATGCATTTATTCATATCTGCTTCAGTAACCATTCTTAATGGCTTTAAATCAATAGAGCCAACGCAGTAAGCCATACCCTTTATCTCAGCAACATCCATTTTAACTTTTTCGATAAAACCTTCATCTAAAACATTAGCTACAGTGTAAGAGCACCCCAACTTTTCAGCAATTGCTTTAACTTCACTTTCATTTCTTGCAATCAAATGAATATCATTACCTGAATTTTTTAACTGTTCAGCTAAGCTAGAACCTACAGAACCTGTCGCACCAAAAATAAGATATTTTTCTGACATATAATTTTTAATTAGTTATATTTAACTATGAAATTGTTTTTTATACTTGGCAACCAATTATTTCCATTAAAATACGTAGACCGCTTCAAAAAGGACCATGCGTTTTTTATGGCAGAAGATAACGGATTATGCACCTATGAAAAACATCATAAGCAAAAAATCTTGCTATTCTTGTCTTCTATGAGGTCTTATGCAGACAGTCTTAAGAAAAATAAATATAAATTAGACTATCTAAAAATTGAAGACAAAGACTTTAAAGATGATTATTTTAAAAAATTAAAAAAAGTAATCACACAAAAAAAAATAAAAGAAATTGCCAGCTTTGAAGTAGAAGATAAATTTTTTGAAAAAAAAATTTCACAATTTTTAAAAAAAGAAAAAATTATTTGGAATGTTATTCAAACCCCTATGTTTTTAAATTCTAGAGATGAGTTTAAAAATTATTTAGGGAAATCAAAAAAACCTTTTATGGCAACTTTTTATAAAGAAGTTCGTAAAAAATCTGGAATATTGATGGGCGCAGACGGACAGCCCATTGGTGGTAAATGGAGTTTTGATGAAGATAACAGAAATAAATTACCTAAGGACATTTCAATTCCAAAATTTCCAAAAATCAATGAAACAAGCCATACTAAAAAATTAAAACCCATTATTGAAAAAATATTTAAAGACCACCCAGGTAGTACAAATAACTTCTGGTTAGCAACCGAATATGATGATGTAGTTAAACTTCTCAATTTTTTTATCAAAGAAAAATCTAATTTATTTGGTGACTATGAAGATGCTGTTAATCAAAAAGATAATATCTTATTTCATAGTGCTTTAAGCCCTTATATTAATCTTGGTTTAATCACTCCTGAATTTATTGTTCGAAAAGTTTTGGATTTTCACAAAAAACATAAAATTAGAATGAATTCACTTGAAGGTTATATAAGACAGGTAATAGGTTGGAGAGAGTTTATGAGAGGTATTTATCAAGGTTATTCTGAAGAAATGGAAACTAAAAATTTTTTTAAACAAAATAGAAAAATGAAAAAATCTTGGTATGAAGGAACAACTGGCTTACCTCCCTTAGATCATGCAATTAAAAACGCCGTTGATCATGGTTGGTCTCATCATATTGAAAGATTAATGATTTTATCAAATATCATGAACCTTTGCGAGGTGAAACCAACATATGTTTATAAATGGTTTATGGAAATGTTTGTCGATTCTTCTGACTGGGTGATGGTACCTAATGTTTATGGTATGGGTTTATTTAGTGATGGAGGAATTTTTGCAACTAAACCATACATCTGTGGCTCTGCTTATTTCATGAAAATGATGGATTTTAAAAAAGGGGAGTGGTGTAACACAATGGATGGCCTTTACTGGAGATTCATTGATCGAAATAGACAATTTTTTTTAAAGAATCCAAGACTATCTATGATGGTTCGAATTTTTGATAAAATGAAAGATGAAAGAAAAAAAATGATTTTGTTTGAAGCAGATAAATTTATTAAAAAAAATACAATTTAGTGAAAAAAGAAAATTTACCCTCAAAGGTTTGTCCAGTTTGTAAAAGACCTTTCGTCTGGCGCAAAAAATGGAAGCTAAATTGGGACAAGGTAAAGTATTGTTCTAAAAAGTGTTCAAAGTGATTTATTTATCTTTATTTTTTATATCTTTTTTGGCTGCAACCATTTTACCTTTTTCATCTGAGCTTACGTTAGCAGGGTTAATTACAACATCAAATTATGATAATGTATTATTGTTAATTGTTGCAAGCTTTGGGAATGTCTTAGGTTCAGTTGTTAACTGGGTTTTAGGATTTTATTCAAGAAATCTTACTATAAAAAAATGGTTTCCATTTAAAGAAACACAAATAGAAAGATCATCAAAGTGGTTTAATAAATTTGGTAAATGGTCGTTATTATTTGCTTGGGTTCCTATTTTAGGCGACCCAATAACTTTAGTTGCAGGTTTATTGAGAGTTAGGTTTTTAGATTTTATTATTTTAGTAGCAATTGGAAAAGTAAGTAGATACCTTCTAGTCTTCTATTTGATCGGTTAAGGAATGAATATAATAGTTTTACAACATATAAAAATTGAAGACCCAGGCTATATCAAAGATTTAATGTTAGCTGATGGCTTTAAATTAACTACCATAGAACTAGATGAAGGTGAAAAAATTCCAAGTGATTTAAGTAAATTTGATGGAATGTTTTGTATGGG